>Ga0265297_10003082_pt1 | contig 31323 bp, 31 predicted proteins | sample Munlanlwell13791_FD_192502 | JGI IMG/M metagenome (GOLD analysis project Ga0265297, IMG submission 192502) | Leachate microbial communities from a municipal landfill in Southern Ontario, Canada - Leachate well 137-91 | ecosystem: Engineered > Solid waste > Landfill > Unclassified | place...
ATGAAGTCTAGTGATGGCTCAACATATAGTTTTTGTCCTAATAATACTCTCCTAATATGATCCAACGTGCCGCCTTCCATCCACTCTAATTCAAAGGGATATGGCAGACGAAAAAAAACAAGACAAATATAAACGACAATGTAATAAACCGCACTGGCTAACAATAAATATTTAAGCACTTGGACTAGATTCAATTTATGAAAAAATTTAAGCATTGAATTAATGTTTACTCGTCAGCTAATAAAACCCACTTCGCCGGCCGAAAATTAATTTTCAGATATTGAAATTTATCTAGGTTATCACGGCTAATTGCATCTTTCCTGATATAGTCACCCGAATATATCGTCAAACCATAACTTCTCTTAATCCAAACGCTTGGATATTCATAGATAGGGATATAATCACGCCGAAACCTTCCGTCGTTATCCAGCGCCGCTAGATATGACCAGCAGCCATGCACATGAATGAAAGTCGGCTTTAAATCTTCAAAAACATAATCATAAAAATCTGCCTGGTTTCGGCCTAGCGTCGTAGCAGTAGTTTTATCAATCAGGCCGACCAGGTCGTAAACTCTGAGACTAGAGTAATAGAGAGTCCCGCCGACATCGGGCAAAAAAATACTTCCATTCTTAATACCCAGTTGGTTGGCATATTGATTGAATTTAAGTCCAAAATCTTTGGCAACATCAGAGAAAGGAACGGTCGGCTGCCGGACGAATTGGATTGAACGCTGGCCAAACATAAAGACACTAAAAATTACCAGGGAGCCCAATATTAACACCAATAATGCCGTCCGGAAAAAATATTTTAAGTTCAAACTTCTGACGAAAGTGATAACAATAATTACCAAATAAGCATAAAAAAAACCGAAGAAAGGCGTAGCAAATCTGAGTTCTCCCATCCAGTCCAGGGGCAAGATAATATAATCTAATACGCTCAGGGCCAAGAATAAAGCCAAGACAAAATATCGGCGGCCAAATTGATTTTTAAAAATAAGATAAATCGTTATTAAAGCCAGCCCAATGAACATGATCTCGGCCCATTGACCGATAACGCTGGTCAGCAAAAAATTTCCTTTGCCCGGTATCTGACCGCCAAACAAGGTGGTTGTCACCAAATCTTTCAATCCGACGCCGACCTTAACATAGTAAGTATTGGGCAGAATGTCTTTAAAATACAACAATCTAAATATTATAAAACCGCCAAACAAGGCCGCAAAAATTATTGAATAGGCCAGTAATTTTTTTATTTTAAAATTTAGCGGTCCGCCAAATTTTTTAATCAAGTCAAATAATAACAAAAATGGGTATATGAAAAAATAAATAATGCCATCCGGCCGGGTGATGCTGATTAAAAAAACAATCACCGCTAAAATTACCGCGTGGTAGATGTCACTTGTTTCTTCGGTTCTGTTTCTGACTAATTGATAGAATAGCCAGCCGATAAGTGCCACATAAAGAGCATTTTCCAGGCCAGACGTAGTCCAGATTACAAACGAGGAGTTTAATGCTAATAGGACTAAAACAATAAAAGTAATTCCCTTGCCGATATTCTGATAAAAACTAAGACTCTTAGCCATGATGACAAAAAAGAGTATTACCAGGAAAATGCTGAGTAGCTTGGTTGTTATGATCGGATCAAATGCGTTAAAATAAAAAAACGGGCTAAGAAAAATTACCCACAGGAAGCTGGAGTACCCCTCTACCGGCAGACTGGACGGCTGCGACACTAGACCGTAACCCTGGGCTAAATTTCTGGCGTAAGCAAAAAAAATCCCGGCGTCATCAATAATCCAACGCCAAAGCCAAGAAGCATGAAATATGAATATAGCCGATGGTATGATAATTACCAGCCAAGAGAAGATTCTTTTATTCATATCTTTTCCTCCATATGATTTCTGATCTTTTGGATGAAAGCCTTTGTGTCAAAATTTGCCGCCTGCTTCTGGCAGGCAATTTTGTATTTAGCCGGATTTGCAGAAATTTCCGCGTTTAGTTTTTCCACCGCCAAAATCAGTTTGTCTTCATTAATCCCATCAATTAGTACACCGGTTTGCCCGTCAATAATTGTCTCCCGACAACCGCCTTCATCAGGAGCAATTACCGGCTTGCCCGAAGCCATGGCTTCAAGCGGGGTCAAACCAAAATCTTCATCCTTGGCGGTAAAAATTAAACCTTTGCATTTCGCATATAAGTCAATCAATTCTTGATCGCTGACCCAGCTTTTAATCTCTACGTTGCCCGGTTTGATTGACTGGCAGTATTTGGCGTAGCGCTGAAAATGGGGAGACTTTTCATAACTGCCGACAATAACCAACCGATCTTCCGGCAGCTGGGCAAAAGCTTTAAGCTGGATATCTACTCTCTTGTGGGTAATCAAACGATTGACACTAAGCCAATAGTTTTGGTGGGGCTGATAGCTATATTTGGCAGTTTCAATTGGCGGATAAATTATACTGGCCGGCCGATTTAAATATTTTTTTATCCTCTGCTGGACATTTTTGGAAATGGCAACGATATCATTTATTTTCTTGGCATCTTGCCTGATTAAAAAGCGGCGAAATCCAACCCAAAGATCAAAAATCGGTTTTTGCCATAAAGGCACGGCATGCTTTTTGGTGTATCTATACAGATCCCAGATTTCTCTCATGGGCGAAAAAACATACCAAAAATTCGGTTTATTGTGCAACGCGCCGCTCATCGCCCAGTCTCCAGCCACGATGTAAAAATCATATTTTTTACCCAAGTTGAGTTTTCGGAATTTCCAATAAGCCGCTTCCTGTCGAAAAGGCGCATTCAAAGGAATCTCGCCAAGGCTGAAAATATTTTTTGTGTCAAAACCCATTTTGACAATTTTTTCCCGATCAATATTGGTAGTATAAATATCAGCGTTTAATTCACGGGCCATAATTAAATCAACGACTTCTGCGCCGCCAATGTTATCTAAAAAGTTATGGAAAATTGCTATTTTCATTGCCATAACTTATTTTCGGTCTTTTTCAATTAACATTAAGCTGATTAAGAAAGCGGAAAACATGGTTTGGATGCCGATGATAGCGATGGTTAAAGACAGCATAATCACGCTAGAAGCCGAAACGCCTAAAATAGTAGCAATTAAATCAAAAATTAATTTTTGGCTGATTAGAAAACTCAGCAATAAAAATATCAGCCCCAAAAAGATTCCGGTTTCAAATTTTATAAATTTAGCTAACCAATTAACCAGCCAATCTGACTCAACGAAACCGATTGACTGGATATAAGTTTTAGTAAAAACTGCCAAACTGATAATTTGATAACCTAAGATAATTAAAAAACAACCATAAACCGGATGGTTTTCTAAAAATAAAAATAGAAATAGACCGGCAGCCAAAAATAAAAAGCCAGGAATTAAAAATAAATAATCCGGCGCGTACATCAGCATAAACCGTAAGTGCCGCCAGCCGTCGCGAAAAGTTTTGAGTTTTGATTTCCCCATTCGGCGATAATAATCAATCGGTAATTCTTTAATTTTTATTTTTTTTACGGCCGCAGAGACAACCATTTCCGAAGCGAATTCCATGCCGGTAGTTTTTAGATTAAGCCGGCGTAAAGCCGTTTGAGAAATCGCTCTCAGACCGCAATGAATATCGTGGATGGCGGTGTGAAAGAATGTTCTAAAAACCAAAGAAAGAACCGGACTGCCAAAATATTGATGTATCCAAGGCATTGCACCTTTCTCTATTCGGCCGGAAAAACGGTTACCGATAGCTAGGTCACAATCTCCGACCTTTAAATATTCAATAAAGCTAGGAATTTCCTTAAAGTCATAAGTGCCGTCGGAGTCAGCCATAAAGATATATTTGCCTTTGGCGACTTTTAATCCTTCCAGGTAAGCCCGGCCATAACCCGGCTGATCGTGCTTAACTAAAATCACGCCCGCCTGCAAAGCAATCTGCGGGCTGCGATCGGAGGAAGAATCGGAAACAATTATTTCAGCGTTTAGTCGATACTGACTTATCACCGCTTTAATCTGCTCCAGGCATCTAGACAAAGCGGCCTCTTCGTTACGACAAGGTAAAATAATGCTTATTTCCGGCGATTGATTATTATTCATTCTGCGATTGATATCGGTAGATATAATTATTGTCTTTATCATAAATCAGTTCCCAGCCGCAATTCATTTTCCAGCGGGACAAAACATATTTGGCATTGGCCTGGTCCAAAACTACCCTCTTAGCCTTACAATCCGGGGCGGTAAAAAAATTTTCCACTTTCTGCCGGTCACCGGAAAAATAAATGCTGCCGACTGGCTGTTTTTGCGCTACCGGGTAAAGAGCGTTGGACACTTCCGGTAAAGCCAAAACCGTTGCCGGCGGCACCTGAGCTAAAAACTGCAAGGCCGCGTAATCGCTTTCATTAATTAACTTATACAACCTGACCGACTCGGGCATTTTGTAATATGATTTAAAAGTCAGGCTAAAAACAACTAAAATCAATAAAATGGAGGCCGTCCGGCTTAAAACAATCAGCCGCTTGTCTGCCGACCGGCTTTGATCTGGTGGTCCAGTCAAAGCGGTCAATAAATATTTGAGGCCAAAAGCGCTAAGCAGCGGCAAACTAATAGCTAGATAATACATATTTCTCTGATAGGGACTGAGGTAAGAAACGCCAAAAAAACGATAAATCATAATTAAAATTAACAGCGTAAAAGGCCAAATCAAATAAATTGAATAATGCTTCCGCACTTCTGGGGTAAGTAAGATAAATAATCCGCCGATACCGGCCAGAAGATAACCAATACCACTATAAATTTCCAACCAGGAATTTTTTATTTCCACCACTCCCCAGCCGTAATTGAAATGCAAATTATTCCAGGCACTATCGGCCAGTTGGGGCCAGGGCAAAGCCAGACTGTACTTATAGGACAGGATACCCAGTATCGGAACAAGCAAAAACCACAGAAAAAATTTATATTCTTTCAAAAAATATCGAAAATTGAATAAAGAAAAAATCAATAAGGCCGGCAGGGCAAACAAAACCGAGATGGCGTGCACCGGTAATAAAATTATCATTATGACCAGACTGGCTAAAATTAATCTTCTGTTTTGGTTTAATACGCCCTCAGTGAAAAAGTAGACATACAAAAAGATAAAAGGCAGGGCAAAGCTTAAAGGGGTGAAAAACCACAGGCCGGTTAAATTAACGTTTGATTTAATTGATGCAAAAAAAACCACCGCCCACAGAGCCGCAAAAAAATCATTTTTGGTTTTTTTATGGGTGACATAAAACAAAACTAGTGCCGAAATGCACCCCCAAACCGCCGGCAAAAACCGATAAGCAATAACTAAATTAAAAAATTTGGACAAAATAAAAAGAAGTAAATCGAATCCCCCTTCAAAACCATAGAATGGCCCGGCGGCTAAATTTTGGAGGAAATTACCGAGCTTAATTGATTGCTCAATATGATACCATTCATCAATATGAAACGGAAAACGGTAACCAAAATGCGGTGAATAAATTAGAACTGCCGTACCGATCAAGGCTAAGACCAAAATAATTTTTTGCCAATTTTTCATTTTGATAAAGCGTTAGTTGTTTTGGTTAATGTTTTAACCGGAGATTTAATATTACCGGCAAGAACGCTCCCCTCACCGGTCGGAACCAAAAAATTATCAGCCATTCCCGCTTTAACCTGGCGAGCCGGATCGATATTAACCGCAGTTTCCGCGGCCGAAGCCGAAAACCAACCCAAAATAAATAAGGTGAATAAAATTGCTAAGGCGGAAACTGCAACGAATAATCCGGCTTCCACCAGATTCCTGGCCCTAGGTCGTGGCTGGTATCGATAGTTGTGGCTTAAATATGGCATACCCCGTTAGAAGTCACTTAGATAATAGATTGAATTCATCCTAATACTCATAAACTTTTTATTCCTCATTAGGCTTAAATAACATCTCATAGTTTCTAACGGGGCATAATTTAAAAAAATCTAATGACTTTACTCGATATGATCATCGACAAATTTCATTAGATCTTTCTCCAAAACACGATAAGTTTTATGACCGATTTTGGCGGCTTTTAATTTTTTGGCACTAACCCAGCGATAAACCGTCTTCTGGCTTACCTTCATGATTTTTGCTACCTCTTCCAAAGTTAGAATGCCGTAATTTCCCACAAAATTAATTTACCGACCAAGTAGTCGATTCCCTTTTATTCTACTGATTTATGTCTACTATTGTCAACTATAAGTTATCCACTTTACCCTATTGATAAGCTATTGTCTTCCATTGTCTAATATAAAAAAGAAGCCTAACTAAAAAAATAGCTAAAATTAGCCATTTAATTTACGGCGCCACCAACCAAAGATAAAACCGCCCAATTGCGTAAAGGCGGTTTTGTCTTTAATCAAATAATATTTGGTTTACTCAAACATCACGTCTTCATCAGTCCGTTTGTAGCTATAGATTTCCTCATTTTTGAACCAAAGCTGCTCTTCGTATTTTGCCTCTTCGGTATTGCCGGAGGCATGGACTATATTTCTTACCGCTCGTTTTTTGGCGTTAGCTAGGGCCGGAGAGTCAATTGAATAGTCACCGCGGATCGTACCGGGCTGAGCAAAAGTAGGCAAAGTATTACCGGTCAACATCCGGATATTATCAATAGCATGCGCACCTTCCAAAAGCATTGCCACTACCGGGCCGGAAGTAATAAATTCTATATTCCACTTATTTACCATTTCACCGATTGCCTGCGGGTCTATATTACCAAATTCTTCTTTAGGGTCGCGGCCATATTTTTCGTAAGTCTGCAAGGTTTTTTCGCCGATCGCTTTCATCAGTTCTTTCCGGGATTCGGGATAATGTTGCTCGGCTAAAGACTTTTCAACCCAGACCATTTTTAAAGCCACAACCTTAAGACCCATTCGTTCAAATCGGGTAATGACTTCGCCGACCAGTCCCCGTTTAACGCCATCCGGCTTAACCAAGACGACACTTCTTTCTTTTTGTAATTCTGACATAATTGATAAACTAACTTAATAATTAACCTTTGATATACTCTTTGATCTTTCCCATAACTTGAGCCGGCGTTAACGAAGCCTTAACAATGTAATCGACCGCACCTAATTCTTTGCCCTTATCCATATCCGCTTTTTGGCCTAAATTAGTTAAGAGTAAAACTGGGATTTTCGCCAGCTTAGGATCTTTTTTTAATTCAGTCAAAACTGCGAACCCGTCCATTTTAGGCATCATCACGTCCAACAAAACAACATCCGGATTTTCGGTCTGGATAAGCGCCAAACCGCTCTCGCCGTCAGTAGCGGTAATAATTTCATATCCCCCCTCTTTAAACCGGAGATCATACATCTCTAGAATCATTGTATCGTCCTCCACCAATAAAATCTTGGGCATAAGCAGAATTAATCTTAAGAATCATAATGAAATTAATATGGTTCAGCATAGCAAATTTTTATCCGTTTGTCCAGCGCCAATTTCTTACCGAAGGACGGTCTGACCATCGCTGAGTAGGATAAAATCACCCGACTCTTTAGTGAAAAATATCTGCGCCCCTAAATTTTTTAGATTATCAACTACCGGTTCGTTGGGATGGCCAAAGCTGTTCTGGCCGTAAGAAATAACCGCTATCGCCGGCTTAACCGCCTGTAAAAACTCTGGACTGTTGGCCGTGACTGAACCGTGATGACCGACCTTTAATAATGTGGCCGGCAAATCAAAATTATTTTTAACCAAACTCTCTTCCAACTCGTAGTCACCGACCAGCCAGGCGGAAAATTGGCCAAAAACGAGCTTAGCGACGACTGAGCTATTGTTCAGGTTTTTAACTTTCTGATTCAAAAAACTTTGGGCCGGAGAAAGAAACACCAGCCTAACTTGGTTGTCTAAAACCATCTTTGCCGGCCGGTCTATAACCTCAAAATCAATCTGGTGGTCTTTAATCAACTGAAGCCAAGTTGAATAATTGACGGAGCTGGCTACCACGCCGGTACTTATTACCTTTTCGACCCGATATCGCTTTAAAACCTCAATTAAGCCCGTTAAATGGTCGTCATGAGGATGAGTTAAAATCATTAAATCAATTGTCCGATCATAAAAAGGCAAATATTGGCCCAACTTATAAACCACCGTATTATCCGGCCCGCCGTCAATTAAAATATTGCGGTGGTTGGGCGTACGGATGAAAATAGAATCCCCTTGCCCGACATTAAATATAACCAACTCCAAACTGCCGACCTTGATTTCTGAATAGATTATTCCGGTCAGACAGACTAGCGTAATTAGAATGGTTAGATAGTAGAATCTTATAAGTTTTTTAGATTGGCTCATAACTGAACTAAGAATTAAGAATCAAGAATTAAGGGGGGGCAAGACATATCAATTTCCCTTGATTATTAATTCTTACTTCTTGATTCTCGCCCTAAACTGAAATAGCCGCCAGCGGTAAGGCAGAAAAAAATACCACCATTTTAATTAAGTAAGTTAAAATCAGCCAAACCGGCCAAAATAAATAAGGCAGAAAAAAATTAAAAATCAAACCAACGGGCAGAATCAAAAAACCGGCTATAGTCAGGAAAGGCAGAACCGGCACCACCAATAAGTTAGCGACTGGCGCGATTAGAGACAGCCGGCCAAAATTATAAACAATAATCGGCAAAGTCGTCAGCTGAGCCGCCAAAGTGGCCTGAAGTGATTCTTTAATACCAAACCAGGACGGTAGGTTCTGCCAGCGCCGAGAGAGATAAGGCACAAAATAAATCAAGCCTAAAATGGCACAAAACGACAATTGAAAGCCCACATCATCGCGTAAAATTTTTGGATTAATAAAAATCATTATTGCCGCGGTTAGAATTAAGGCGTTAACTGAATTATTCAACCGGCCTACCTGCATCGCCAGAACCATCAGCCAGCCCATAATTCCAGCCCGAACTGCAGACGCCGGCAAACCGACAATGATTAAATAAAAAGTTAGAAAACTAGTGATAAGCCAAAAGGATTTTTTCCGGCCAACGCCAAGCCAAATAAAAAATTCCGTCAGGATAGTAATGATAATGGCGATGTTTAAGCCAGAAATGGCAATCAGATGAGTGGTGCCGGTAACGCTAAACTGATTATTTAATTCTGCCGGTAAACCGCGCCGTGCGCCTAAGATGATAGCGGCGAATAAACTGGCTTGCGGCTCAGGCAAATTGCCGTTGATTAGAGATACCAGCTGGCGCTTCAACTCAAAAATTCCGGCCTTAAAGAAGTTACCCTGGCCGGAAACAACTAACTCAATTTTAGGATAAAAACATTGAGCGTAGACGTTTTTAATCGCCAAATAGCGATCATAGGCGAAGCCGCTAAACGGTGTTGGCGCCTGCAATTTGCAGCTGATAGAAAGCAAATCGCCGTACCGATACTCCGGATATAAATTGGCACTGACTAAAACTTTACCGCGGACTTTATGACCGGGCAGACTGACGACTGAAACCGTCAGTTTAGTTTGGTCAATCCTGGCATCCGGTTCGTCGCTGATTAAAGCCGTAAAATTAACTTTTTGACCATTATAGAATTCTATTCTATCCCCATTGGTTTGAGGCAAACTAAGCTGATAACGCCATAAACCTAGACTGATTAAAATGCCACCTAAAAATAAATAACGCCCGAATTTTTTTGGCCAGAAAAAACCAGCCGCAGTCAAACTCAGTAAGGCCAATAGATAGACCCAAAAAAAATCAACGGCCAAAAATGATCGGATCGCCACGCCGATGATAAAGCAGAGCAGGAAGTAGCGGAAAATTTTAGATTTGCTATTAAGCATGAAAATTAATGATTGAATAATTAATAAAAGCTGAATCTAGCCATTCTTGTCCTTGAGTTTTTAGATAATAACTATAACTTGAAAATTTATAATCTGCCATTGATTTAGTATAAGCGTGCTTGACTGGATTTTGGTGGATATAATTAAAATGAGTCCAAAAGTCTTTTTCGTTCCGGATGCACCTATCCCAATAATTTTGCCAGACACAACTATAGCCCCCGGAGGCCGCAGCTTTGCCTGCGGCCGTCTTTTTGCTGTCATCGTCGCGGACAAAGCCGCGACTCTCCATTCTAGATAATGAAACTGACGACCGGCTATTAATATACCGGATAAAATTTGGCAATTTAACTGCATTACTAATCTTAATTAGCAGATGATAATGATTATCTAAAATAACCCAAGTAAAAATCTTATAGTCATACTTACCACAAGCTCTGCCTATTGATTTCTTAATTAGATCTTTTTTATTGTCACTATTAAAAAATCTTATCCCATTTCTAGTACGACAGGTTATAAAATAAATTGAATCATTAATAAATAAATGCGGTGGTCTTGCCATATAAAAAAGCGCCCTTAAGCGCTATGTTGATTCTTTGTTAATAAGTAAAGTAAGCGAGATAAGTAAATTAAGTAAAATAAGTTAGCTGACTTGCTTTACTTAATTCACTAACCTAAGTTCCAATCTCCCAGCTTGCCAAATACTTTTTCTGCTCGGGAGTCAAAGTATCAATACTAATTCCCATTGATTTCAGCTTGGCTTTGGCAATCCAATTTTCGATTTCAGTTGGAATATAATAAACTTTTTTGGCTAATTTTTTGTAATTTTTCACCACGTATTCGGTGCCCAGAGTCTGAGTGGCAAAACTCATATCCATCACTGACGCCGGATGGCCTTCGGCCGCGGCTAAATTAATCAACCGGCCTTCGCCCAGCAAATAAATTATTTTACCGCCCGGCAAAGTGTATTCGTCAACAAAATTTCTGACATTTCTTCTGACTTTTTTGGCCATCTTTTCTAAAGCCGGAATATCAATTTCTACATCAAAATGGCCGGAATTGCAAACCATGGCACCATCTTTCATTCTGGCAAAATGGTTTTTATTAATCACCCGGATATCGCCGGTTAAGGTGCAGAATAAATCACCGACTTTGGCCGCCTGAATCATCGGCATAACACTAAAACCGTCCATTCTGGCTTCAGTGGCTTTAATCGGATCAACTTCCGTAACAATCACATTAGCACCCATTCCCCGTGCCCGGCTGGCAAAACCCCGGCCGCACCAGCCATAGCCGGCCACGACCACATTTTTACCCGCGACCAAAATATCCGTGGCCCGGATAATGCCGTCCAAGGTTGATTGGCCCGTGCCGTAACGATTATCAAATAAGTTTTTGGTTTTGGCGTCGTTGACGGCAATAATCGGTACCAGTAATTTACCAGCCTGCTCCAGGGCTTTAAGCCGAATAACGCCGGTGGTAGTTTCTTCCATTGAACCTTTAATTTTTGCCGCCTGAGTTTTATATTTAGTATGAAGTAAAGAAAGCAAATCCGCGCCATCGTCCATGGTGACCGTCGGCTGATGTTTGATCGCAGCCTCAAGATGACGATAATAAACCTGCCGGTCTTCGCCGCAGCGGGCAAAAACTTTAATCCCGCATTCTTTAACCAATGCCGCCGCCACATCATCCTGAGTGGAAAGCGGATTGGAAGCGCACAACAGCACATCAGCGCCGCCGGCTTTCAGGGTTCGGACTAAGTTGGCGGTTTCGCAAGTCACGTGCAAACAAGCCGAGATTTTCAATCCGCGCAAAGGTTTAGCTTGACTGAATCTTTTTTTAATCTGGCCTAAGACTGGCATGTCTTTTTCTGCCCATTCAATCCGTTTTTTGCCGGCTGGAGCAAGTTTTAAATTGGTTACATCGTACTTCATTATTTTTGTTGAAAAATTATTACTGAATAATCTTATCATTTATTTAATTTTCTGACAATCCCCTGATTTGCGTCAACTTCCACCAAATCCCCGTCTTTTAAAACTTGAGTAGCGATTTTGGTGCCAATAACCGCAATAATATTCATTTCCCTCGCTAGAGTAGCGGCGTGGCACAGAAGTCCGCCTTCATCAGTAACAATCGCCAACGCCTTCTTAATAAACGGGGCAATTTCTGGTTTGGTCATTTGAGTGACAATCACCTTCTTTGATATGGGTTTTTTAAATTTGGTAATTTGGGTAATAACTTTGACCCTGCCTTTTACAATCCCTTTATTTATGGGTGTTCCTTTTAGCTGGTTTATTTTTTCCGTAAAAATATTTTTTAAAATTTTTTTATACTCTTGATTAAAATTATCGGAAATAATTCTTTCTTTTGCGCCAGACATTATGGCAATATAATGAATTTTTCTTTCTTGCTGTCTGACGTAAGCTTCTTTGAAGTCTAAATTTCCTTTCAATAATTTTATTATTTCTAAAAAACTAAGATAATCAAGCCTACCTCCGCTAACTTTCAATTTTAAAGCTATTTTATCCAAAACTTTTTTTAAGAATTTAAAATAATTCATGAATACTTTTTTTCGCGATTCATGGAAATCGGAAAGTTGCCTGACTTGCTTTTTGGTTAAAGCGACTCCCGAGTTACCCAGATAATGCGTATAGTCCAAATAGCCGCTAAAGGCAAAAAATCTACCCCTTAGTTTAAATAATTCAACCGCAATTTTAGTATTAGATAATTTTGAAATCCGGCCCGGCAAATCTACTGGCAAAGTTGAAAGTTTCTTATTTGCCCTTAAGCCGTTTGAAAGCGACTTTGATATAAATCCGGGATGCTTCGCCATTTTCCTAACCCACGCCATATTTCTTTGGACATCTTGCTTTGGAACATAAATCTCAACCAAGCCTTTTTGCGATACGTCCAGCACCTCAGAATAGTATACCCCGGGAATTGATGAATTATTTTTTAATAAAGATACAGCTATCAACCAATGTTCAAACAAAGAATATTCTCTGGTTAAAAACTTTATGAATTTCATATTTTATTTAAACCAAGTCTTCACCAAAATTTTGTCTATATCGTTTTGCCAAATCCGCCCAGCTAAATTTATGGGTCTGCGTGCCGTACATTTCTACGGTATAAACTGAGACCAGCCCGGCTAATCGCCCGATTTTTTCCCAAGGCCAGTCGTGCAATAAACCGTAAATCAACCCGGCCCGGTAGGCATCGCCGGCACCAGTTGGGTCCAAAGCTCTTGTGGGTTTAGCTGGTGGAATTTTGTAAGTCTTATTTGCCGTTCTGATTAATGAGCCTTTCTCCCCCAGCGTCGTGATTAAAACTTGAGTCTTTTTGAGTACTCGTTGAACTGACCAGCCGGTCTTTTTGGTAATTAAACTAATTTCGTAGTCATTACCGATTAAAACCTGGCTGCCAAAAATGGCTGAGCGTAATTGCGGGCCGGATAAACTGGCGACCTGCTGACCGGGGTCAAAAATATAGGGGACTTTCTTGGCTTTAAAAATTTGAGGCAATTTGACCATATCAATTGGATTTTGGGGTGAAACAATGGCGAGATCGAATTTCAAACCTTGCCTACCGGCAGGCAGGTTTCGAATTTCAAGTTTCGAATTTACTGGCGTAGCCATGGCACCGGGGAAAAATCCGGCGATTTGGTTGTCGGCTTGATCGGTGATAATATAAGCCGAAGCAGTCTGCTGATTAGGTAAAATTTTAATCTGGGATAAATCAATCTTATGCCTCCGAAACCAATTTTTGTAAGTTGAAAAGTCTTTCGACCCAACATTGCCTAAAATTGTTGGCCGCTGGTCCAATAACGCCAAATTGTAAGCAATATTGCCCGCCGTACCACCAAAGCTCTCCCTTAACTCCTTAATAAAAAAAGATACATTGAGCGTATGTATTTTTTCCGGCAAGATATTATCTTTAAAGTAGCCGGGGAAATTCATTATCCGGTCGTAAGCGATTGAACCGGTGATGAGGATTTTTGATTTCATAATATATCTATTGATTGCCGTCCCGCACTTGCCGTGGGACCAAGAATTTTACGGTATAATACTAAATTCCCGCTTTCGCAGGAATGAGGTTAGGGATTAGTTTGTTCAAATCCTTCGCTTTCCCTATAACTTTTATCATATGTAGTGACCTTGTATGTTATATTGCACTCGTTTATTATCTCTTTATCATAGAACTTCGTTAAAGTTACCGAGTAAACTCGCCTCCACCCACCAGAACAGTCCTGACGATAAAGATTGTACCCTTCTACTATTTCGAGGTCAACTGGATCCCAAAAGACTAGATATCACTCTGAGGTATGAGAGGCTTCAATTCGAGGAGACGAAGGAGGCGGAAACTAGAAATCAAGTTCCTCAATTTGATCTGGCAAGAAGCTACCTTCTTTACCTTTCTTATCAACCATAGAAACGAAGTACGTAGCGCCGATTGACGAATCCAGAGAATCTAGGAAGAAATCATTGGTGGTGGTACCAATCAGTTGTGGAGATTGACCATTGACCGAACGATAGACGTTGTAATGGGAGAATGTGGGTTCGTCTTCCATATTAGGCCAAGGGTGAGTCCATGAAAATAGTGCCACTGAGCCCTGGTGCTCTACCTTAAGATTGCCAGGTGTTGGTAATGGTAGATTTCCAAGCTCTTCTGTAGTGGCTTCCATGTCTGAGAATTGAGATAATTCTCCCCTCTTAGTGGAAGGAATATTAGGACTAGCACATGAAGATAAGATAATAGCGATGACTGCCAATAATACTATTGATTTAATGGATTTATATAATAGTTTTGGCATAATTTATCTGTTATTTCATTTATAAATTTACTTAAATCCCCGCTTTGGGAAAGTTGGGAATTTTTCGGATATTTTGGTCTAAATAGTTTCGGTCCATAGTGTTAATATTATAGCAAAATTGATGCTTGACGACAAACAATAAAATAAAAAACGCACTATTCCTAAGTAAAAAAGTAAATGGGAATAGTGCGGATCTGAGCTGAGTCCTGATGACTAAACTTAAAGATCAAAGAGATCCGAGAGAACCAGTGACTATCCATCTCTGTCAAGTTAGGAGAAGTTGATAGACTGGTTGGCCATTCATGGTAACCGTTTTTCCGTTATACCTTTCTCTTTCCTCTGGTGTCAGTTCTCGGGTAGTGGATTTCGGAAAAAGAACATCCGCAAGCCCAAAACCGAAAACCCAACTGCCTCTGTGATTATCCCCGTCTTCCGTATCCACAACACAGAGATCCGGTTCTTCACGGCTGACGTCCCCCATCTGGTGCATAGCTGTTGTCGCCATCATGTAATGTCTCATGATTTTCTCTCCTTTTCTCCGGGTTTGGTAAGAGCAACGATAGATAATCCTGGCATAAAAATAAATTTTGTCAATGATTTCAGAATTTTTGGTAAAAATGGCTTAATTTAAAAAATAGACGGCAACCCCTCCTCACCTCCCCTTGGTAAGGGGAGGAATGCTAAAACTTGGCTCCCCCCTCCTTTCCAAGGAGGGGCTAGGGGTGGTTTTGTCAGGTAATTGTGGTTTGCCAGGGAATTAAGGAAATAAAAATTTTATTGAATTTTGTTCTATTTGCCATTAGCCTTAAACCACTCCACCGTTTCTTTAATTCCCTCGGCCAAACTGACCTGTGGCCGCCAGGCTAATTCCAATTGAGCTTTACTGTAATCAATACAACTTTTTTGCTGCTCACCCGGCCGAGAATCTTTATATTCAAATTCAACGCTTGACCCAATGCTGGCTTTGATTAATTCCGCCAGTTGGTTGACATCAGTTTCGATGCCAGTACCAATATTATAAATTCCAATTTTGGAAGATGCTAGCGCGGCCAGATTGGCTTTAACCACGTCACCGACATAAACATAATCCCGGGTTTGTTTGCCGTCGCCGTAGATTGTTGGCGCTTGTCCGGCCAAAAGCTTACTAGAAAAAATTGCCACCACGCCCGCTTCGCCTTTGGAATTTTGCCGCGGACCATAAACATTGGCATAGCGCAAGACAATATAAGATAATCCAAAAATCTGCTGATAATAATGCAAATATTTCTCAATGGTCAGTTTGGCAATGCCATAAGGCGAAATTGGATTTTCCGGATGTCCCTCTTTGGTTGGGATTTGGTCCGTATCGCCGTAAATCGCTCCACCGGTGGAAGAAAAAATAAATTTTCCTACCGCGAATTTATTACAGTTCTCCAGCAAATTAATTGAGCCTAAAATATTTTGTTTAGCATCCCAAATTGGATCAGCTACCGACTTACGGACATCAATTTGCGCCGCCAAGTGAAAAACTATCTGGGGCTTTTCGGCTTCAAAAACTTCGGCCAATTTTTCGCTCTGAATATCCAGCTCAACCAGCTTAGCGGCAGAATTTAAATTAGCTTTTTGACCAGTCGAAAGATTATCAACCACCACCACTTGGTGACCATTTTGAATCAGAGCGTCAACCAAATTGGAGCCAATAAATCCCGCGCCGCCAGCCACTAATATTTTCATAGATGAGTAAATTAAGTAAAGTAGGTAAATTAAGTAAATCAAGCACTAGCTTACTTCACTTAATTATTACAAAGTTAAATACTTAAAGCCTAATTTTTCCGCCTCGGACTTATTATACACCCATCTGAGATCAAACAAAACCGGCTTTTGTTTACATTTATTTTTCAAGTCAACCAGGGTAATGGCGGAAAATTCCCGATGAGGCACCAGATAGATCACGGCATCTAAATCGCCAACCTCGTTCCAAATTTCATTTTTAACGCCAAAATCTTTTTCCAGCTGGCCCGCTTCCGCCAAAGGATCAAAACCGGAAACCTGAACCCCGGCCTGTTGTAAAGTTTTGACCACGTCTTTAGCTTTGGAATTCCTAAAGTCATTGACGTTTTCCTTGAAAGTTAACCCCATCACCAAAACCTTTGCTCCTGATACCTGAGGCAATGCCGCCATAACCTTTTTTGCGACCCGGGCCGCCATGGAATCGTTCAAATGCCGGCCGGCTAAAATCACCTCCGGCTGATAACCGAGCTGCTGCGCCCGAAAAGTCAGATAATAAGGATCAACGCCAATGCAATGGCCACCCACTAAACCCGGATGATAACGATGAAAATTCCATTTAGTTCCGGCGGCGGCAATTACGGCCTGGGTTTCAATCCCCAATTTTTCAAAAATCAAAGACAACTCGTTCATCAAAGCGATGTTGAGATCCCGCTGAATATTTTCAATCACTTTCGCCGCCTCAGCGGTTTTGATTGTCGGCGCCCGGTGAACTCCCGCGGTGCAGACCAGCTCATAAACGGCGGCGATCTTTTCTAAACTCTCGGCGTCCTGGCCGGAAACCACTTTAACAATTTTATTGATGGTGTGTTCTTTGTCGCCGGGGTTAACTCGCTCAGGAGAATAACCGATTTTAAAATCAACTCCGCCGGTCAAACCGGATTCCTGCTCTAAAATCGGCAAACATAAATCTTCCGTCACACCCGGATAGACCGTTGACTCATAAACGACAATTGAGCCGGCGGCTAAATTCTGACCTACAATTTTTGAAGCGCTGGCAACCAAACTCAAATCCGGGTCATCTTTTTCGTCGATTGGCGTTGGCACGGCAACAATAATAAAGTTGGCTCCCTTAATCTTTGTCGGATCGCTGGTATATCCAATCGCCGCCTCTTTGACTGTCTTATCTCCAACCTCATGAGTGGGGTCAATACCGTTCTGCAATTTTTTGATTTTAGTTTCATTGACATCAAAACCGATCACGGGGGCTAATTTGGTTTTAGCAAATTCAATTGCCAAGGGTAAACCGACATAACCTAAGCCAACTACGCAAATTTTAGTCTCGCCTAAACTCATAGGATTTCTTTAAAATAAGCAACGGTTTTTATTAAACCAGTTTCGAGATCAACTTCTGGCCGCCAATCCAGTTTTTCTTTCGCCAGACTGATTTCCGGACAGCGCTGCCGCGGATCATCTTGCGGCAACGGTTTATATACTAATCGGCTCCGGCTGCCGGTCAAATTAACAATCTTTTCCGCCAATTCTTTGATGGTAAATTCGTCCGGATTACCCAGATTAACCGGCCCGGTGAAACCGTTTGATTCCATCATCTTATACAGTCCCGCCACCAGATCAGAGACATAACAAAAGGATCGGGTCTGGCTACCGTCGCCATAGATCGTAATATCCTCGCTGCGCAGAGCCTGAACAATAAAATTAGAAACTACCCGGCCATCATTCCAAGACATGCTTGAACCATAAGTATTAAAAATCCTAACCACTTTGATCGGAATATTAGCTTCGCGATGATAATCAAAAAATAAAGTCTCGGCGCAACGTTTGCCTTCGTCATAACACGCCCGCGGACCAATCGGATTCACATTGCCCCAATAGTTCTCTTTTTGCGGATGATGGCCGTCAATCGGATCGCCGTAAACTTCGGAGGTTGAGGACTGTAAAACTTTGATTCCACCTAATTTTTTTGATAATTCCAAACAATTAATCGCGCCTAAAATGCTGGTCCGGATAGTTTCAATTGGCGTGCGCTGATAATAAACCGGTGAAGCCGGACAAGCGAGATTATAAATTTGGTCAACCTGGACATCAAAAGGCTGAGTTACATTCTGCTCGATCAATTCGAAATTGGGATTGACTAAAAAAGACTCGATATTTCGTTTTTGTCCGGTAAAAAAATTATCCAGGCAGATTACCCGATGGCCTTTGTCTAACAGAAATTTACAGAGGTGAGAGCCAATGAAGCCGGCACCACCCGTGACTAGGATTTTCATAGATAAAGTAAATTAAGTAAAGTAAGCAAGGTAAGTGAAATAAGTAAACTAAATTTTAGGGCTTAATTTACTTACTTTACTTAATTCACTTGTCTCGCTTATTTGGCTTACTCACATATCTTAAATAACTTTCTACAAAACCGTCAAGGCCACCGTCTAAAACAGCGCTTGGCTCGCTGGTCTCAAAATCAGTCCGATGATCCTTGACCATTTTATAGGGCTGCAAGACGTAAGACCGAATTTGATTACCCCAGGCTGCGGCTAGAACTTCACCGCGAATTTGGGCCAATTCCTGGCCCTCCGCGGCTTCCTGCAGCTTAGCCAGTTTAGCCTGCAATAACTTTAAAGCGGTTTGTCGATTTTGGATTTGAGAACGCTCATTCTGGCACTTAACCACAATGCCGCTGGGTAGATGGGTTATTCTAACCGCTGAATCGGTAGTATTCACGCTCTGACCGCCATGACCGCCGGACCGCATCGTCTCAATTTTCAAATCAGACTCTTTAATCTTGACCTCATCGGCTGTTTCAAGCTCCGGCAAAACTTCCACCAAAGCGAATGAAGTGTGACGCATTTTTTCGGCGTCAAAAGGCGAAATACGTACCAAGCGATGAACCCCGGCCTCCGATCTGAGATAGCCATAAGCGTAATGGCCAAATATCTCCAGAGTAACACTTTTGATCCCCGCCTCCTGGCCAGCAGTTTGATCAATAATTTTGGTTATAAAATTTTTCTTTTCACAATATCGCAGATACATCCGGAGCAGCATTGCCGCCCAGTCCTGGGCCTCAACCCCGCCGGTGCCGGCGTGAATAGTGATAATCGCGTTATCCTTGTCATATTTGCCGGAAAATAAAACCGCAAATTCTAATTTTTCAAATTGCTGATTTAAAATTTTGAATTCATGGCTGAGTTCCTTGTTTAAAGATTCATCGTCCTCGCGAACAGCCTGCTTAGCCAGCTCTAAATTATCCGCCACCTTTTTTTCCAGCTGAGACCAAACTTCAACCTCTTCCCGGAGAGCCTGACTTTGCTGAGAAATAATTTTAGCCCGATCTTGGTCGAGCCAAAAATTGGGCTTTTGCATTTCTGATTCTAAATTTTCGATTTTTTGTTTGTGACCGTCCAGGTCAAAGTAACCTCCGCGTTTTGAGAACTCCGACTTGCAAATCCTCAAAATGGGAAATAATCTCTTTGCTGCTGTCGGTGACAGATTGATTTTTGGGGGAAGGATTTAAATTCATATTTAAAACTTAAGACTAACGGCTAACGCAGCCCCGGACCCGGCTGAATACCTTATTTACTCCGGCCGGATCGCAAAGACAGAAACTGCCCAATCTATTTTCATACCAATTTCCGCCGGTCTCTTCACATAACTGCCGCTCTTTAATTAGAGTGCCAACGGTAGTTTTTGAAATTTCTTTACAGCTTTTGAATTCCCGATCATTGCAGTCCGGACAACTTGGACCATAGATACCTTCACAAAAATTATTTTTAAAACACTGCTGTTCGTCAGTGATATTGGCGCAACTGGTAATTTTATCGACATACTGCGCTAGTAATTTATCAACTTCAACGCGATAAAAATAAATAAATATTACCACGACCAAAGCCACCAGCATAAAGATGGAAAAAACGACGATGGCGCGATGTTTCATACAATTAGAATTTATATAGAATCTTTTTAAAATTTTGAATCCGGCCGTCTTTGACTGAAACCCCTTCCCGCCGGAGAATCAAAAATTTTTTGTTTCTACCTTGGACGTAACCGCCCAACGAACCATCAGACTTGACTACCCGATGGCACGGTCGAAAAAATAAATCAGGATTCCTTTTTAAAGCGTTACCGACTGCCCGGGCGGCGCCACCGTGACCGCAAGCTTGAGCCAAAATCTTATAAGTAGTTACCCGGCCGCGGGGAATTTTATCCAATTTCCGAAAAACTTGTTTATTGAACTGACTTATTTTGTTCATTGCCCGACTTATCTATGAATTGTTTAATTAAATCTTGGACCCCCAAACCGCCAGACTGCCCATCGGCCGATGGATTAAACAGCTGCTGGTATGGTTCAATCACCGGCTTAAGCAAGGCGGGCAAAAAAATAAGGCCTAAAATAAGCGGAACCAGAATAATTAAAACCTTTAGCCCGCCCCAGGCCGTTTGCCAATTGGTCCAGCGCTTAATCTTTTTGGCCAGCTGATATATCTCTTTTGAGGCATCCAAATTCTGCTGCAGCAACTGACGTAATTCCGGCGACGTGGCGGAGGCAGAGCTAACGTCTGAACTAAACTTTTGCTTTAGCAAAAGTTTAATCTCTTGGATCTCTTCGGCTAATTTTTTTTGATCAACCGCTCCGTTGATAAAATCTTCTGAGCCGGGTTGAGACATAATTATGACAATTAATTCTGACTATATTATAGCCTAATTCATCGCTTAAGCAAAGGGGTAAACAAAAAAAGAACACCCAGCGAGATAAACCGCTAAAGCGTCCTTTTTTGTTTCTAATTGACCTCAAATTCCTTTATCCGTATTAATATCGGGTGAACCCGCTTTGATTGTTTCCTGATTATAATTATCAGTCGAGGCGACATCATCACCAACACCATAGTTGACGAAAAATGCCGGCGAGACATCGTCGACCAAACCGCTCCAACTGTCACCATAAATTGCCTTGGCAACGGCTTCGGTTTTAAGCCAACGAAGAGCACCATCCTTGGAAACGGCATAGACTTTAGGGTCGGTTTGGACTTTAATCATCCTGATACCAGGACGATAAGTAACGTTACCGCCAATCGGATAAGCGGCTAATTCCGCCGATGTAACGGTCACGACACCGGTGAAGTCACTGTACCAAGTATAGTAGATCTTGTCGTTCGGAAACACATAACGTTTACCATTGTTACCAACAAAATAAACCGCTTTACAAGGATCAGACAGCCCGGCGTTGGCGCCACAGCTTAATTTAATCAGTTTACCAGCATTGGTATTAGCTTGGCTGCCGCTGGCTGCCTCGGCTACCAAGACGATAGTATCGTCAATCACCGAGCTCTGACCGCCATCGGCGCTGCGAAACTTGGCATAAACGGTCTTACTGCCCAAACCCTCGGTTAAGGTCCAACTTTTGGTCGCGGCATAGGTCTCCCAAGTTGTAGTGTCAGAAAAATCAGATAAATTGGAAACCATCATTAAAGTCGCGTTCGTTGCTCCGAGATTCAGAGTAACATTCCGAGTGGTGGTTTGAATATCACCGTTATTGACTTTGATTGAGGTATTAGTTGGCGTTGCTACCGTACCGCCTCCGCCGCCACCACCTCCACCACCGCCTCCGCCGCCACCACCGGAACAAGCCGTTTCAGTTGAGACGGTTAGGGTACTACTGCCGCTGGTGTTAGTAAAATGGATTTGGTTATAACCAGCCGGAACGCAAGTAGTTGTTCCGCTCCCCGCGGTCAGGGTATAAACGTTATCAGATCTGATTGTAATGTCCGAATCAGCTTCAAACGTCAAGGAGATAGTGCTATCATCATTAATAACCAAACTAGCAATTGTGGAGCCGCCTAGAATTTTTAGACTAATCCCGTTAGGCAAACTGATTGTCGTTTCCGCATCGTAAGTAACGGTAGCGGCAAATACGCCCACCACCGGAACAAACAACATTAATGTCATGAGGCCAACTGTTACTAAAATTATTTTTCTCATAGATAGAGACTTAATTTTTTATTAGGAAGACTTTCTCTATCCTACTTATCTTATTTAATCTTTGCATCTACCCGCACTGCAGACCATACCATTACCAGCCGTGTTGACATAGCAGTGAAAATTAGCCACCGTGCCGTCTTCAACCCTGACCATTTCTAGACAACCGGAAACGCCAGCCTGTCTGTCACCGATACTAACTGTGGTGGTAGCCGTGCTGCCGGTAGACCGGACAAAAAGACCGACTGTGGTGGTAGCCGTGCTGGTAGTTAGATCAATCGTACCACCGGAAACATACAAATCACCGGTAGTTGAGGCATAACCGCCAACCAAGGCATAACCGCCAACCTTTAAAGAATCGGTTGTGGTCGCTGAATTGGCCAGAAGGGAAACAAAAGTTGATACTCCGGTTACGCCTAAAGTGCCAACTAAAGTCGTATCACCGGCAACATTTACATCATCATCAACTTCCAAATCGTCGGCAGCATAAATGTCACCAGCGGCATAGTTGAAGAGAGTATAGCTAGCTGCTCCGCCACCAGTCATGACATATGCGGTCGAAGTCGCTGAAGTTGTTGAAGCCCAACCACTAGCGGTTAAATTACCCCCAGTTGTGACGTTAGAACCAATCGTTGTGGCGGCATAGGTTACCGAGACAACAAAAATAGTCGCTAACAAAACGACTACGACACTCTCTAACATTGGGGAAAGCTTGGCTAAAAAATTTTTGATCTTCATATTTGGCTAAACCCCTATACTTTTTTGAAAAGCATAGTTATTAATATTAATTAAAACAAATGACCTTTAATCTATTATAACATAAAATAGCTAACTTTAGCTATTTCAGGTGGATAACTTTTAAATTGTAGTAATTTAAGCCAAAAAAAATTAGCTTATTTTACCAAAAAATAACTAACTTCTCGTTTTTTAATAAAAAATTTGGCGTAATTAACAACGCTCTCGTAGACACCGAGTAGAATTGTGACATAAAACAGATCACCCAATAATGTATTGCGGAAAAAAGGCAAAGCTAAAGCGTAACATTCAAATAAACCAGACCAGCTTCTGGCATACCAGGGAGAGAATTGCCAAACTGCGAAATTGGTAACTAAGAAAAAGATTACCGAGGCACTGATGCTGGCAGCCAAAACCGCCTCAAGGCTCTTATGTTTTTTGATCCAAAAACCGAGTAAGCCGATTATAATGAAACTGCCGTAAACGGCCAGCATCATCCGCCAGTCATAAAAACCAATCAGCCGATCGCTAATCGCCATGGCGACCAAAGGAAGAATAAGGGCATAACGACGGCCTAAATAGATTCCGGCGAATAAGGCAATGGCGGCAAGTGGCGTAAAATTCCAAAGATGCGGCAGCAAACGACAGGCTACTCCTAGAATAACCAGAATCGTTGAGATAATTAATTTCGTTTTTGTCGTCATATATTTTACTTATCTTTCATTCCTTAATTCTTAATCTGGCCCTTAGTATATTTCCATTCGACCACGTCGCCGGACTTGAGAACTTGCTGACTGGCGCCAACTTTGGCGTATTCGTTATTAACCCAGTACTGCCAATACCGATCCGCCGGGCCGTTATTAATAAACCCGTTGATTGATTCAACAAAAACCCCCAAATCGCCATAGTCTTTATATTTAAATTCCAGATTATTCACTTCCGCAATTTTTTCCAGCAGTTTAAAGACAGTTCCGGTTTCGGCGTTTAAGGCTAATGAGCCAAAAGTTTGGACTTGACCGTTGCCGTAATCAATCATCAGGCTGATCTGCTCCTGATTTATCACTTGCCGACTTGGAACCGTCGGCGCCAAAACCTTGTTAACCCCCAGGTAAAGGCCGCCGCAGAATACCGCGACCAGAATCAAAATTTTAAAAAGTAATTTCATAAAATTTTCTTAACTTTTATTGATCAAAATTCAATTTATTTCGACCCTTTAATTTTACTACAAAAATGGCTAATAACAAAGCGGCCACCGGGCCTAAAACTAACGGAATCCAGCCTGGCCGGCCGGTTGCGGCAATCGAAATCGGCACCTTAACTCCGGTGGCGGCCGAAAATCCACCGGCCGCCAAAGGCCGGGCGACAATTGAAATATTGGTCGATAGTTCTCCGGCCCGCCGGACGTTGATGGTCAATTTTACCAGTTGGGTGGCCTCAGGCGCCAACTCGAACTCTGCCGGCTGAACCGACAATTGATCGCGAAAATCATCAGGATAAACTTGGTAAAGAGCGAGCTGAGAGCCGGCATTTACCACCAAAATTTCCGTGGTCGTCGGCCGGCCCTCTCGGATCGATAAAGAAATCGTTTTAGGCTTGACGCTTACGCCGACTGCCGCTGCTGACTCAATGGTCAAAAGTGAACCGAACGTAACCAATAATAGAATCAAGCTTAAACGATTCATATTTTTACTGCGAAGCTGCCCAAAAAATTAATTCACCGGTTTTAACTCCAGAAGCCAGATAGCCGATCGGCACGGTCAAACTGACCGCCGCCGCTTTGGTCTGACTGGGCGTTAAACTATCGGAATAGTCTTGCCAGGCAGAATTATTAATCTGAATTCCCTGATTAAAAACCGTATCCCCGGTAACAGTGCTGCCGACATTAAGGGCAACCGTGCCGCCGTTGCGTAAACTGACCGTTGAACTGGCGGTCAGACCCGGTTTTAACTTACCGAAATTAATTTGGGTTTGATCAACCACCAGGGCAATGGCTTCACCGCCAATCACTCCTCCCCCGCTCTGATCAACTTCCACCTGCAAACCAACATTGCGACTGACCGTGTCACCGACCGTAACGTTAATCTTCTGACTCCGGACAAATCCGCTGGTTTGGACATAGATTTGATAGATGCCGGCGTTAACGATATTAAGATTGAGATGGCCGGAGGCGTCGGCGGTCCGGGTTTCTGAACCGACTTGCAAAGTCGCGTTGGGTAACGGCAGCCATTCCGAACCGTTGAAATACTGAATACTGGCACTAATCGCTTCGCCGGGATTAATATCAGTTTTATCCAAAGTCAAGCGCGTCGGATTGAAGCCCCATTCGCCGTAATACCACAAGACATCATCACCGGTTTTAAGTATATAGTCGGCTGCTCCGACTACCGGCGAAACGTAATCGACAAAATACAGCCAGCCCGACATGCCCTGGGCGGATTCTCCGGCGACTGCGGACAAATACTGGCCGAAAGCGGAATCCTGAACGGTGTAAACGTAACCGCAAGTAGTTGCGGCGTTTTTAACCAAATCTAAAGCGGTGGTGCCGATAACCTGAGTATCGCAGATTGTTCCGGCGGCGCCTTCAATCCGCAAATGGTAAGCGCCCGCCTCCGGATCGGTTGGCGGTTGAGCTTGGTAGTAACCGACTGGATAAGATTTACCCGCCAAAGCGATTACGGCGAAAGCAGTCATGGCTTTATTGTTGAAATCCGAGGTACCGGGTTCAACCCACCAGAAACCGCCGTCAACATCCTGAAGCGACTGCAGATGAGTGAGTGGATTATTACCTCCCTTGGTCCAACTGCTGGGATTTTGTCCGGCCTTATAAATCGCCGAGATCACCCAGGCATCGCTGCCGGAGTCCGAAGTGCTGCCGGGAGTGTAGCCAAAGCCGCCATCGTCATTTTGAGCGCTTTGCAGGTAAGTCAGAGCATTAGTGACGGTTGAATCAGTCGCGCCTACTCCGGCCTCAATTAGGGCCATAATAGCCGCTGCCGTGTCGTTGGTGTCACTGCTGCCACCGACGCCATAACTAAAACCACCGTCTGAATTTTGGTTAGCTAACAGAAAACTTTTGGCATTAACTGATTCCGTCGCGGTCACTTGACCGACTGACGCCAAAGCCAAAATTGACCAGACATCATCATTAAGCAAAGTTTCGCTACCCATCTGGTTGTTGAGGGAGTAACCCTTGAGCTGGGCAATATAATCGACATTGCCGAAGGTCGCCGGGTCTTGGCCCGCAGCGGCCAAAGCCAAAATCGTCTTGGCGTAATCAGTGACTAAAGTGCCGCTCACGCTGGCCAAGTGGCTGGTGGCGATATCTGTCTGGCCGGTCGCGGCCAAAGCTTGGGTAATCCAAGCATCCTGAGTCTGTGCCTGCAGGTACGAAACTGCCGTAGCGGTATCAGCCGCGACAAAAGCCGGCTGAATCAACATTGAAAGCATTGTTAGCCCCAATGCGAAACGTTTGATTCTTGTCTGCATAAAACAAAAACCTCCCATTTCGAGGGAGTAGTGGTAAATAGTCCGCGGCTAAATCCGCGAAATACACCAACTCTCGAGCCTCGAAGAGTTTAGTGAATTAGATTGGTTTGCAGTTTTCGCGACCTGGCTTATCCCAGATCCCGGATCAAGTCCGGGACAGAGCTTCACAGTTGCGGGTCAGCGGAGGATTTTAACCTCACTTCGGAAAACTGAAACCATTTGTTAAAGGTAAGTCTATCTTAAACTTAAAATTTCCTTCTGGCAAGAAATTTCTGGGGATAAGTCATTTTACCTAGGCAAAATCTCAGCCCCTTACTACTTACCCACTTATTTCTTATTACTTTTTAATACTCAATCCCCTTCCGGGCCAATAGTCCCTTTTGATAGGGATGCCTGATTGCTTTCATTTCCGTCACATAATCCGCCAGTTTGATAATCTGAGCCGGGGCTTTGCGGCCAGTCAAAATCAACTCTAAATCCTTGGGTTTTGACTTAATGAGTTTAACTATCGCCGCGGTCGGGATTAATTTGAAGAATAACGCCAAAAAAATTTCGTCTAAAATCACCAGATTGAACTTCTTGGCCTTGATGACCTTTTGGGCCCAGGCCAAAGCTTTAGCGGCTTCCTGCCGGTCCAAAGCCTGACTTTTTTTAAAAATGAAATTTTTCCGGCCAAATTTTTTGATTGCAATATTTTTTAATGACTTCAGACTACGCCATTCGCTGGTTTCTTGATTTTTAAGAAATTGAACAATCTGAACTTTACAACCGGCACCCGCCGCTCGCAAGGCTAGCCCCAGCGCGGCGGTAGTTTTACCTTTGCCATCGCCGGTGTAAATGTGGATTTTGCCTAAATCGTTTTGCATATAAGATATTATATGTAAAATAGTTACGTTTGACAAACTACTATAATAATGATAAAAAATAAATATTCCTTGGTCGCACAAAAGGAGGAAAAACAATATGAGGAAGCGAGGCGATAACCAACCATGGCGGTTTGATTATAGAAAAAAGACTGTCATGAGACTCCTTAGATCGCTGATGAGAAAAAGTAATATGACTAATTCTGATCTAGGGCGCATTTTGGGTGATCGGACTCTTGGGCATAAAATCGTTACCGGTGCAAGAGGGTTGAGTCGGAAACATATAGAACTACTCTCTAAGGAGTTCAGCACTGAACCCGGCGCCTTTCTCTACCTTGATTAAGCCCAATCTCGAAATTGGCTGATCACAAGACAACTGAGCATTCCGGCTCAGTTTTTTTATACTAATACTTAAAAACAACATCAAACAAAAAAGCTAAAACAAAACATTGTAGAGACGTAAAATTCTACGTCTCTACAATGTTTTTGGCTCGATCGACTAAATTTTCTACTACTTTTATTTTAACACTTGGAATAGCCACAGGACCGGCATTTCATGCAACCTTCGCTCATCTCCAGAATATTGCCACACTCAGGGCACTGGGGCGCCGTACCGTAATCAGCAATTTCTAATTTGAGTTTTAAACCATTGCCGTTGTGGTTGAAACCGACATCAGGCTTTTTTGCTTCCGAATCCTTAGTTTTATCGGGCGAAGTCGAGGCATGATATTCTAAACCCAGGGTCGGCTGTTCTCGGGTCAAATGACGTTCCAAGATTTGCGCCACCGCGTCCGGAAGAGACAAAACCATACCGTTCTCGGTCCAGGACGGCATCGGCCCGCGAATACCCTTAATCTCACTGATAACATCTTCCGGGGTAATACCGGAACGCAACGCCAAAGAAACTAAGCGGCAAATCGCTTCGGACTTAGCGGCAAAAAAACCGCCGGCCTTGCCGATGGTGGCAAAAACCTCAAATGGCTTGCCATCCTCGTCGTCATTAATTGTCACGTATAAATTACCATAAGAAATTTTCAGCTTATAGGTCGTACCCCTCATCACTGCCGGCCGCTCCCGTTTAACCAAGCCCTGAGGACTGACTTTATCTTCCTGCCCTCGCAATTTGGTTTTACCGGTGGTCAAAACCTGCTGGTCACGGCTGCCATCGCGGAAAATAGTCACGCCTTTGCAGCCGGCGTCGTAAGCTAGCTGGTAAACCTTAGCCACATCTTCTTCGGTGGCCTCATGAGAAAAATTACAAGTTTTGGAAATTGAAGAGTCGACTGAAGCCTGAAAAGCCGCCTGCATCATTACATGCTCTTCCGGCTTAATATCATGAGCGGTCACAAATAATTTTTTGACCCGGTCCGGAATACCCTCAACTTCTTGGATTGAAGACTCTTGAGCGATTTTCTCCATCAAATCTTTGGAATACCAGCCCTCGTCCTTGGCAAATTTTTCAAATAACGGATGAACATAAAGCAGACTGGTACCGTCCATCACAGTCTTGGTATAAACTACCGAGAACAACGGCTCAATACCGGAGGAACAATCCGCGATCATCGAAACCGTGCCGGTCGGGGCAACGGTCGTGACCGTGGCGTTGCGGCGCATCAAACCTTCTTTTTCAAACTGAGAACCGGGGTAGTTTGTAAAATTGCCTCTGGTGTTGGCCAGTTGTTCAGATTTTTTTATTGCTTCACCATGAATGAAGGCCATTAATTTTTTACCGAATTCAAAACCTTCCGGTGAATTATACTGGATTCCTAACCGAATCATCATGTCGGCAAAACCCATCACCCCCAAGCCAATCCGGCGGCTGGCCTTGGTGGTTTCTTCGATCTGTCTGATTGGAAATTTATTCATGTCAATGACATTATCCAAAAAATGAACGGCGGTTCGCGTTACTCGCGCCAATCGATCCCAATCGACAACCGGTTCGCCCGTTCGGTCCCGGATGACAAAATGATCCAAATCGATAGAGCCTAAATTGCAAGAGTCGTATGGCGGCAACGGCTGTTCACCGCAAGGATTAGTGGCTTCAATCTCGCAAATATGCCGAGTCGGATTTAACTCATTGATTCGATCAATAAAAATGACACCCGGGTCACCGGTCAGCCAGGCATGATGAACCATCAGATCAAAAACTTCCTTGGCTCTGAGTTTACCGACCGGTTTTTTGGTTTTTGGATCAATCAATTCATAATCCTTATCCTTTTCCAAAGCCTTCATGAACTTGTCGGTAATTGCCACGGAAATGTTGAAGTTCGTCATCTGCGACAAATCTTCTTTGATTTTAATGAATTCGATAATATCCGGATGATCCACGCGCAAGATGCCCATGTTCGCCCCGCGTCGAGTGCCGCCCTGTTTAATTTGTTCGGTGGCGGCATTGAAAACTTTCATGAAAGAAACCGGACCGGAAGCCACACCGGACGTTGTGCCGACAAAAGCGCCGGACGGTCTTAATCGAGAAAAACCAAAACCGGTGCCGCCGCCGGTTTTGTGAATAATCGCCTGATACTTTAAAGCATCAAAAATTTCATCGATTGAATCGCCGATTGGCAAAACAAAACAAGCAGAAAGTTGCTGTAACTCTCTGCCGGCGTTCATTAAACATGGTGAATTGGGTAAAAAATCAAAATTGACAAATAATTCTAAAAATTTTCTCTCGGTTGCTTCGATTTCATCGTGGCTGGCACCATAGTTGGCGTCGGCCTGAGCAATATTATTAGCCACTCGTTTGAATAGATCAATCGGTTTTTCCAAGACTTTGCCTTTTTCATCACGCTTTAAGTAGCGTTTTTCTAAAACCGCCATTGCGTTATCAGAAATGTTTAACTTGATGTCATCTCTAGTCATAGTCTTGGAAACAATTTAGGAAAATTTAGCGATTAAAAAATAAGACAGACAATGGCTTAAGGATCTATCTTACTTTCAAATTACCTGAATTTTTGTTTTTCTTTTTAGTCTAAGCTTGGTTTAAATTGCTTTTGATTTTTTGGTTTTTTGCTTTCTGCAATAACTATTATATACCTTTTCTTTTGGCCTGACAAACCATAAATTTTTAGCTTAATTAAGCTATTAAAAATCGACGGCCCAATTTACCCACAGCCTCGATTTTCCTGGGCTGGGCGATGAATAGCCTACTTCATTTTTTTACGAATAAAGGCGGGTATTTCCAGCTCTTCTTCTTCAGAACTTTTATCTTCTTCCTCAAAAGTCTTGACTGACGCCTTCTTTAATGGCTGTTTTTGCAATCGTTTAATTTCTCGGGATTTTTCTTCTTCCTGACTGGCGCTGATGAACTGAGTCGGTGAATAATTTGACTCGATTACCTTAGATTCCGACCGGATGCCATCACTACTGCGGGGGCTCTCTCCCCGGTCGATAAAACCGGTAGCAATAACCGTAATCTTGACCTCGTCTTTCATGTCTTCGTTGATGACCGCGCCAAAAATAACTTTGGCATTAGGATCGGCTGATTGGGTGATAATTTTCGCCGCTTCGTTGACTTCATGCATGCCCAAAGTCGGTCCGCCCACAATGCTGAATAATATTCCCCTGGCGCCATCGATAGAAAGCTCAAGCAAAGGACTGGCAATGGCGGACTTAGCCGCGTCAACCGCCCGATTTTCCCCGCTGCCGGTGCCGATACCCATTAAGGCTGAACCGGTGTCCCGCATGATTGTCCGGACGTCAGCAAAGTCAACATTTATTAAGCCAGGAATGGTAATCAGTTCTGCCACGCCCTGCACGCCCTGCTTTAAAACATCATCACAAATTTTAAAAGCCTCGAGTAACGAGGTTTTTTTATCAATGATTTGTAACAGCCGATCGTTCGGAATGGTAACAATTGCATCCACTTTCTCTTTCAACTCATCGAAACCTCGTTCGGCAATTGCCCGGCGCTGAGCGCCTTCAAAGGAAAACGGCTTGGTTACTA
>Ga0265297_10003083_pt1 | contig 31316 bp, 26 predicted proteins | sample Munlanlwell13791_FD_192502 | JGI IMG/M metagenome (GOLD analysis project Ga0265297, IMG submission 192502) | Leachate microbial communities from a municipal landfill in Southern Ontario, Canada - Leachate well 137-91 | ecosystem: Engineered > Solid waste > Landfill > Unclassified | place...
TAAAATCAAAGACCTCTCTGAAGGTCCCCTTAGGAAAATTCCAAGTTTTTTACATCGAAAGCAAACCTTCCAAATACAAAATCTGGATGACGGATGATGAAAAACGCATTCCGATCCGCATCCAGGGTCTTGTATCCTTCGGCATGGTTTATATGGCTGCGACAGCCGTCGAAACGCCATAAATGCAAGCCTGCCAAATCACCTGTTTTTCTTCTTAAATTCAACAAAATCAGCCTGCAAAATTTGCTCAAAACCTTTGAAATAAAAGGACTTTTCTGTTAAACTGATTTTCATGCTTTCAGGCAAAAAGGTATTGATTTTGTATATAACGGAGCGTTCCGGCCATCATAGCGCAGCCTCTGCCTTGAAGAGGGGATTTGAGGTTATTGATCCTTCTGTGACGGTGAGGTGTATTAATGCATTTCGCTATTTTTTTCCTGTAACAGAGTGGTTAACGCATAAATTATATCTATTTGTAATTAAAAGAGTTCCATCTATTTGGCGTTTTCTTTATGACCGGCCGTCTTTTGTCAAAAAAAGCGACGGTTTTAAAACATGGTTGCACCGCAGGGCATTTGATAAGCTGGAGAGGCTTCTTCGTGAATTTTCGCCTGATGCTGTCATGTGCACACAGGCTTTCCCTTGCGGGATTTTGTCAGCATATAAGCGTGAGCGAGGTGGCCGTTTTAAGCTCTACGGCGTCTTAACGGATTTTGCTCCGCATTCATTTTGGGTTTATGATGAGGTGGATTTTTACGTTGTCGCCAGCGAGCAGACAGGGACGGAGCTTTCCCGCAAGGGTGTGTCGCCAGAAAAGATAAGCGTTCTTGGTATTCCTATTGACCCGAAATTTTCTAAACACATTGATGCGGTAGACGTCCGCGCACAGTATGGCCTGGATAAAGACATTCCCGTTGTTCTTGTGATGGGGGGAGGCCACGGTCTGGGGCCCATCAAACAGATCATCAGACAGCTGGATGGGTGCGAATTGCCGATGCAGATGATGGTAGTCTGCGGCCTTAACCGCAAGCTCTACAGATGGATGGTGAGCCGGCGGTTCCAGAAGCGGGTGTTGACATTTAAATACTCAAATGAGATCGAGCAATTGATGAGTGCAGCGAATCTCGTGATTACAAAACCGGGAGGCATCACGACAGCCGAATCCCTGGCCAAAGGCCTGCCCATGGTGATCTTAAACCCCATTCCGGGCCAGGAGGCCAGGAATACGGATTTCCTGGTCGATGCGCGCGCGGCTCTCAGCGCGGCCAGTGTTTTAGATGTCGTGCCTGCGGTTCGTTGTATTTTGGCAGGAAATGCGACTGGTCCCGAAATGGTATCGCACACGAAAGGAAACTCGCTGGCAAAGGCAACTTCTTCGCGTGATATTGCTGCTTTTGTCTTGAGTAACAAATGATTGCATATGTTTTTTACAAGATAGGTTATTTTTTTGCAACCTTTTTACCCCTGAGGGCCGCCTATGGATTGGCGACCGTTCTTTCATATGCAAAATATTATATTTCCCCCCGTGACAGAAAGGCCGTCATAGGGAATTTATTGAGGATTCTCCCTGTCGAGGAGCACGGCCGTGTCCACGCTTATGCCAAGCAGGTATTTGTTTGTTTTGGCAAGTATCTCATCGAATTTTTCCGCGTTAAATATCTCAAGAAGGAAGACGTCGGTAAGATCATGACCATCATCGGCCTTGAATACGTTGACGAGGCTTTGAAAAGGGGCAAGGGCGTTATTATCGTCGCCGCCCATCTGGATAATTGGGAATTAGGGGGTGTATGCATGGCCCTTTTGGGGTATCCCTTTGTGGCCGTGGCTTTGCCGCACCGCCACCGGTTGGTCAATGCGTTCTTCAACAGGCAAAGGGAGCGCATCGGGGCGGTTGTCGTTCCGTCCCTGGGTATTGCGATAAGAAGGATCTATGAGGCCCTGCATAAAAATCGGCTTGTAGCCCTTGTGGGCGACAGGGTTTTCTCAAACAATGGAAAATTGATGGATTTTCTTGGGGACAAAAAAATGATCCCCCGCGGCCCTGCTATTCTGGCTACCAGGACAGGGGCCGCGATCATTACAGGCTTTGTTTCCAGGGATGAGCATGATCACCATACGCTTACTTTTTCCCGGCCGCTGGACCAAGGTTTGACGGAAGACGAATATATCGAGGCTTATACGCGTTCCATCGAGGCGCAGATCCGAAAATATCCGACGCAATGGATGATGTTCAGGGAGTTCTGGAAAGAATGAGCGAATTTATTTGTCTTATCCCGTCATTCAATGAAGAAAAGACGATCGGTTGGCTGGTCATGAGCCTGAGGGCCAAAGGATTCGATGTTACGGTGATCGATGACGGTTCAATGGACCAGACAGCGCGGCTGGCCCATGCCAGCGGGGCAGAAGTCATTATCAACGAGCGCAATCTCGGCAAAGGCGCTTCTTTGCGCAAGGCCTTTGAGATCCTCAAGAACCGTCTATGCGAGGGCGTGATTGTCATGGACGGAGACGGCCAACACTTGCCTTCCGACGTCGACCAGTTTATTCGCTGTTTTCGCCAAAAAGTTCCCGGGCTTGTGGTCGGCAACAGGATGCACAGACCCAAAGGTATGCCGCTCATCCGGCAGCTGACAAATGCTTTTATGTCTTCTATCATCTCCGGGATGTGCCGGCAGCGCATCCCGGATACTCAATGCGGATTTCGTCTCATTTCCATAGACGCTTTGCGTGCGATTGCCCTCAATACCGATCGCTACGAAATCGAGTCAGAGATGCTTTTGGAAGTCGCGCGCGCAGGGTTTAAGATCGAATCCGTCCCGATTACGTCTGTCTATGACGGTCAATACAGCGCGATCCATCCCGTTAAAGATACCATCAGGTTTTTTAGATTTATTTTCGGGAAGAAAAATGAAAAATAGAAATGCGCGATACGCCGTGGTATTGGCCGGGGGGGTCGGCAGCAGGTTTTGGCCCCAGAGCCGGACGCTCGAACCCAAGCAGTTCCTTCGGCTGGAGAGAGACAAGAGTCTTTTCCGCCGCTCTCTGGAGCGCATTCATTCGCTTGTCCCGGTTAAAAATATTTATATTGTTACTTCGCCCCTGTATGGGGACATCATAAGATCTGAAACAGCTTTATTTAATATTCCGCTTTCCAATTTGATTTTTGAGCCCAGCCCAAAAAACACCGCTCCCGCCATAGCTTTAGCCGTCAAGATCATCTTCGATCGTTGCAAGGACGAAAATGCCGGCGTCGCCGTTCTTCCCTGCGACCAGCTGATAACGAATACAAGCAGGTTTTTTCTTCTTATGCGGCGCGCTTTTTCCAACTGCCGCGACCGTTTTATCGTCTTCGGGATCCCGCCTCATCGTCCGGCAACAGGATACGGGTATATTAAAGCGTCGTCCAAGGGAGGTTTCGGTCCGGGAAACACTTTGCGCCTTGTTGAGAAGTTCTGTGAAAAACCGGATGTGCGGACGGCTAAAAGATTTCTGAGACAGGGTTCATATTTCTGGAATAGCGGTATTTTTGTCGGCAGCGTCGGAGTATTTTTGTCGGCCATCCATGCTCATTTGCCCATGCTTTTTAAACAGGTTTCAGCCGCAGCCGGCTCCGTAGGGGAAAAGGGGCTCGTATCCTGGAACAAGATCCGTCCTGTTTCTTTTGATTACGGCGTAATGGAAAAGACGAAGAATATAGCCATGATCCCGGCTGATCGGCTCGGCTGGTCGGACCTGGGCAGCTGGCAGGCGTGGGATGAGCTTCAGCGCAAGGACAAGAACAATAACCTTTTGCTTGCCGATATCGTGGATATCGACAGTCACGATCTCACGGTCTTGGGACGCGAACACCTGATAGCCACCATCGGCCTCAAAGGGTTGATTGTGGTTGATACGCCTGACGCTCTTTTTATTGCCGATAAAAAGAAGAGCGAAGACGTCAAGCGGGTCGTGGAAATCTTGAAGAAGAACAAAAGGGAGGAACATTTTTGTCATATCACTGTCAAGCGCCCCTGGGGCGCCTATACGGTGCTTGAAACAGGCCCGGGATTCAAGATCAAGCTTGTGGAGGTCCTGCCGGGTAAATCATTGAGCCTGCAGCTTCACAGAAAGCGCAGCGAGCACTGGGTCGTGATCCAGGGGCAGGCTATTGTCACGAACGGGAAAGGTCGGTTTCGTGTTCGCAGGAACGAGAGCATGTTCATCCCCCGAGGGTATCGCCACCGTCTCGAAAACAGGGAGAAAACTATTTTAAAGATCGTCGAGGTGCAGACAGGCGCGAGCCTCACCGAAAGCGACATCGTCAGATTTCAGGATAGCTTTGGAAGGACAAAGCCCCATCGGTTTATTTTAAAAAGTTAACGGGAATTTGCATAAGATACCGGAGGAAAACATGAAGGTGGTCATTCTGGCGGGGGGCAGGGGGACGCGGATCAGTGAAGAAACAGGCAGTATCCCTAAGCCCATGGTGGAAATCGGCGGCAAGCCGATCATCTGGCATATCATGAAGATGTATTCCCGGTTTGGCTTTAACGAGTTCGTCATTTGTCTAGGATATCGCGGTTACCTGATCAAGGAGTACTTCTCGCATTATTTTTTGCATATGAGCGATGTCACGATCGACATGAAAAAAAACGATGTCAAGGTCCACGCGACGTCATCCGAACCCTGGAAGATCACGCTGGTGGATACGGGCTTAGAGACGAATACCGGAGGCCGCCTCAAGAGAATCCGGAAATATGTCGGAGACGAAACGTTCATGATGACATACGGAGACGGCGTAAGCGATATCGATATCAGAAAGCTTGTTAAGTTTCACAAAAGCAACAAGAGATTCGCGACGGTAACGGCCATTCAGTTTGCGGGCCGCTTCGGTGCGCTCAAGATCAATCGGGATCATGCCATAACTTCTTTTTTTGAAAAGCCAAAAGGTGACGGCATGTGGGCAAACGGCGGATTTTTTGTCTTAGAGCCGGAGGTTTTTCGTTTTATCAAAGATGATGCGACAGTATGGGAAAAAGAGCCGTTAGAAAATCTAGCCGCAAAAAATCAATTGTCGGCTTACAAGCACGATGGTTTTTGGAAGTGTATGGACACTCAGCGCGACAAGATCGAGTTGGAACAACTATGGAATATGCATAATGCCCCCTGGCGGTTTGAATAGTCCGAGGAAATAAATGAACAGAAACTTTTGGAAGAACAAGCGAGTACTCATTACAGGCTTTGAGGGTTTTTTGGGATCAAATCTGACGAAGGCCCTCATTTCTTCAGGCGCAAAAATCGCCGGTCTGGATATCAAGGTTCATAGAAAAGAAACAATTCTGACAAAAGACGATTACCGGAAGATGACCGTTATCAAGGGAAGCGTAACGCGTTATCGGTTGTTGGAGAATATTTTAAGAAAAAACAAGACCAATATTGTTTTTCATCTGGCGGCGGAGGCCATTGTCGGCAAGTGCCACAACAACCCCTTATGCGCCTTTGCTACAAATATCATGGGCACATGGAACGTGCTGGAAGCATGCGCAAAGATAGGTGGGATCGAAGCTGTTGTTGTTGCCTCAAGCGATAAGGCCTACGGCAGCCATAAAAAGCTGCCTTATAAAGAGGACGCGCCTTTGTTAGGCAATCATCCTTATGATGTATCGAAAAGTTGCGCCGATCTGATTGCAGCCACATATTTTCATTCTTATGGCCTGCCGGTGGCCGTGACGAGGTGCGGGAATATCTATGGGCCCGGTGATTTTAATATGTCTCGCCTTGTGCCTGACGCCATCAAGTGCATGGTCGCCTCAAAACCTCTTTTTATCCGTAGCGATGGTGAATTCATTCGGGATTATGTTTTTGTGAACGATATTGTCAACGGATATATTACGCTGGCTGAAAAGATGAAAAAACTTGAACTTGGAGGAGAAGTTTTTAATTTCAGCAGTGAGAATCCGATGAGGGTGACGGAAATGGTCGGTGAGATTTATAGAGCCGGCCACAAGAGGCCCTCTTACAAGATCCTTGATGAAACAGTATATGAAATCAGAAACCAGTATCTATCTTCTCAGAAAGCTAAAAAAATCCTGGGGTGGCTGGCTGCTCAGGACCTTAGGCCGGGGCTGGAAAAAACAATAGAATGGTATAGGCGCCATATCGTATGCTGAAGAACAAAAGGGTCTTGATCACGGGTGCGACAGGTTTTATCGGCTCGAATCTTTTAAGATTTTTTTTAAGCCAAGGGGCCATTGTTTTTATTTTTGCGCGTGCCACGTCTTCAAAATGGAGAATAACAGGAGAATTGGGCAAGGTTCGAAAATTTAGTGTTGATTTAACTGATTCTAGACGGGTGAGAAGAGTCGTTACCAGAATAAAACCCTCGTTTATTATCCATACCGCTGCTTACGGCGGATTATTTTTCCAGACTGATTTGAATAAGATCATTCGGACCAATTTTTTGGGGACGGTTAATTTGCTCAATGCGTGCAAAGAGGCAGGCTTTGAACTCTTCGTTAATACAGGTTCCTCTTCGGAGTATGGACCGAAATCAGTCCACATGAAGGAAACAGATTTGCCCGAGCCCATAGATGGTTATGGCCTCTCTAAATGCTACAGCACGATGTATTGCAGGGCATTGGCGATAAAAGAAAATCTTCCCATTGTTACCCTCAGACTCTTTTCTCCCTATGGTTATTATGAAAATCAAATGAGGCTGACGGCTTATGTGATTTATTCCGCTTTGCAAGGTTTAAATCCCAGGCTTTCGTCGAAGGATTCTGTTAGGGATTATGTTTTTATCGAAGATGTCCTGAGAGCCTATGAGTTAGTGATAGAAAATCGAAAACGAATAAAAGGTGAAGTCATTAATATAGGCTCCGGCAGACAGCATACTGTTGGAGAAGTCGTCGAGGAAATCGTCAGACAGATGCACGTAAGGATAAAACCGCTTTGGCATAGAAGGGAAAATCCGAAACCGGAGCCTGAATCTTGGCAGGCGGATATCTCTAAGGCGAAACGGCTCCTGGGTTGGAAGCCGGAATATGGTTTAAGGGAAGGCTTGGAGAAATATATCGACTGGTTCAAGAGCAATATTCATTTATACCGAACATAAACCAATGAAACTATCCGACTTTGTCGTAGATTTTCTGGCGACGAATAATATTAGGCATGTTTTTGAGGTCTGCGGTGGAACCATCACGCACCTTCTGGACTCTCTTTATAAAAGAAAGGATATCCGGGCGATCTCCATGCATCACGAACAGGCAGCTGCTTACGCCGCCGAAGGTTATGCGCGTTGCGGTTCTTCGGTAGGCGTAGCTATGGCTACGAGCGGGCCTGGCGCCACCAATTTGATAACAGGCATAGCGAGCTGTTTTTTCGACTCTATTCCCTGCCTATTTATTACAGGGCAGGTCAATACCTATGAGTTTAAGTTTGCTAGTCCCATAAGACAGCGCGGCTTTCAGGAAACAGATATCGTAAGCATGGTAAGGCCTGTTGTTAAAGACGCAGTACTTGTCAGGGAACCCATCAAAATAAGATATTATCTTGAAAAGTCTTTGTATTTGTGTACCTCTGGTCGGCCGGGACCGGTGCTGCTGGACATCCCTATGAATGTCCAGAGAGCAGATATAGATTTGAAGGCCATGCCATCCTTTGAGGGAGAAATAAAGAGCAGGTCAAAGACTCGATTTAGTCATGTCCTATTGGGCCGGATAGCGCGTTTGATCGCATCGTCATCTAGGCCTGTAATTTTAGTAGGAGGCGGCGTCAGATTGTCAGGCGCCCAGAACGAGCTCCTGAAGCTGGTTAATGTTACTGGTATCCCCGTTGTGACGACCTTGATGGGCATTGATGCCTTCCCTCATGACGCAAAAGAATACGCAGGCATGATAGGGACCTATGGAAATCGTTATGCCAACCTGACCACTGCTAATGCGGACATGCTTTTAGTCCTAGGGGCGAGGCTGGATACGCGGCAGACTGGCGTCATGCCGGAGACATTCTCCAGAGGCGCAAAGATTGTCCGCGTAGATATAGATTCTAACGAACTAGAGTGCAATAAAGTCAAGGCAAACATTTCTGTGAATGGCGATATTAGGGAATTCTTGTCGGTGCTTAATGGCTGTGTGCGGGATATGAATCGGCCTAACTTCCTTTTATGGAAGAAAAGAGTCGCGTTTTACAAAAAAAACTACCCTTGTTGTAACATCGAACGACGCCTAAAAATTCACCCTAATTATTTTTTCTCAAAGCTGTCCGAATACATCCCGTCCAATGCGATTATTTGCGTGGATGTGGGGCAGCACCAGATGTGGGCTGCTCAATCGTTGAATATTAAAAATAGACAAAGATTTCTTACACAAGGCGGCATGGGTTCTATGGGCTCCAGCTTGGCCATGGCCATCGGCGCTGCTTTCTGTCATCCACGTCAAGATATTTTTGTAATCACTGGGGACGGTGGTTTCCAACTCAACATCCAAGAGCTCCAAACGATCCGTCATTATAAGTTGCCAATAAAAATTATCATGCTGAATAATCATTGCTATGGAATGGTTAGACAGTTTCAAGAGCAATATTTTCATTCCAGATTTCAGTCAAGTGTCATCGGATATAGTTGTCCTGATTTTCATCGTGTCATCAAAGCTTATCAAATACCAACTGTGCGTATTTCAAGACACGCACAGTTGGGAAGTATCTTAAGAACGCTATCTAAAAGCAAAGATTCCTTGTTCATAGAAGTAGACGTGGATGCAGATACGAAGGTCCTGCCAAAGCTCTCGATGAATCGTCCCATTGAGGATCAGGACCCTCTTTTATCCCGCAAAGAACTGAAGTCCAACATGTTCATCGACATTTTATAGTTTGGGGACCGCATGAAGATCGCAGCAAGGAAAGAGATTCTCAGGAAAGTAGTTGAATTTTATAAATCCGACAGAAAAGCTTCTTTTGTGGCCGGGAAGACATCAATTCCTTATGCAGGGCGTATTTATGATGAGAAGGAACTGAAGTATGCTGTAGATGCTTGTCTTGATTTTTGGCTGACTGCGGGTAGATACGCTGATAAATTCGAAAACAAACTGGCCGAGTTGCTGGGTGTCAGCTATTGCCTGTTGACAAATTCTGGATCTTCAGCAAATTTATTGGCTGTTTCCGCTTTGACTTCAGATAAACTTGGCCAAAGGCGTTTGAGGCCCGGAGATGAAGTGATAACGACGGCCTGCGGTTTTCCAACAACGCTCAACCCGATCATTCAAAACAACCTGGTCCCCGTTTTTGTCGACGTCGAATTAGAAACCTACAATATACGGGTTGACAGGCTCGAGGGTGCCATTTCTAAGAAAACAAAGGCCATCTGTATTGCTCATACCCTGGGTAATCCCGCAAACTTGGGCGAGATTTGCAAAATAGTCAGGAAATATCGCCTTTGGTTTATCGAGGATAACTCGGATGCCCTCGGTTCGGTATATCAAGGGAGATTCACGGGATCCTTCGGCCATATGGCAAGCCTAAGTTTTTATCCCGCGCACCACATTACGACGGGAGAAGGAGGGGCTGTCTTGACGAATGATCCTGTGCTCCGCAAGATACTCCTTTCTTTCCGAGATTGGGGAAGAGATTGTTGGTGCGGCCCTGGTTACGACAACACATGCAAAAAGAGGTTCTCGCAGAGATTTGGTAACCTGCCCTTGGGCTACGATCATAAATATGTCTATTCTCATATTGGCTATAATTTAAAGGCGACTGATATACAGGCGGCGATAGGGGTAGCGCAGCTTGAAAAACTTCCGTATTTTATTGAAGCTAGAAGGCATAATTTTCAATATTTATACAACCGGCTTAAAAAATTCAGCAAATATTTTATTTTACCTGAAGCCACGCCTAGATCACAACCAAGTTGGTTTGGTTTCCCGATTTGTATTAAGAAAAATTCTGGATTCGGACGGAATGAAATAGTCGATTTCCTTGAGGCGAATAAAATTGCCACGCGCATGCTTTTTGGGGGCAACCTATTGAAGCAGCCGGCCTATGAACATATTCATTGCAGAATAGCTGGATTGCTGACAAATACTGATTTAGTGATGAGCAATCTCTTTTGGATCGGTGTTTATCCCGGATTAAACCTGGCTCAACTGAAATATATCACTCAAGTTTTCGATAAATTCTTCCAGCGAGTATAAAAAATGGCTTCTCCCGATTTGCTTCTGGTGGCTCCTCCGACAAGAGCTTATTCGATTTTCTTCTCCTTCGCGCTTCTTTATTTAGCATCTTTTATTGAGGAGAAAGGCTATAAGGTTGAGATTTTGGATGATCGCCCGAGCCATTCAGAAGGGTTGGATTTGTCAATCCTCCAGAACCATTGCATTAAGTCCATCCTTGATAAAAATCCAAGATATCTGGGCTTTACGTGTTTGACAGCTGACTTTATCTGTATTGAAAAAATTGCCAAGTCGGTTCGTAGTGCAGGATTTAAAGGCAAAATCATTGTCGGAGGCCATCACCCGACTTTTTGTCCACAGGATTTCTTTGTTCAAAAAGGGATCTATGACTATGTTGTCTTGGGCGAAGGAGAGCAGACCTTGTTGGATTTGATGAAAACGCTTGATGATAAGGGCAATATTCAGCACGTAGACGGCATCGCCTACGCCGAGGATGGTTCATTTGCAAAAACATCTCCGCGTCAGCTTATCGAAAATATCGATATTTTCCCCAATCCTGCCTATCATTTGATTGATTTGAACCAATATCTTCGTCCCTCGGTCGGCCTAATTCGACATATCCTGTTATGCGGAGTCCCGATCTTGACGACTAGGGGCTGCCCCTATCAATGCACTTACTGCGGAAATCCTTCTTTATGGGCCACGCAGATGCATAAAAAGATTCTGCGCACTAGATCCATCGATAAGGTTTTAGAAGAATTGTCTTTGTTAAAAAACCAATATGCCATCGATGGTTTTTACATTGCGGATGATGCCTTTACTCTTAATGAAGATAGGGTCGGAGAATTTTGCCGGGGGCTTCTGGACAGGCGGCTGGATCTTGTTTGGGCTTGTCAGACTCACGTGAATTTGTTCACTGAAAGAATGGCTGGCTGGATGAGAGATGCGGGGTGTGTCCAGGTGGAGTTTGGTGTCGAGTCGGGCTCCGATAGGGTTCTCAAGGTCATGAAAAAAGGAACAAACACAAAAAACATTCAAAGAGCTTTTGACATTAGCCACGCACATGGTTTTAGAACCCTGGCTAATCTTATGGTCAATACCCCGACGGAAACGGAAGAGGATTTAAGATCGACCATTGACTTCGCCAAGAGGCTTAGACCGACCATTTATTCATACGCGATAACAACGCCGTTGGTCGGCACTGAAGATTACAAGAAGTATGTCAAGCCCCCCCTTACGAGAGAGGAGTATTCCTTATATCTTGATGGTCGTATTTATAGAAAAATCATCGATGAGAGATTCAAGCTATCGGCTCATCGATTAGATATAGGGAAAATCTACCGACACCTAAACCGCCGTTATATGTTTTTCAGGTATTATTTCGATGCCTTGCTCTATCTTTTGACACATATGAGATTTTATGCGCGATCCGTGCATCGGAACGATTACGTCATGGCTTTTCTCAAGAGATATTTCGGGGTAAACAAACTAATGCATCGGATGAACAGATTCTATCATAGCTTGCTTGGTTTCAGAGAATGTTATGGCAACGATCCGCGTGCAGCAAAATCTTTTTGAATATCTGAAGCTGAAATTGAGCCATAAAAGGACAAAAAAAGCCTTTATCGGTTCACTTTCCATTGTAGTCTCTAAGTTTTTGGCGCTCGCAATCGGTCTTGTGACAACGGCTGTTTTTGTCAGATACGTTTCCCCAGAGCAATTCGGTTTATACGGCAGTCTGACATTTTTGATCGGCATGATTCCAGTCCTAGATTTAGGTTTGGGGCTGTCTTTGCGAAACAAACTGGCTGTATTTTATTCAGAATACGAGGGGCATGCGAATGAATGCAGGAGGTATTTTTTCTCCGCCCACTATGCTTACTTGCTCTTGTCTTGTTTTCTCATCGTTCTTTTGTGCTTGTGCTATAGGATTGTACCGTGGGCGCAATTATTCAATACAAACGACAGCCAGATCATCAGGGAAGGTTCCCTGAGTTATGTGATTTCCCTGATTATTCTTGTGGTAGGATTGCCTTTCTCCATCAGTATCCAGGGATTTTTCAGTTTTCAACAGACACAGTGGAATTCTTTTTTTGAGCTGTCCAAGAGCATACTAGTTTTGCTGTTCATGGTGATCCTGATTCTGGCAAAGGCTGACTTTGTTCTTATTGTGTGTTCTTTTGCTTTGGGCATGACGTTGCCTGTTTTGATTTCTTTTTTTGTGTTTCTCAAAAAACGACAATGGCGACCAGAGCCTATTGACATCCGGGACATCGTTGTTAATGTCAGAGAATTGCTTCCGCAGGGCATTCAGTTCGGCATTTTACAGTTCTGCTCAACCCTTGTATTTTCTTCGCAGGCGCTTATGGTAGGGAAACTGACCGGCCTTAAGGATGCAGGGGAGTACGCCTTGGTTCAGAAACTTTTTTTAATCCTTACCATCATCCACTTTGCCGTCTTGACACCTCTTTGGTCTGCCTATACAGATGCTGTTGCCTCCAACGATATCCGATGGGTCAGGAAAACACTAACATATTCCGGCTGGTTTTCCGTCATTCTTTTTTCGATCGGATCAGTCTTTTTCTATTTCTTTGGCAAGACCGCCATATTTATCTGGACCGGCAAGGTCATTCTTAACCACTGGCTGTATATTTGTATGGGGATATGGATTTTTCTGAGTGGGATTGTTAATTGTTTTTCAGTATATCTTAACGGTATTGGAAAATTGCGTATGCAGACCGTTTTATTTGTCGTCGCTGCCCTAGTCTATATGCCCTTATCGTTATTTCTGGGAAATAGATTCGGGGCCGTTGGTGTGTGTATGGGGGGTGTTATTGCCATTCTTCCTTTAGCCGTTGCGAATCCCCTGAAGTCTATAATGAGCTTTAAAGAGTTTGACGGAAAAACGGCAAACGAGTCTTTGAATAACATGCTGCAGTCCAATAATACATGAAGACACCCAAAATCAGCATTCTCATACCGACATATAACCGGGCAAAATTCCTGAGAAACGCTCTCGACAGCATAGTTGCCCAGGATGCCCAAGATATCGAATGCATTATCTCCGATAACGCCTCAAACGATGATACGGCAGAAATTGTAAGGAGTTTTCAAAAGAACCATGCCTACATAAAATATTTCAGAAATGAGACCAATCTTGGTTTTGATTCAAATATCCTGGTATCATTGAGCCGTGCAAAAGGGGAATATGTCTGGCTGTTCGGTGATGATGACTATATGTTACCAGGCGCTATTGGAAGCGTCAGGGAGACTATCACCAAAAATTATAATCTAGCCTTGGTTTATGTTAATTATTCGATTTCAAGCCGTGATTTCAAAAAAATCATCAAACGGCGGGCCGTTCCATTATATAAGAATATATTATGCAAGACGTCTGATGATTGTCTCAAGGCGATACTGTGCGATCTCACATTTATGTCTTCTTTGGTCTTCCAGCGCGTTCTGTATCTTGCGGTGAGAAATTGCGAGGATTTCATCGGTACGGGCTTCATTCATTTTTATATCGTTTTGTCCATATTGAAGCGCAACAGATCTTACATTATTGCTGAGCCCTATATAAAAAATAGAAGTGGCAATTCAGGCGATTATCCTTTTTTTAAATATTTTGTTGTAGGGCTTTGCAAGATTCTGGAAGCTGCGAAGCAGCTGGATTATAAAAATGAATCCATAACAAAAACCAAAAAAGCAATATTGAGATTGTTGATTTTCAGGAAAATTTTGGTTTTCAGAAGCGTGGATCCCAAATCGCTCAAAGGGACTTTTCCTCTACTGGCGGAAAACTTTTCTTCAGAACCATTCTTTTGGTTTTTTGTGCTTCCTGTCTACTTCATCCCAAGTTTTTTTATCAGATTCTTTTACAGTCTTTACATGTCTCTCTTTAGGGGTTTAGGAGGCAACTCTCTGTATGAAATGGCCAAAAGTCACCATAATGATCCCAACCTTTAACCGTCTTGCTTTTTTGAGAGAAGCCGTTCAAAGCGCGCTGGGGCAGGATTATCCGAATCTTGAGGTGATTGTATCGGACAATGCCTCGGAAGACGGCACAGGCGAGGCCATGAAACATTATGAATCCGACGACAGGTTTAGTTATCATAGGAACGGATCGAATATCGGCCTTGGAGCAAATTGGCAAAAACTACTCTATGAATACGCAACAGGCAAGTACGGCAAACTTTTGAATGACGATGATTTTTTGACAGACAGATCCCATGTTACAAAATGCGTTGAATTGCTCGAATCTAAAAATCTCGATATCGTTTTTTCCGGTTCGAAGATAATTTGGAATGAAGGGCTGCCTGATCCGAAAAGTCCTACAGAAATTATTTTTGATTTGCCCCTTGTGGTGAAACGTCAGTGGTGGCTTGAGAACTTCGGCAAAGTTTTGAAAAAACATACTCTATTTCCGAATTTGGTAGGTTCCGCAGTTTTCAGTCTTGAAAAAGCAAAACTTTTCAGAGCTTTCTATCCGCCATGTTACGGTCTGGATTACGAATTGGCCTTAAAATTCATTCTTGCTGCCGATTCTGGTTATTTCAAGGAGAGTCATTGGGCAGAAAGATACCATCCGAGCGATGCAAATACTTCTGAACTTGACCGGTCTTTTGAGGGTTTGTATCTGTTCAACCGTGTATATGATTTTGGATTATCACTGGGGCTCGAAAGAAATAAATTGCTTAGTTTTAGAAGAAGAGGCATCCAGGCTTTTTTTAATAACTTCATTGCTCAGAAATTTTTTCAACTGCAAGGGGCTTCTATACGGACTTTGTTAAATATGATGAAAAGAATGGCGAGCGTTGATAGCCGGATATTCGGAAACATTCTGTTTTCGCGTATTTTTTTCAGCAGGTTCCTTAGGTGCAGGAATAAAACGCTGTATTATTCTTTGCGTTCCATTTTCAGAAAATTCTCTCACAATCGAGCGGCATAGATCATGCAAAACAGAATACTGCTGGTTAAGCCCTTTATTCCAAAAAGTTCGCATAGCCAGGATATGTTCCCTCCCACAAGCTTGGGGTTCCTGGCCCATGCCTTAAAAACTCATGGGATCGAATACGGTGTGTTTGATATGGGTCTTGGGTATTCCTTCCGACAGCTCGTTGATAAGATTCATGCCAATCGACCTACACACCTGGGGGTAACGCTGTTCACCTACCAGTACAAGGCTGTTTTTCAATTGCTTAAACAAGTCAAAACGGTTTTCCCGTACTTGGTCATTATTGCAGGCGGGCCACATATATCGACTTTTCGGGAAGAGGCGATGAGAGAGTGTGGAGACATCAGTTATGGGGTTGTTCTTGAGGGAGAAGGAACGCTTGTACAGCTCATGAACGGCAAAGACCTTGCGGATATCAAAGGGTTGTTATTTCGAAAGGGCCAGGAGATTGTTTTTACGGGAAATCCAGACTCGATTGTTGATCTCGACAGTGAAGGCTTCCCACATTATGAGGGATTTGAGCTTGAAAAATATTCTGCCCGGCCAAAACTTATGACGATTAACACCACGCGAGGCTGTCCTTATCAATGTATCTATTGCCCCGTGGGAACGACGATCGGCAAAAACCTCAGGTATCGAAGCCCGGAGAGCGTCATAGAAGAGATACGTTATTGGTATGACAAGGGATACAGGATTATCGAGATAATGGATGATAATTTTACTTTTAAAATGGAAAGGGTATTTAGTGTTTGTGAATTGCTCGAGAAGGAAGAATTTAGAAATTTAGTCTTAAATATACCGAACGGCGTCAGGGCAGATAAGGTTAACCCGCACCTATTGAACAGATTAAGACAGGTAGGCTTTAAGGTTATTTCGTTTGGTGTGGAGGCAGGAAGTGAGGCTGTGCTGAAAAGTCTTAAAAAAGGAGAAGATCTTGCTACGATCAAACAGGCCATAAGATGGGCCGTGGATGCAGGGTTAGAAGTAAGATTATTTTTTCTCATAGGTTCACCAACCGAAAGGATAGATGATTTCAAAAATTCCATAAAAATTGCTGAGGAATTCGCAGTCAGTGGCGCTTATTTTTATAATATTATCCCTTACCCCAAGACGGAGCTGTACGATTGGATATCTCAAAATAATTATTTCATTCAAAAGCCTCAGGATTATCTCAATCAGGTATCAGGCCTGGATAATAATCCTGTTTTTGAAACACCTCAAATGAACAAGGAAGAGAGGATAAAAGCGTTTCGGTATGCGAAGAGCATCGAAAAAAGAATTTATCGAAGGAATATTCAAATAAAATTGAAAAAGCTGAGAATTCTTGCTTATCCGGTTGCCTGGTTTTATTCCCTTGAGTTCATTCAGAGGTTGTTAAGCCGGAGCGCCCGTTTCAGACATTTAATTTATCGATTGAGCTGTTGTATACGTCATTCAAATTAAAGGCTTGTCCATGATTGCAATACGCAAAAAGTTGATGAGGCTTTTAAAAGACCCTATTATTATCTGGTTGTTTTTAGCATCCAAATTTCAGAAGCTATTATTTTTGCGCAAAGTAAAGAGGGACGGCGATATATTTTTTAAATATAAAGGAGACTTTTTCCCAGGGTACTTGAATTCGGGAAATGCTGCTCAGAATATCAAGCAGAAGGCATTGGAATATTGTAGTGGCCGCGGGCTTGATATTGGGGCAGGTTCCTGGGCTTTGGATGGTGCTATCGCAATAGATAATAATCCTGATCAGAACGCCCTGAAACTCGACAGGTTTGGCAACGGAAGCTTGGATTATATTTTTAGCTCTCATTGTCTGGAACATTTAAGTAAATGGCGCGAAGGTCTAAAGTTATGGATAAGTAAGCTGAAGCCCGAAGGTATCCTTTTTTTATATTTGCCGCACGTTGCACAGAAGCTTTGGAGGCCCGGCGGGCCCTGGGTGGGACATGCACACAGATGGAGTCCCACAGTTGAAGTTGTTGTTAAATTTCTCGAAGATAACGGGATGACAATTATCGAAACAAATAAGGGTATGGATCGTTACTACAGTTTTCATGTTGTGGCGAAAAAGAAATAATAGCGTTCATTTTGATTTAAGATATTCTTTCAGCGAAGAAAAGGAAGCAACCAAATCATGTTGGAATTAAAAAGCATTTTGATTCTGCGTTTTGACCATATAGGGGATGTGCTGCTACTGACGTCTATGCTAAAGGCCTTAAGACAGAATTGTTCTCGGGCGAAAATCACTGTTGCTCTTGGCTCGTGGTCGAAGATGGCCCTTGATGAGAATCCTGATGTCGACGAAATCATCGTTTTTGATCACCCGAGATTTAATCGCGAAAAGCGACCTAGTTTTTTCAACGGACTGGTCGCGTCTTTGAGGTTTTTAGCTATCATCCGCAGGCATAGATTTGATGCTATCATCGATCCAAGAAGCAATTTATGTACTCTTCTTTTTGTCTATCTTGGTGGTGCTAAATACAGAATTGGCTTTGATCACGGAGGAAGGGGTTTTTATTTAACGACGAAGGCTAAAGAGAATCCTAAAATTCATCAAATAGATAGGAACCTTTATCTTCTTGAGATGATGGGGTTTCCGAGAGCCAAGGAAAGGAAGCCAACTTTTTTCATTTCCCATGAGGATGTCCAATGGGCAAGAGGATTGTTCTTGTACCATGATATGAATAATGCTCTAGTGGTACATCCCTCGGCCCCTTGGCCGCCACGGAGGTGGCCGGTTGGAAGATTTGCAGAAATAATCGGTTGGTACATCGAGAATTTTAAATCCCATGTTGTGCTCATTGGTGCGCAGGAAGATATGGCCATTAGTCGACAGACAAAACAGATGGTTAGTAAAGACCTACAGGATCATGTTGTAGATATGACCGGCAAGACTACTCTTAAACAAACCGCTGCCGTCATTAAACTGAGTCGCATCTATCTGGGCGTTGACAGCGCTCCGATGCACTTGGCTGTTGCGGTAGGCACTCCTGTGATTGCGCTGATGGGTCCTGGTGAATATCCTCGCTTTGCTCCGTATGGAGAGAATAATGTAACCATAAGAACGCGGATGAAATGCAGCCCTTGTCATCAGGATCGAGACTACAAATCAATGCGATGTTTTCACGGCAGCAGCGCTTGCATGAAACAGATAGAAACACAGGAAGTAAAAAGCCAAATTGCAAAAATTCTGCATTCCAATTCGGTTCGATTTTAGGAATCTAATGGCCTGGCAATGTATCAATAAACGTCTCTATTTGTTCCAGAACAGGCTGCCTGCTTTGCTTTGTGCAATTATTGATTGTTTAGGGCGATGGTCGGTTGGAATATTTATCCCCAGAAAAAAGAAGGTTGACCATGTGAATGTCAGAAAAATACTGATTTCAAGACCGGACCATCTCGGAGATGTGGTTATGACAACTGCTGTCTTATCTCTGATTAAGCAAAGCTTTCCTCAAGCCGCCATCCATATGCTTGTAGGAAGCTGGTCAAAAGATCTGTTGGATAGTATTGGGGGTATCGATAAAGTAATTTACTATGATAACTTTTACTTGAATAGAAACGCGATTCCGGGCTGGAAAAAATTTTTTTTAAGCCTTTCCCAAATTCCTTCAGTTGTCAGGATACTGTTACAAGAAAAATATGATTTAGGGATAGAGTTTCGTCCATTCTTTGGGAACACCATTTTGCTTATGTGGTTGGGAAGAGTTAGATACCGGCTAGGCTACGGAACTGCAGGCATGGGGTTCCTCCTGCATAAAGAAGGGTGCTTTTTGCCCGGACGGCATTTTATAGAGAACATGCTTCATTTATTAAGTCAAATAGGAGTTTCTTCAGAATATTGCATTCCGTCGACGCACCTTGTGTGTCCTCGTGAAGATGTCAGAAATAAAATGGTTTCTCTTATTAGTACGGATCAAAATCCGGGAAAGGGTAGGCTAAAAATACTTATACATCCTGGGGCTGGAAAAGCAGAATCGCTTTGGGATAATAAGAAGTGGGCGCGATTGGCTGATGTGCTGATGAATAAATATAAGGCGACGATCATTATCTCGGGTGGTCCCGATGAGAGGGCTTGTGCAGAAAAAATTGCTCAGGACATGAAAAACAAATCCATTAATTTGGCGGGTAGACTTTCAATAGGCGAGTTTATTTGCCTGACAACTCTTGTCGATTTCGTAATCGCATTAGATTCTTTTGGTGCGCATGTGTCTGCGGCAAACGGTACCGCCACGGTAGTCATCCATGCGGGCATACAGGATTACGAGATATTCAAGCCATACGGCCCAAAAGTTCTTCCAGTGACACATGCGGTTGATTGTTCTCCCTGCTGGTATGGTTGTCCGCAAATGCATTGCATCAGGGATATAGATGTTGATGATGTCGCGAAGAAAATAGAGGAGGGTATAAGTGGTCGTTTCTAGTGTTTTTTACTTGACGATATGCGCGGTGTTTTTGACTGCGCTCGGGACCATTTCAATATGGGATTTCAATACAATTCACATAAGATTTTATCAATTGCCATTATTGCTTGGACTAATTCTGTTTGTTGTATCTGTAATGAAAAAAAAATCCAAGGTTAATTTTTCTTTTTGTTTCTTCTTACTGGCTATATTCATGCTGGAAGCGATTTTTTCATTAAAAAATACTGTATTTCCGTTTGTCGGTCTAAAACAGATCGTTCTATTTTCGGTATTTTTCATTTTCGCATTTCTTATCTGCAATTGCTGCACAGATGATAAAAAGCTGGCGTGGCTTCATAGAACTATTATCGTTTCAGCGCTTTGTGCTGTCGTCTATGGCTTCATTGCATATATTTTAACCAATCTTCCGGGAATCGAAAAGGAAGGACTTTATCACTATACACGTCCAAGGTCATTTTTCAAAGAACCGAATGAATTCGGGATTTATTTAACATTTGTATTTGGGTTTTTGTGCGCAGAGGTTTTCAGTAAAGTCAAAATTACCGGTAAGCCCATTGTTTACTTTTGCTTATTTCTCGCGTACGCCCTCCTTATTCCTAACATGAGTAGAGGGTCGTGGCTTGGATGGATAGTCGTTCTCGTCACGACCCTTTTTTTATTGCATAGCACTGGGTTATTTAAAATGACTGTGAAAAAAATTATCATGTTGACAGCAGGAATATGCATATCCTTTTGGTTAATTCTCTCTGTTGTTTCCAAGTTGACCCCGACGATTCATAATGCTACTGTCGCACAGGCGGTTGAAACGCGAATCGCATCGCTTGCAAAGGCAAATGACTATACTGCCTCCATCCGTCTAAGATATTGGAAGACAGCCTTCGATGCCATGCTCAAGCATCCGGTTCTTGGTGTCGGCTTTGGAAACATTTTTACGATTCTCGAAGATGATAATCCGGCTAATGGAGAAGTGGCATCTTTGGCGTTACCAAAGATCAAACAGGCCACATGCTCGAATTTCATCCTGGATATCGGGGCTGAAACCGGTATCACGGGCTTATTGATTTTTGGAGCGTTCCTATTTTGTTTGTGCGGAAAAGCAATGAAAAAAATCAATCAAACACAAAATAAATATCTTCGAGTAGTCTACATAGGTTCCTTTAGCAGCTGTTTAGGGATGATGGTCAACGGTTTAACATATCCCATTGTTATGTTGCCATTTTTCTGGATAGCCGCAGGCATCATAAATACCAACATAAATTCTCCGGAGATCATACGCCGTGAAAATTCTTTTTGATGCCAGGATGTTAAATACGACAGGCATAGGCACCTATACTAGAAATATCCTGCAGGAATTCGACAAATCCTTGGAAGATATCGAAGTCCATGCCGTTATGAATAAAAGACAGATTCATGGATTGAAATTGGGGTCGAGGGTGAGGATTATACCCATGCCTTTTGAAGTCCCAGTTTATTCGCTGACCGAGCAGGTTGTTTTGCCTTATTGTTCTAATAAGATTAAGCCCGATTTGATCCATTTCCCTAATTTCAACACCTCGTTCTTGGGCAAATTTCCATCAGTTGTTACTATACACGATATGATTTATTATCTTTTCCCTCAGGCCTGCCCCAGTTTGCCCGCGCAGGTTTATGCGAAGATCATGCTGCGGCATTCAGTCAATAGGTCAAGGATGATTGTAACGGATTCCCTGTTCAGTAAAAATGATATTGTAACTCATTTTGACATAAACCCTGACAAGGTCAGGGTGATACCTGTTGGGGTCAATAGTAACTATATGCCTGTCAAAGAATTGGGATATTTGTACAAAAAATATAATCTGCCAAAAAAATTCATACTTTATCTCGGCAACCACGAAACAAGGAAGAATATCGTGGGACTTCTTGAGGCTTATAATGCCAGCAGGTGTAAAGGTGATTATTTTCTTGTCATAGGTGGAAAAAGAGACAGAAGGAGGAGGGAAATATCCAAGACTATTAAAAACCTTTCGCTCGAAAACAGGGTTGTTTTTACCGGATTTGTCGATATAAAAGATATGCCTGCCTTGTATTCGGCGGCCAGTCTTTTTGTTTTTCCTTCATTTTATGAAGGTTTTGGTTTGCCGCCGCTGGAAGCCATGGCTTGCGGTACAGCTGTAATTTGTTCAAACAGAACATCTTTGCCCGAGGCTGTTGGGGATGCAGCCGTCACTATAGATCCGGATAATACGGATGCTATCGCTGAAGCGATGGATAATGTTTTATCTGATGATTCCCTAAAGGCTGATTTAATCAACAAAGGGTTTGCACACATAAAGAAGTTTACCTGGAAAGATACAGTCTCAGGTCTGATCGAGATTTACAAGGAAACGCTAAGTCTTTAATCATGCAATATTCCAAAGTATTACTCATTTTTCCTGAATATAAAAACACACATTTTGGCGCAAATCATCCGCCTGCCGGCTTGGGATATTTGTCCGAAGTCCTCAGGGAAAATAATATCGAGCATGACGTCGTAGACATGCGCTTAAATCCAGGCCGAAGCCATTTGATGGGAAAAATCCGTGAATTCAAGCCGGACCTGATAGGCATCAGCCTGATGACGCTTTTGTACAGTCAAAACTACGCGTTGCTCGATGATATTAAGCGTGATTTTCCCCGCATAGCCATTGCGGCTGGGGGGCCGCACATCTCGACATTCAGAGAAAAGGCCTTGATACAGTGTCCTTCGCTTGATTACGGGGTTACCCTTGAAGGCGAAATGACGCTGCTTGAATTGTGTTTGGGCAAAGACTTGGAGACCATTAAGGGATTGCTGTACCGCAAGGGCGAGGAGGTCGTCTATACGGGCCCGCGTGATTTTATAGCCGATCTGGACCGCCTGCCTTTCCCAAGCTACACAAAATTCAGGATCGACCAGTATGTGACGGACGAAATCCCGGTGCTGTCCTCCCGCGGGTGTCCTTATCAATGTATTTATTGCCCCGTAAAGACGGCGATCGGGAGGACATTCCGGCGGAGAGATTATCTTTATGTGGTCGATGAGCTCGAATATTGGTACAAACGGGGAAAGCGCCGTTTTGGTTTTTTAGACGATAATTTCATGATGGACCGCCGCCGCATTGTAGATATTTGCGACGAGATCGAGAAGAGGGGGCTGACCGGGTTGCATTTACGGTGTCCCAACGGAGTTCGGGCCGATCATTGCGACAGGGAGATCCTTGGGCGGATGAAGCAAGCCGGTTTTGAATATATCGCTTTCGGCGTTGAGGGCGGGAACGACAAGGTTCTTGCCGCCATTCGCAAAGGCGAGAAGATGGAGTCGATAAAAAGGGCGATCCGCGAGGCCTGTGAATTGGGGTTCGAGGTAGCTCTGTTTTTTATCATAGGATCTCCCGGCGAAACAAGGAAAGACATCGAAGATTCCGTTCATCTGGCGCAATCCTTTCCGGTCTTTGATGCAAAATTCTATAACTTGATCCCTTTTCCCGATACGGAGCTTTTTCAATGGGTCCAGGGTAACGGTTATTTCCTTGTGGATCCCGACGTATATCTGAACGATGCGTCACATTGGGATGCCAAGCCGTTATTCGCCACACCCGAGTTGTCTTATGCGGAGCGGCAATCCACGCTGAAATACACATCGGGTATACGCCGGCAGATCAGGAAGCGCGCCATAACCCAGAGGCTTCGGAAATTTGGCCCTTTTTCCACATTCTTGGCTGAGATTTTTGTTAATGATTCCATCCAGAATGCTCTACAGCATAATCGTGTTTTGAGGCGTATCTCGCTTGCCGCCTATCAATGCATCAAACGGTGAATTCTTAATATGAAAATTGCGATCGTTCACGATTATCTCATTCAATACGGCGGCGCCGAAAAGGTCGTCGAGGCCCTGCATGGTATGTATCCCGAAGCGCCTATTTACACATCGGCATATCTTCCCGGGAGGCTGCCCGCTTCTTTTAGGGCGATGGATATCCATACATCCTTTATCCAATCCTTGCCCTTTTTGGAGACATCCTTCAAAAAATATCTTGTGCTTTATCCCATGGCGTTTGAGAGTTTTAATCTCGAGGGTTATGACGTTGTTGTTTCCAGCAGCAGCGGGTTTGCCAAAGGGGTCAGGACAGGTCCGGCAACGCTCCACATCTGTTACTGTTATTCTCCTGCCCGTTTCCTATGGGATTACGATCGGTATATCGAGAAAGAACCCCTTGCAGGAATCACAAAATTCATTTTGTCCATGGTGATCAGGCCTCTTAGAAATCGGGATATGCAGAGCAGCAAAGGCGTGAGACATTTTATCGCTATTTCCAACAATATCCGGGAAAAGATCAAGCGTATTTATCGGCGCCCAAGCGATGTCATCTATCCGCCCGTATCTGTCTCCGGCCTGACAGTCTCAACATGCAAAGAGGACTATTTTCTTGTCGTATCCCGTCTTGTCGCTTACAAACGCATCGATTTGGTCATCGAGGCTTTTAACAGGCTCCGTAAACCCTTAAGGATTGTCGGCGACGGTCCTTATCGTTCCGCGCTTGAGAAGATGGCGGGTTCGAATGTGGCTTTTCTGGGATCTATGGACCAGGAGAGTCTTTGGGAAAGCTACCGTCATTGCCGGGCCGTGATCTTCCCGGGGGACGAAGACTTTGGGATTGTGCCTGTTGAAGCCCAGGCCTTCGGGCGCCCAGTCATAGCTTATGCCTCCGGCGGCGCCTTGGAGACGGTCAGGGACGGCGTGACAGGCGTCTTCTTCAAACAGGCGACGGCGGAAGCGCTTGTTTCGGCCGTTGAGCGGTTCGAAGGACTTGAAAGCTCTTTTGATCCGGCAGAGATCAGACGCAATGCTTTGCGCTTCGACAAAACGGTCTTTGAGGCTGAGCTAAAACGTTTTATTGATACCAAGTATGCTGAATTTCAAAAAAAGGGGAAGCCATGAAAAAAGCCTTGATCACAGGGATCACGGGTCAGGATGGTTCCTATCTGACGGAATTTCTGCTCGGCAAAGGTTATGAAGTCCACGGCATCGTTAGACGTGTGGCGCTGGAAGATCCCGAACACCGGCTTTGGAGAATCCGGCACCTGCTGAAGAGAATTACGCTTCATCCGGCGTCCATGGAGAGCTATGCCAGTATTTTTAATGTGCTGGAGCGCGTGCGGCCGGATGAATTTTATCACCTCGCCGCGCAGAGTTTTGTCAGCTATTCCTTCGAAGACGAATTTTCGACCATCAATACGAATATCAACGGCACGCATTATGCCCTTTCGGCCCTGAAAGAAAAGGTCCCTCATTGCAAATTCTATTTTGCGGCATCAAGCGAGATGTTCGGCAAGGTGCGGGAAACACCGCAAACGGAATTGACGCCTTTTCACCCCCGGTCATCCTATGGAATATCTAAAGTCGCAGGATTCCATTTAACGCAGAATTATCGTGAGGCTTACGGCATATTTGCCTGCAGCGGCATTCTGTTTAACCACGAATCGCCGCGCAGAGGTTTTGAATTTGTGACGCGAAAGATCACCAATGCCGTTGCAGAGATCAAGGCAGGCATAACGCAGGAACTGAGGCTGGGTAACCTCGAAGCCCGGAGAGATTGGGGATTCGCAGGGGACTATGTGGAAGCCATGTGGATGATGTTGCAGCAAAAACAGCCGGATGACTATGTGGTTGCGACGGGAGAGACGCACAGTGTCCAGGAGTTTGTTGCTTTAGCCTTCGAGCACGCCGGTCTCGACTGGAAAAAGTATGTCGTCGTTGATAAAATATTTTATCGGCCTGCTGAAGTGAATCTGTTGATCGGCGATCCAGCTAAGGCCAAGAAGACGTTCGGCTGGTCGCCTCGCGTGCATTTTAGCGATCTTGTCAAAATGATGGTCGATGCCGATGTGGAACGCGTGAATCTGGGCAGGGGACCGGCGTCGCTTTAAGCGCAAGACTTATACAGGCAGGACACAAAAAGCGAAACTTTATGATCAAGCCCGTTAAGAGAATTTATGCCGTGTATGTCATAATTGATGTGCTGATCCTGGCCGCCAGTTTTTACGTGCCTTACCTTTGCCGCTACAACTCCTGGGACCACTTCCTTCATGCGCTGGTTTTTCCTCATCTCAAGGAATATACGTATGTCTTTTTGTTATGGTCCGCCCTCATCATTGTTTCTTTGAACAGAAAGCTGCTGTATGCCACGGACCGTGGTTTGAGCATCCCAAGGGAGATCGTAAGGGTGACCGGCACCATCCTTTCTTCTTCGATTTTCGTCGGTTGTTTTATATTTTTTCTTCAGTTCCGCCTGTTTTCGCGGCTGGTGTTTTTTGAAAATATCTTTTGTCTGTGTCTTTTTCTGAATGGATGGAGGGTCATCAAAAGGCTGATCTTGCGCCACATGATCGCCAAGGGATTCCATAATATCAACGTCTTGATCGTCGGCGCAGGAAAGGTTGGGACCATTATTGTGGATGCGATCAAAAGCAGCCCGTGGTGGGGGCTGCGCCCTGTCGGCTTTCTCGACGACCGCGTCAATCTTCCGGTCGCAGGCGTTCCTGTCCTCGGCCGGCTGGACGATTTCTTTAATATTGCCAAAAAAAGTTTTATTGACGAGGTGATCATTACGATTCCATCGGAAAGGCAGGCTGTTTCAAGGCTGATTCAGGAGGCCAGAAGGCTGAACCTAGGCGTCAGGATCGTTCCGGAGAATTTTGATCTGCCGCCTCTTGTTATGCAGATTTCCAGTCTTGGTTTTATGCCGTTGCTGACCTATCAGGAAAGAAGGCACCACCCGGGCGAACTGGCGGCTAAACGGCTTTTTGATTTCTGCGTGTCGGCCATAGCGCTCACAGTGTTTTTACCGTTTTTTGCGGTTATCGCGGCGCTGGTCAAGCTTGATTCAAAGGGGCCGGTTTTCTTCAGGCAGAAACGCGTGGGTTATAAAGGAAAGATATTCGACTGTTACAAATTCCGGTCCATGGTCGATGGAGCGGAACGCATGAAGCCGGAACTCCTGCATAAAAATGAGGTCAAGGATGGGTTCATGTTCAAGATCCGCCAGGACCCTAGGTTGACGCGCGTCGGACGATTTTTAAGGAAATACAGTATTGATGAACTCCCGCAGTTTTTTAACGTCCTGAAGGGCGACATGAGCCTGGTAGGGACGCGTCCTCCTACGGTTGACGAGGTAGAGCTGTATAATCCTTTGCAGATGGAGAGATTGTCGATCCGACCAGGCATAACGGGCTTGGCCCAGATCCGGGGACGTTCGGAACTGCACTTCAGGCAATGGGTCAGATGGGACCTGTGGTATATACATAATTGGTCGTTTTATCTGGATCTGTCGATCCTTTTTGCGACCCTTCCTGTCGTATTTCAAAAAAAAGGAGCCTATTAAGTGACGAAAGAGAACGCAGCCAGGATATGCGACCGCATTGCGGAATACTGTATCTACGGACTTATCGTTGCCTTGCCCGTCTCCGGTGCGGCCATCGAGGTATTTTCTGCTTTAGCGATCCTCGCTTTTATGGTCAAAAAGGTCCTTATCCCGGATTTTCGCCTCTTTAAGGTGAGCCGCTTCGGTTGGGTCAGCCTCTTATTGTTTACTTTTTTTATGGCCCTTTCATTGTTGAATGCCGGGCCATACCTCGGAAAGAGTTTGCGCGCATTATTTTCCAAATGGATTGAAAATATGTTCGTTTTCCTGGTGGTAGCCGATACGTTTTCTCATCCACGGCGTATCCGCAATGCCGTCATTTTGTTTTTGGTCTCATCGGCGATCGTGTCTTTTTCAGGCTTATCCCAGCGCTTTCTTCATTTTGAATTTTTAAGACGAAAGCCCATGCATCCTGTTTTTGGAAATGTTTATGCCATGACATCTTCATTCGGCCATCACAATGGTTTTGCCGCCTATCTTATTACCGTATTGCCGTTTGGCATTTCCCTGGGTTTTCTGCGTTCGGACCTGCGCTATCGATTGGGCGTATTTTGTTATACGGCCCTGTTGATGATTTGTCTTTTTTTCACCTTTTCGAGAGGAGCCTGGATAGGATTTATGTGCGGCGGGATACTGTGCCTTTGTTTGCTGCGTAAATACAAGGCAGCTTTTTTACTGCTGGCTGGATTTTGCCTGACCATCGGCTTTGTGCCTGAGTTGCGGGAAAGGGTCGCGTTGTCTTTAGGGCAATTCGGTGATGCCCATAGAATCACGATCTGGCAGGGGAGCCTGGGCATCATTCGCGATGCTCCGCTTTTCGGGAGGGGCGTGGGGACCTTCATGGAGTATTCTCCAAGATATATCACCGGCCTGGGCGCCCAGTACGCGCATAACTGCTACCTGCAAATATGGGCCGAAACCGGATTGTTATCGCTGTTTTATTTCTTTCTTTTTTTGGGGACTGTTCTTGCTGCCGGAAAAAAAGCTCTTAATATCCGGCCCTTGAGACCCATATCCTATGTTACAGCAGCAACGATGTCCGGGATAATCGCTTTTCTTATACATGGTTTTTTTGATGTGCATTTCTATTCTGCGCAACTCTCGGCCTTGTTCTGGCTTATGGCCGGCCTTTTGTTTGCCGAAATAAGGCTTAATCCTGGCTCTGGTTCTATGACTTATCAGCCATGACTTCAGAGTAAAATATTTTTAGGAAACGCCTAAAAACGTTATATAATAATTGCTTTTAAAGCTCGAAAAATCCAAGAGGCAGAACCAAAAATGAATATGCATATTCCTTTCATCGATTTACCAGGCCAATACCGCCAGTCAAAAAAAGTTATCACGCGCGAGATTAACAAGCTTTTCGTCCGCGGAGATTTTATTCTCGGAGAAAGTGTCAAGGATTTTGAAAGATCTTTTGCGGCCTATATTCGTTCTCCCTATGCGCTGGGTGTCAATTCGGGAACAGATGCGTTATTCTTGGGACTTTTGGGTCTCGGGGTCGGCCGGGGCGCTGAGGTTATCGTGCCTGCCTATACGTATATCGCTTCTGCTTTTGCGGTAACCTATACGGGTGCACGGCCTGTTTTTGCCGATATTGACGAAACCACGTTTAATATCGATCCTCAAGCAATCGAACACGCCATCACGAAACGGACAAAGGTCATTATGCCCGTGCATCTCTACGGCCAGGCCGCTGACATGGGACCTATCCGCGATATTGCACGCAAGCACGGCCTCCGTGTCATAGAAGATACGGCGCAGGCCCATGGGGCGCAATACCTGGGCCATAAGGTGGGAGCCATCGGCGATATCGGCGCCTTCAGTTTTTACCCTACCAAGAATCTGGGCGCGTTCGGAGATGCCGGACTGATAGCCACGAGCAACGGGCAACTGTATAAAAAACTGAAGAAGCTTCGTGATTACGGCCGCATATCGAAATATGTGCATGGATCCGTTGGGTTCAATTCTCGCCTAGATTCCGTGCAGGCTGTTTTTTTGAATGCCAAGCTGCGGCACCTTGATGCCTGGAATCAAAAAAGGATCAGCGTGGCCAGGATGTATAACAAATACCTCGGCGATATTCCAGGCATCCGGCTGCCCGGGGAGGCTCGTTATGGAAAACACGTATATCATATTTATGCCATTCGAGTGAAGAACCGCGACAGGATTCTCGAAGGGCTCGTTTCTGCGGGAGTCAGTGCGGCCGTGCATTATCCCGTGCCTTTGCATCTGCAACCTGTTTACAGGAGCCTGGGTTATCGCCGAGGAGATTTCCCGGTCGCAGAGAGGGTGTGCCGCGACGTGCTTTGTTTGCCGATCCATCCCCATATAACGAAAAAACAGATTACATACGTGGCACAAACACTAAAAAGGCTGGTTAAACATGGATAAGACAGCATTAAGCGTAGTGATACTTACAAAAAACGAGGAAGAAAACATCGCAGCCTGCATCCGGTCTCTTAAGGGCTGGGCTGAGGAGATCATCGTCGTAGACGATATGAGTTCAGACAAAACAGTTCCCATTGCTCAAGAGCTGGCGGATAAAGTTCTTATCAAAAAAATGGAAGTAGAAGGCACTCATCGTAACTGGGCCTACGCGCAGGCCCGTAATACATGGGTTTTAAGCCTGGATGCGGATGAGACCGTGACGCCGGAGCTTCAGACGGAAATCACGGAGGCTATCGCCTCCACGGAACATGCCTGTTTTTCCGTGCCACTGCGCAATTACATAGGGTGCCACTGGGTCCGTTACGGCGGCTGGTATCCGGCGGCCAAGGTGAGACTTTTCAATAAGGGCAAATTTAGGTACGAGGATGCTGTCGTTCATCCCCGGGCTTTTGTTGACGGGACCTGCGGTCACCTGAAATCAGATATTGTCCACAAGGGGTATCCTGATTTCGGCCACTTTTTGGCCAGTCTCAACCGGCAAACAACGCTGGAAGCTCAGAAATGGATCACGACAAACAGGAAGATGGGACAAGGCAGGATCGCCTGGAGGGCGATCGACCGTTTTTTCAGACGCTACATTGGGAAGAAAGGCTGGAAAGACGGCTATATCGGTTTTATGGTGGCTTTTTACGATACAATGTATCAGCTCATCAGTTACGCTAAATTTCGCCAAATGCTTGATGAAAAAGCGCAGAAAAAGGAATCATGAAGGTTCTGGGAATAGCGGCTCCATTTGGACATGACGCGTCGGCAGCTATCGTGGTTGACGGCAAAGTTATCGCTGCCGTTGAAGAAGAGCGTTTTTCACGAAGAAAGCACGCCAAAGACGAATGCCCGCGCCGATCCGTAGAATTCTGCCTTATAACGGCAGGGTTGAAACCCCAGGATATCGATGCAGTAGCTTTTCCATGGTCATTATCGGCACTACGCCAGAAGCGTTGGGAATATTTTCTGCGTACCTTGCCTTCCAATCCGTCACGGGCTTATAAGAAATTCTTCCGTAACATGAAGGAACACAGGGGGCAGGTCGCTTTTATTGCCAAAACCCTGCGCGAAAGCGGCTTCGGTTCCCACCAGCCTGAAATCCACTGGATCGAACATCATATCGCCCACGCCGCATCAAGCTATTTTCTTTCGGGCTTTGACAAGGCCGCCGTATTGTCTATCGACGGAGGAGGCGAGATCACATCGACATTGATCGCTCGGGCACAGGGTACCGCGATCAACAAGATCAAAGAGATCGTGGCGCCAGACTCGCTGGGGAATTTTTACTCGACGATGACCGAATATCTTGGTTTCGAGCGCGAGGACGGCGAATACAAAGTCATGGGGATGGCGCCTTACGGGGACGCATGGAAGGTCAAACTGGACCATATCCTCTGGTGGAACGCTCAGTACAGGACCTACAGATGCAATGACGATTATGTCTGGGTCCCTAGGAGCAAGCGCGCGCGGCCGGATAAAGTTTATTCCAGAAGGATGATCCAGGATTTCGGGCCTGAGCGCGTAGGCGACGAACTCAACGTGCCTTATATCCATATTGCAGCAGCGACACAGAGAAAACTTGAAGATATGACGATCAGGCTTCTTGAAACATACTTAAGCCAAGAGTTGAAAGGCCACGGCAATCTGTGTTTCGCGGGAGGATGCGCCCTTAATGTTTCTTTAAATCGTGTCCTGCTGAAACATCCGCTCGTCAGGAATTTATGGGTCCAGCCGGCTTCCCACGATGCGGGCGGCTCTATCGGTGCCGCCGCCTATGCCGCTGCCCAGCTCGGCGATACCATCGCCCCGATGGAACACGCTTATCTCGGCCCTGAATTCACCAACGCCCAGATCGAGCCTGTGCTCAAAGCGTCGGGGTTCAGGTTTGAGAAGTGCGCCGATATCTGCGAGACGGCGTCATCGCTCCTGAAGGAAGGCAGGATCGTCG
>Ga0265297_10003084_pt1 | contig 31299 bp, 26 predicted proteins | sample Munlanlwell13791_FD_192502 | JGI IMG/M metagenome (GOLD analysis project Ga0265297, IMG submission 192502) | Leachate microbial communities from a municipal landfill in Southern Ontario, Canada - Leachate well 137-91 | ecosystem: Engineered > Solid waste > Landfill > Unclassified | place...
ATTTAACCGCCATATCCAAATCGTGAGTCACTAAAACTATTGTTTTACCCGCATTCTTCAGGTCAAAAATCATTTTGATACATTTTTGCCTCGCCTCTTCGTCACCCACGGATAAAACTTCATCAATCAAAAGTATATCCGGCTCAACGAATATTGCCAAGCTAAAGGCTAAACGCATGAACATGCCTTGAGAATAATATTTTATTGGGGCATCGATAAATTTACCCAAATCTGCAAAATCTATAATCTTAGCCAAAGAGCCTGCCAGGGCTTCATCACTTAATCCATACATCCTGGCATTAAGCGAAATATTCTCTCTACCCGTAAATTCCGGATTGAATCCCGCCCCAAGCTCCATCAAAGCAGAAACCCTGCCATCAGTATTGACTTCCCCTTTATCCGGAAGGAGCATTCCGGCAATCAACCTCAAAAGAGTAGTCTTCCCTGACCCATTCTGGCCGATTAGGCATACGGTTTGCCCTTTATCAATTTCAAGATTTATATCCTCCAGGGCCCAGATTTCCTCCCAAGAAACCTTACCTTGATTAATAAATTTTATAAGATATTTTTCCCAAGCTCCCTTGATTTCAACTCTTTTCATATTCTTTTTAATAAGTCGGGCTCTTTTGATATAAAAATAAGGTAACTTATCAAGAAAAATCCCAAGGACAGTAAACCGAGAATAAAGAAATCGCCAAGAGGGGGAAACTTGGCTTGAAACAATATTTCCCTATATATCACTACAAAATGAGTCATTGGATTTATAAAACATACCCATAAGAAAGAAGCAGGTGCCATATCTATTGAATAGAACACCGGGGTAACCCAAAACCAAACCATGAATAAAGTCGACAGGATATGCGGTAAATCCTTCACAAAAACGTTGAGGACGGATAACAACAGCGCGAAACCTGTAATAAAAACAAGGTGGAATAATATGACCGCCGATAACAAAGGTATAAGGGCTAAAACTTTTATGTTGGCGATTATAAAAAATGGCAACAAAAAGACTAGCCCCATGGCGAAATTCAAAAGGCTTGCCATAACCGAAGCCATCGGGATGAACTCTCGAGGAACAAGAGTCTGCCTCAAAATTGAGGAGTTAGACAAAAATGAACCTGCAGCCTCCGAGAGAGAATTCGTGAAAAAAAACCAAGGGATGATTCCGGCCAGGACAAATAAAGTATAGTTAGGCATTTGTATATTAAAAACCGAGATGAAGACAAAATTGATACTTGCGGCAAAAAGTAAAGGTGTAACTACCGCCCACCATAAACCGAGTTTGGAACCGGCATATTTTTCTTTAAACTGTCGCAAAGCCATATCAATAAATACCCGCCGGCATAAAAAAAGCTTGCGGATTCTTCCTTTAAAAAAACTTGCTAACTTCATCTGCTGCCCTCTTTCCATCCTGTATTGCATCTTCCATAGACATATATCTCCAAGAGCCGTAACGACCGCAAGAAATTACACCGTTTTCCCCAAGGAACCCAACCGCATTGTCCCTAGAATGCTTATACAATAAATCATAGATCGGATAACCGTATTCTATGTCGTTAATATCCTGAAGGCATACCTCATCCAAAGAAGAAATCAGGTTAACGCTTTTTAAATCCCTAATGATGTTCGTTATTATCTGCTTCTTATCTAACGGCCTTTCCCGAGAGTAAGCAACTTCTATATACATTGAACTTTTACCGCGCGGGACAAGAGATGATGAGATATTATTGAAAAAACCTGCCCTGAAAAAACACAACTTATTATCAGAGAAGTAGATCCAATGCCTGTTATGATTTCCGGGACGATTCAAGCCGATATTAAGATTAAAAATGGAATTCCATTTCAACTTCTCAAATAACACTGCGACACTCACAGGGAGATCCGGAGTAATACGCGAAACCTCGGGTAAAGGAATAGTAGAAATTAAACAATCAAACTTTTCCTTACCTCCAGAGCTTAAACTTATTTCTTTTTTCTTTAAATCTATCCGTTTAGCGCGACACCCAGTCCGAACATCTTTTAATCCACAAGCCAAAACCTTGGGCAATTCGTTTATTCCTCCAGACCTTGGATACCAAAAACTCGCGTTATAGCCAAACTGCTTTGAAACATCTTTTTTCGCGCCAAGCACAATCTGCTCTCTGGTAGGCACAGGGATAAAACCTGGAAGCCAATCGCAAGTCAATCGTTTTAAGGGAATAGTCCAAAACTTGGAATTATAAGGAATCATAAAATGTTTGGCTATTCCGTGGCCGAAAGTGGACCTTATCCAATCCTCAAAATTAGTATATTTATGAAGCTTATTCTTATGAACTTTAAGATAACCCGTAAGGCACTCTCTGCCTATATGTAATGGCAAGCCAAAGAGGTTAGCCTGAAAAGGATAGCGAATCAGCCTATCATAAAAATTAATCCAGGCGCTTCTCTCATGCTTCACCAGATTATCGCCTAACAGGCTTTTTACCAGATTAAAAACATAACGATGCCTAAAATGCAACATATGCCCATCACAATCAAAAGTAAAGCCGTTTACCTTTTTAGAACGACAAAGCCCCCCGATAGATCTTTCTTTTTCAAGAACAATGCAAGACATCTTCTTCTTTTTAAGATGCCAGGCAGCGCTTAATCCGGCAAGCCCTGCGCCTAAAATAATAACCTTTTTCTTAGCCATTATTTTTTAACTTATGCAATCCTACAAAAACTCCAAAACTTGCCGATAGAACAAAGATTGTTACAATTATTCCCATTGAGTTGCTTGCCTTGCTCACGGCTATACCACAAGAGGCAAAAAATAAAGCCAGCGCTGACATTAATATCAGCACCTTCTTGGTGGTAAAGCCAAAGGTAACAAACCTCAACGCAATATGATCATCGCTTTTATGAAAAGGAATTAATCCTTTTCTGAGCCGAAAATAAATCAGAAAAGCTGTATCTAAAAGAGGTAGCCAAAGTATTATTATCGGGCTAAGCAAAGCAACAGGCCTATCAACAGGAGCATAATCGACCATAAGCGCAAGCATGGCTAAGATAAAACCAAGAAAATGGCTACCTGAATTTCCTAAATATATTTTTGCGGGAGGAAGATTGAAAACCAGGAAACCGAAAAGCGCTGCGCATAAGGATAAGGCAAGTATTTGAACATCAAACTGATAATGAATAAAAGAAATAGCGAAAAAGGAAGCTCCCGCAATCAAAGCTACGCTAGCGGATAATCCATCAGAAATATCGAGCAAGTTGAAAGAATTGGTTACCCCTAAAACCCAGACAACAGTAATTAGCAAATTACCCCAAAAACCAAAAAAAACTATGTGGGTTCTTATATCCGCCAAAGCCAAAAGTAAAGCGCATATAAACTGTAAAAAGAACTTCTGGATAACAGACAATTCCCTGAAATCATCGGCTAACCCAAAAACTAACATTACAAAAGCTACCCCAACAACAGAAAATAAAGTGCGAAGATCGCCTTGAAAAAGGAAAAAACCTATCAGGGAAGCAAAACCAAAAGCGAGACCTACACAAAACCCGCCTACTAGGGGAATCCTTTGGGTAATTAAAATATTAAAACGCGAAGAAATTTTCTTCAGCAAAACTATGAGCAGGATACAAATAACTAAACCAGATAGAAAAATCAGGAAATATTTACCCACAGCAAACCCCGCTACCGCAATTCAAATATATCCGTTCTACTTCCTTAAGCATATTCGCCGCCAGGAATTCAGGCCTTTTAATTATACTCGCAGACTTTCTTACAAAAGACTCCCTTAAATTACAATCTTCCAAAAGCCGGGCGATTCTATCGCAAAAGGCCTGAGTATCCCCGGGCCTTACCAAGAATCCATTTACATTTTCTGAAATAACCTCTCTTATGCCGCCGGTATCTGTAGCAACAACCGGAACTCCCGCAGCCATAGCTTCCAATACAGCAATCGGCATTCCTTCCCAAAGCGAAGTCAACGCAAATATATCTATCGCCGATAAAATAAGCGGGATGTCGCGGCGCCACCCCGTAAGAACAAAATCATTGCTCAAATCAAGCTCCCTAATCAACCGTACCAGCTTATTGCCGAGTATGCCGTCTCCGACCATCAAAAACTTTGTTTTGGGGAATATCCTCTTCAATAAATAAGCTGACTTTACGAAATCCAAAGGGGCCTTCTGAGGCTTGAAACAGGCAACCGAGCCTATAACCGGATTGTCCTCAGGGAAACCCAAATCTTTCCTTATTTTATGGCGGAAAGAATTACTTCTGAAATCATCAGGCGCAATCCCATGCCTTATAAATATATACTTCTCTTTATTCCCAATTCTTCTCGCTAATCCCCTGCCCTTATCACATTCTGAAAACACTACGATTCTATCGGTAAATCTGGCACAAAATCTCTCGAGCCAAGCATAGAGATAGCTTACGCATTTAAACTGATAATCATTAAAACTCCAGCCATGCACACTATGAATTATGAATTTTACCCTACACGTCTTAGCAGCAAGCCTCCCCAAAATACCTGCTTTTGAACTATGAGTATGGACAATATGAATATTATTCTTCTTTATAAATAAGCATAGCAATAGAAATGATAGCAAATCTTTAATAGGATTGACCGGGCGGTCCATAAATGCGCAGCGATAAAACTTAAGCCCCTGAATATTAATTACCTGATCGAACAACTCCCCTTTGTTAGACGTAAACAGAAACAACCTGAACCGATTCGCATCCAAAGACTGCAAGAGGGTTAACAAATGCTTCTGAGCGCCTCCGAGTTCAAGCTTAGTAATTACATAAAGCAGGTTAATCTTTCCATTTTCAGCCATCGGATTATTATACTATTTGTAGCTTTAATCTACAATCAATAAATACCTGCTATTATCCGGCTGAAAGCGGTTTAAGTACAATATCTGAACCAATTGCGCATCGAACAACGAGAGACTAAAAATATTGAATTGTTTAACGTAGATTAACTAAATCCTGTAAATATAGATAGTTTGGGAATGGATTAGGCATTATCTGCTTTTAAACCAATTGATAGTCCTCTGTAACCCCTCTTCAAAGCCTACGACTGATTTCCAGCCGAGAACCTTTTGAGCCTTAGAAATATCTGCCAGAGTTTTAAGGACGTCTCCCGGGCGTTTAGGAAAGAACTCCGGCTTGATATTTTTACCCATGATCTTGCTCAATATCTCTACCAGATTAAGCAAGGTATTATCCCTGCCACATGCTACATTTAATACTTCATGTCTAACATCGGTAAGTAAAGTTGCCTTAATATTCGCCTGGACAACATTCTCCACATAAGTAAAATCCCTGGATTGCTCGCCAGTCCCGAAAATCGGAGGCTGTTTATTGTTAAGAAGACAGTGGATGAACTTAGGTATAACAGCCGAATACTCATCATCAGGTGCCTGACGAGGCCCGAAAACATTGAAATACCTAAGACATATCGTTTCTAGCTTAAAATGTTCGGAAAAAATACGGCAGTAATATTCTCCCGCTAACTTCGATAGTGCGTATGGAGAAACAAGCAAAGGATAATCAGCTTCCTGCTCGGGAAATTTACTTGTATCTCCATATATCGAACTTGATGAAGCGAAAACAAAACGTTTAACTTTATTCTTGGCTGCTGCTTGTAAAATGAAATAAGTACCGTCTATATTAACATGGTTATAATTCAGAGGCTCTTCCATAGACTTAGGCACTGAACGTAATGCTGCCTGATGTAAAACATAATCAATACCGCTTGTTGCTTTTTCGCAGGTGGCGCTGTTGCAGATATCGCCGCGGATTAATTCAAACCTATCCCCATATTCTTTTACAAAAGATAGATTCTCTTCTTTGCCGCTTGAAAAATTATCCAATACCCGCACAAAATGCCCGGCTTCAAGAATTCGCTCGGCGATATGCGATCCGATAAAACCAGCTCCACCCGTAACTAAAAAACGCATCCTAAGCTCCTTTCGCAATGAATTTATCGCTTAACTAATATTCATCCAAAATATCTTATTTTCAGTCTTTATAATTATATCTTGCCTATCCAAATATGCAATGGATTTAGCACCGTTAAAACCACAATTACAATCTGCTTACCAATACACGCTGCTCCAGGGGATCCAAACCTCCTGCCTAAGAAACTAACGATTACAATGACCTGAAGAATACGTTGTAACTGCAATCCTTGCAGAGCGGATTATTCTCGATTTTATAGGATAGATTGTGCCGGAAATCCTGAATCCTTTTGCCGTTCCAGACTGCCCCTATAGTATCCTTAAAGATATCGCCAATGGGATAAGCAAGAAGCACATCTTCACAACAAGGGGCAGCGACACCGGCTGAATTTATCACAAAAGACATCCACGGTTTCAAACACCTCTTGGGCGCTTCTCGAGGATTTAAATAAGACGGCCTGATGTATTTTTTGTCACTAGGAAGAGAAGCCGTAAACTTTTTCGGGAAAAAATCGATCCTTGCCGGTTTTATGAATACCTCATCCACTCCCACTTCGCTTGCTAAATCGAGAAAATCCTCTATCTGGCTTTCGTTCTCCTTTATAGCTATCATCTGTAAGCATATACAAGGATTTAACCTGCGGTCCTTTCTTCTCTGCGCTACCAATGCCTTTATATTACCTACTACTTTTTGAAAAGCGTCTATTTTTTTATATTCTCTAAATGTATCTGCCCGCGCCGCATCAAGAGATACCGTCAAATGATCCAAACCGGAATTCAATATTTGACTTATATTCTCCTCATCTAATAAATAACCGTTAGTAGAGAACGAAACATAAATCTTACGCATCTTTGCATAGGAGACCATTTTAAAAATATCTTTATTCAATAAAGGCTCCCCTTGGATATAAAGCATTACCCATGACAAGTAATCCGAAAGCTCGTCTATCGTTTTCTTATATGCCTCAAAAGGTAACTCCGCTGCCGGGCGCTTATCCAATCCGTTACCCAAAGCACAAAGAGAACAGTGGAAATTACACCTATTTGTCGGCTCTATCATTATCATAGAAGGGTAACTTGTCAATTTCTCCTTCTTTAATGCAAATGAGGCTAAACAAACAATAAAATTAAACAGGCGCTTCTTCGCCAGAAGCGATTTTAGAAACGAAAGACATTTTCTTATATAATGTCGTTTTCTTAATATTCGTTGCATCTTAAAATCCTAAAAAATTCTTTTTTTATACATCATTGCACAGAAAAAACCCGGTAAACTGCTAAACAGCCTATTATGCAGGTTGTATTTTGATGCGCCGTGCTTTCTTGGATAATGGCACACTTTAATTTCAGTTATCTTAAACCTCTTCTTAAATAGAAAGGCGGTGAAAAACCTGTAAAACTGACCTTCAAAAGGAATTCCCGCAAGGCACTCTCTCTTATAAACCCTCAAACAGCACCCAACGTCATGTATCTTCTCTCCTATCGTAATCCGCCTGACGATATTGGCTATCTTAGATGAAGCTATTCTTAACCAGGGATCGTTTCTTTTATAACGCCAGCCGCAAACTACATCATAACCTTCTTTCAGTTTAGTTAATAATCTTGGTATATCTTTAGGCTCAAGCTGACCGTCTCCATCCATGCTTATAATTATATTACCGCAAGCGGCATCAAATCCTGCTTTCGCCGCCAGCGACTCCCCGGATCTTTTCTTTAAGTTTATTACTTTTACCGAACTATCCTGAGAAACAACCTTATTCAATTCAGCCAAGAACCGTCTTCTGAAGCGTCATTTACAAATATTATCTCGAAAGGCTCCTCTAAACCTTCCATCACCTTTTTTACGGAAGAATAGACTCCCCATATGCATTCCTTCTCGTTATAAATAGGTATTACTACTGAATTCTGCATTTTCTGCGGGAATATTATACTTTATCGGTCTCTTTAGATGAATTGCAGGTGCAGCTTATCTTCAAGTATCGCCTCTCTGGCTACGCCATGGGCTTCAAAAAGAGAACAATTATAAAGCCGACATTGTTTAATATCAATCTTTTTTACCTTGTCTTTATGCTTTTTACTGAACCACGCTTTAGCGAAACCTTCTTTAACCAAACTGGCTATCCTATGAGCCCTCTTTCTGTGTTGAAAAGCAGGGCATATGTATAAGCTTCCATCCGCATCCAATGTCGAATTAACCATATTAAGGAAACATCTGCCGCTGACATTTGTCCTCCGGGCATCGCCAAATATAGAAAATCCTCTTCTATTTAGCCTAGATTGCTCTTCTGCAATAACACGATTAACCTTATCCGCACAAGAAGGGTGAATCTCGTATATATTTGAACGGGAAATCTTAAATTGCAAATAATCAACCCCTAATCTCGAAGCTAGCAAACAAGCCTTTTTAACATGACGATAATTTATCTTTGTAATAAGGAATTTCAATCCTATGGTTATCTTGGATTTTAGTTTCTTTCTTCTGGATATCATTCTTCTGATGTTATCTAACAGCAACCCAAAATGATCTACTCCGGTTTGCTCGGTATAAACCTGTCTATCAGCCCCATCTATGCCTATCCTGACAAAGGTCCCATACGAAAGTATAACGCCAATCTTCTCTTGATCCAATAAAGTGCCATTAGTCAGAACTCCAACGCCCATTTTTTTCCTATAAGCATATTCTATAAACTTGCTTATCATTGGATGCATCAAAGGTTCGCCGCCACCAGCAAAACTGACACTTTCCACTCCTAGCGCACTCCATTCATCAATAAGCCTATAGTATAAACTTGCATCCAAATAAGAATTCGCACCTGAAAATAAAACAAGAGAATGGCATCCCTTGCATTTATGGTTACATATCTCTGTGGGGAATATTTTTATAGACCGCGGGACGGGAATCTCTCCCCTTGCCATTTGCTTGATTTCATGATAACAAGATAATATCTTTGACCTTGCCAAAGGAATATTTTTCATAGTTTAATGGCCCCTCTCAATCTTTATCAGCATTATAAACAAGCCTCATAGTCATTTCAAGGGATTTGGCGTCTCTTTTTTGTAATAGATATCGAAAATCTCTCCACTCCGGTCAAAAGTATCCGTCAATAGATAATGCTTACGCAAATAGTTAATAAATTTAGGACCGTCTTTTGAATTAATCAAAGTACTAAAATGATGCGGAGCATAAGGAGTCCCGAAAAAGAGCCCCTGTTTCTCGGATATTCCCCCTTCCCTGTGTATAAGCACCATCTTAACAGGATAGCTTTCAAGTTCATTTATCAGCTTATCGCTGGTAATTACGCCATTGTCAATAGCTGATTTACTCATTCCAGCCATAAGGTAGGTAGTCTTTCTCCGGGCATGAAAAAGTATATCCCCGTATTCAGCCATGACATAGTCCGTTTCTTCAGTATTATTCTTGATATATTCCGCGAATAAGGCTGTTCCATTTTCCTCAGTTAAAAGAAGCGCGCTATCTTTTCTCAAACCCGGCAAGATAGCTTTCATCAAAATAAATAGTAATATAAACGCGCCGCATATCTTTATAAAAACACTATTCTTGCGCTGAAATAATAAGCCTAGAAAACTTACAAAAACCAAAACAGCTACAGGAACTACATATAAATAATAACGCAGAATTTGATTAGGATAAGGGGCTAATAAGATAACTCCGGAACAAAAAATAAAAAAAGAAAAAATCCTTCTTATCTGGTTACTCGCAAACAAATAACTTATCGCCAAAGGCAGAGAGAAAATTATAAGCCATGAATGTCCATCGCGTAAACCATACTGCTTTGGACCAATCATCAAGAATTCCTTTATATTATTCACCAAGGTAATTATTAAATTCGGAAACGATAACAATGGCTGGCTAAGCTCATGTTTAAGTATGCAGGTTAAAAGGAAAAAAGATATCTTATTCAAGAAAATAGATGAAGCAACTATCGCTACAAAGAAACCGCCTATAAATAAAACTAGAATCCGGCTTATAATCCTAAGCCTTCTCTCCGTTACCGCCTGATAAGAAATAAAAATTAATACGGCTGTTATGCCGATGAAAGTAGAAAGCTTATACCCTAATGAAACTGCATAAGAAATACCCGAATAGGCAAAAAATGAATTTTTATTATCTTGCCAGGCCTTTATAAACAGGAAAAGGCCTAAAATGGAAAAAAATACGGCATAAGCATCAGGACGATAACGCCGCGCTTGAAAATAAACTACAGGTAAAACAAGATATATGGCTAAAGACCAAAGACCTACTTTATAGGAATAAACCCGCCGGCCTATCAAGAAAATCAAACAACCAGTAAGAATCGTAATAATAGCAGTAAAAATCCTTACCCATAGAACATCAGGCCCTAAGAAACTAAAGATAAGATACCCGGTATAGAGAAAAAATGGCTCTTTCGTGCTGTAAAAATCCCGGTAAGGCAACTCACCTTGACTCATCCTCCAAGCGTGATACAAATATCCGCCTTCGTCATCATGAATTAGCCACCCGGTAATATTATAGAAATAAAAAAAGCAGAATATGGATAAGAGTATAAGCGGAATTAACCAACGGCTATATTTTTGAGCTATTGAAGATATTTTATTGATAAAGTGCATAATTAAATTTCGACATTAATAAGATGGAATTGACGTCTTTAAACAGGTATTTATACTGCCTCCAATATCAATATTGCCTACAAATATAGACGATAAATCTCTAAAAGCGCTACGTTTCTCCGTTCGATAGAACCATACATTCTTCTTCATTTAATAAAATAGCTTTATTAAAAACTTATTATTATTTTCTGACATAAACGGAAAATATCTGCCCTGACCTGCTATAGTCAGAGACAAGTTGATATTGGCTCTGAAGATAAGATAAAAACCGGGATCCATCCTTCGAATTGATTAAAGTACTGAAATGATGCGGAAGAATTCCCAAATAAAATCCCAATTTTTTATCTATACCTCCCTCTTTATGGATAAGAACCATCTTGACATGGTATTTCTCCAGTTCGCTTATCAGTTTATCGCTGGTAATAACTCCGTTATCAACCGCTGATTTACTTATTCCTGCCAAAAGAGGGGTGGTTTTTCTTTTCGCATGAAAAAGGACATCTCCATAATCAGCAACTACATAATCATCTTCTGTAGTATGATTCTTGATATAATCGGCAAAGGCAAGAGTCCCATTTTCTTTCGCGTTAAAAATTGCTTTATCATTCATTAAAGCCGGAGCAAACATCTTTATCAAAAAAAACAATGACACCGCCAACCCAAGAATCCTGACAACTGCATTCCTTCCGCGCCCTAAAAGATAAAAAATGATACTAGCAAAAACTAGTACTGCAACGGGAAGAAAGTAAAGCAGATAACGGAATATTTCTCCGGGATATGGACTGAATAACAGGATAACAACGCCAAAAATATAAAAAGAGAGTATTTTTCTTGCCTCTCTTGAGGTAAATAAATAGTATACAACCACCGGCAGTGAGCAAATGATCAACCATGACTGAGTATCCGGCAAATCATATTGGTAAGAATTGAGCATGAAAAAATCTCTTGCGTTATTTCTTAAAGTTGAAAACATATGCACGGAAGATAAAAGCGGCTGCCCCAACTGATGATTGATTAAGCAATTTAAAAAAGAAGGTGATAAACTCAATACAATGATTAGAATAACCCCGGAGGTAACCAGAAAACCTGAAACAAACGGAATAAAAGAATATAAAAAGGTGGATATTTTCTTCTCTTTCTGTATCGCCGCCTCGTAGATAAGGAAAAAAACTAATGCGGACATTCCTAATATAGCCGCCAGCTTATAGCCCAAAGCTATGGCATAAGTAATTCCGCTATAAAGGAAAAAAGGCCTAATTTTATCCTGCCAACCTTTCAGAAACAAAAACAAACCAAGCGTAGAAAAAAAGACTACATGGGAATCTGAACGAAAAAGCCTCGCTTGAGAATAAACTATAGGCAGGATAAGATAAAGGAGCGCGGCCGAAAAAGCGATTACATTGGAATAGACTCTTCTGCCTATCAAAAAAATCAAATAAGCCGTAAGTATAGTTAGCGCAACGCTAAACATTCTTACCCAGAAAATATCCAAGCCGAAAAGCTTAAAGATAAAACTTCCCGTAAAAAGAAAAAGCGGTTCCTTGGGACTGTAAAAATCTCTATAGGGTATTTCCGACTGACTCATACGCCAGATTTGATACAGATATCCACCCTCATCATCATGGATCAACCAACCGGTAAGATTATGAATGTAGGGAATACAGAAAAAAAGCAATAAAGAAATTAACGCGCAATGGACAAATTTTATACGCATTTATGGAGAAATAATTAGTATAAAAAGGTAGGAATTCAAACGGCTAGTTGCCAAAACTTCTCCCGTTTACTGTAGTCCTTTTTAGTTCCATTGTACTTTCATCGGAAGAAGTCTTTTTATACTCATTTTCCACCAAACGAAAGGTAATCGTCCTGACGACCTCTTTAACTTCTCCGACTTCGGGGCTAAACCAGAACGTATAGAATTTATTTTTTACTTCACCGTTTTCTTTATTAATAACTTCCTTAACGTAAATACGAACGCAGCTTTTAAACACGCCTGCTTTTGTCTCTACATCCTCCAAACCATTCATGGTAAGCTCTCTTTTAATCTTTGCTTTCCCCTTTTCCTTATCTGAATCAAAATAAGTGACAATACCAGAATATTCCCTGGTTTCTCCTTCGTTAATTTTAGAAGGCAGCAACAAAAACGGTGGTTCAAAAACAGAATAATAATTGTTTTCTTTAACGAACTTGCTGACTTTTATCCCTTCCGAATCCTTGCTTATAAAATATTCATTCCGCTCTCCATCGCTATACTTAATTAACATACGAGCAGCCCCGTGCAAGCCATATTCTGCTCCTCCCTCTAAGAATCTAACTTCTACTCCAATGTCTCCTTCATGCTTACTAGCTTCCTGTCCAATATCATATTCCACCATAGAATAGTCCCAGATGTCTTTCTGGCTAGTAGGAAAATACTTATCGAGATCATAGCCTGCATATAAACATGTCGCAAAAAGACTTATGTTCATTAGCAATAAAAAAAATAATCTCTTCATCTAGGCTCCCTCCATTTTAAGCATTTTATCCTATTCCCTCTGTTTTCTTCTTAATATTATTTTTTTTACAGTTATCTACTTAAGCATATTCTTCATGCTTAGAAACGTATCCAAATTAAACCTTAAAAAACAATTCAATTCTAATGTGCTTGTGCACCAACAACCCTTGCATGAATAAACCGACGGTAACTTATCAAAAGCATCTCTGAACCTAACAGATAAACAACTAGCAGAATCAAAACTATCTCTTATGGCAGAACATGGCGCAACAGACCCATTAGGCATTATACAACAGATGATTCTACCGGCATAGCAATTAATTCTTTTGTCATTCGGTAAAGTATAAAGGTATTTAAGTGCGGAAACCGAGTTTATTATATGGGGGTTGCGCTTCTTAAGATAGATGAGCCGGCCTATCGTCTCTTTATGCTTACTTGTTTCGGGCAGCAAATTGCCGATGTTTCTGCCCGGCGCATGCACATGGCTAACAGGCTGGAATTTTATCTGAATGCTTAGCTCTTCTGCCTTTGCCAACAGGAAATCTATGCATCCTATATTATATTTGGTTAAGGTCGTATTAAGCTTAACCGGTATTCCTACCTTCTTTGCTGCCTCAATTGCTTCCATAACCCTGCCAAAGGAACCTTTACCCCTCAGAAAATCATGTATTTCTTCCGGACCATCAAGACTTAATTTAAGGACATTCAGTTTCTTAATCTCGTTTATTTTTCTTTCTACCAAATCCCCGTTACTGGTCAAACCGGTAAATATGCCTTTACTCCGGCAGTAACCTATAATCTCTCCGATATCGTCTCTCAACAACGGCTCTCCCCCGCTAAATATAATAACCCGGGTTCCCATTTTCGCTAATTCATCAATAACCCCGAGGATTTTATTATTTTCCATCTCAGTCGTCGCTGTTTGCCACCTGGAACAATAAATGCATCTACGGTTGCACCTATTTATCAAATGCCAGCTGACTATCAAAGGAATTCTCCGAGAGAAGAAAATAACCTGGATTATTGATTTTACGAATCCGATTTTAGTCCGCAAATCCATATCTTCCTTCTAAAGATTATACCGCAGCATTGCATCATAAATCACCGCTGCGACAATTTTATGCCCCTCGTTATTAGGATGGATAGGAGTAGCAAATATTTTTCTTTCTCTATTTCTAATAAAATCCGGTCCGGCATCTGCCAATGGTATTCCCTTAACCCTAGCTATCTCCTCGATTATACCGTTATAAACCTCCAAGCCCGCCCTCAATTGAACAGCTTGCATTTTTTTTGCTTCTTGAAAATAATGCTGAGCAATTACAGGTTCTTTTTTCATTTCATAACAAACAGCTAAATAAAAAAAAGCCTTACTGGATGAAGAATCATATGCAAGAGCATCTTTAAATTGAATAATTGCATCATTTATTCTTTTTTCTTTCAAATAATCCAATCCCTTAGAAAGAGCAATGTCATGTTGAGCCTGTTGAATCAAGATTTTTTTCTCGAAAGAAGCGGAATTTATAGGAATTTTCACTAATATAACTTTTATCCTATTTTGGTTTGCGATGCGTATAATTTCATTGATATTTCTCCTGAAATCCTGAGCAGAAACTCTTAACTTCCCGAAATAAATATCCCCCCAGTTACCCGAAAAATCAGTCCTAGCGCTTTCTACTTTAAAAATAAAGTTCTTGCATAATCTGAAAAACAGGCTCCTGTTGAGTAAATTCTCCAAAGAAACCAGCAATAAATTCTTTGGTTTTAATTCTTTATCGCTCTTGCCATTACTCCTGAAGAAACGATGCCTATCCACGTCATTAAGGCCATAGGCGACCGTAATAAGGTCCGGCTTCAGCTTTAATATATCCCTCTTTAGAAAAAGCAACCCCTGATAAGACGAATATCCTATAATCCCGGCGTTAATCACTTCATATGTTTTCTCCCTGCCGTATTTATCATTAAGCATTTTCTCTAGTTGGCAGGAATAGGTATCTTCGTATTTAACAGCCCAACCGAATGTAGGCGAAGCCCCCAAACAAACAATCTTAAATGTATGGCCCGTCATCTGTTGATATGCAGATCTATTTACGCGCAAGCCAAGAGAATTTGTTTCTACTGGGAAATCCTGGAACATTGTCCGTAAGTTTGCCTTTTGCCTCCAGAAAAGCAAAGAATCTTCTTCAAGAACATTAACTATATCTCCAAGAAGATCTTTTTTAGCAGGAACTAAATGCGCGCAAATCTCTAAGATCACCGATAAAAAACAAACAATAGAAATATTAATTATGATAAAAAATATTTTACGTTTCATACCTACCTAAAAATCATATCTTAAATTCAATATGGTTGATGGTTTAAATGACAAAAGATAGTTCAATTCAATAGTATAATTCCTTAAACACATTTTTGAGCAATATACAGGCCCCATCATGTTAAGCGCCTTGTCTATTTCTCCGTCCAAGCATGAGTAGGATTCAGTTGATCCTTCTAATCTGTCGCAGGCCATAATTTCTCCCTCCGGCGTTATTCTCCAAATCAATAATCCCGCCCAGCATTTAATACTGCCCTGCCGGAAACCATTAAGCATATAATTTAATACCATGGGCGAATTCGCTATATACCTGTTGCCTCTTCTTTTCTCAGCAAGAAGCATCTCAAAAACTTTTTTATATTCTTCATTGCTAGGCATATTTTCAAATAAGAATTCCCTATTATTCCTGTATTCCAGAGGCTGGAAAGAAATCCTTAAATCAATTTTCTTTGCTTCATTTAGAATATCGTTGATATGACCCACATTCAATTTTGAAATAACGCAATTTAAACCTACTTTAATATTGTTTTTTCTCAACAAATCCACGGCAGCAACGACTTCATCATAAGAACCGTTTTGCCGCTGAGCGTCATGGACCTCTTTCGGTCCGTCAAAACTCATTCGCACAAAACCTATTTTTCTAAGCCCGTCTATCTTATCCTTAACCAAAGAACCGTTAGTCGACAGTTTGGTATATATACCCCGGTAAGAACAATAGTCTATTATATCTATAATATCCTCGCGCATTAACGATTCGCCACCCGTAAATGCAATCGCCTTATTCCCACATCGATACAATTCATCTATCACGAAAAATACCTCACTGGTATTTAACTCTTTTGAATTCTTCTTCCAAATACCGCAATACTGACATCGGTAGTTGCATCTGTTAGTTAAAGACCAGCTTACCAAAAGCGGGGCCTTGACTTTCATTATCCTTTTAGCTACAAGGGAAAATATAATGTTCAGTTTCTGAGTAAATTTCATTAGCTAAAAACCTGGTTTATTATTTTACAGATATACATTATCTCACGATTGTTCAACTGCGGATATACAGGGATTAAAAGAGTTGCCTTGCTTATCCGGCAAGTAACAGGATATTCTTCTTCCGTTAAAAATGCAGAGCATTTCTGCACCAAATTTGAATCCACATCTATTCCTTTTCTAAGCAATATTCTACTAACCATAGAAGCATTTGCGCTTTTTAAAACTAAATAATAAAATATAGGTTTTAAACAAGGCTTGACTTCCTGAAGAAATATCCCGGGCCTTAAGCCGGAAATCAAAAGATTGGCGTTGGCAATTCTTTTATTTAACATTTTATCCAGATCGCGTAATTTCTGAAGCCCTATATATGCCTGAAAATTAGAATACTTGCTTTCGAAAATCTTGAACTTATTTTTTGTTTTTTTCGCAAAACCCTTCAAATCTTTATTTAGAAAAGATGTACCCAGTAGAATCGGATAAACAAATATGGAAAAGAAAAAAGGGCAGGTTAATATGGCCTCTATAATCGTAAAAATTATTTTTTTGAATATACCATAACAGCTGGGACGAGGTAACTTTTCAATGAGACTCCTTAACTTTGCATATAAGAGAGGATTATTCATAGCTATCACACCTCCGCCAAAGGTATGAAACGGTTTTACCGACTCAAGGCTAAAAAACGAAAAATCTCCGTAAGAACCCACTCTTCTCCCGCAATACTGCGCCCCTAATGCCTGAGCGCAATCTTCAATAACAAATAAATTATACTTACCGGCAATCTCTGATATTCGATTCAACTCGCAGGAATTACCATAAAGATGAGTCGCAATTATTGCCTTTGTCCTCATAGTAATCTTACTCTCGATAAGACCCACCTGCATATTGCAGTCATCTTCATTTACGTCTACTAAGACCGGCTTGAGGCCGCATTTCTCTATGGTTTCCCGGACAGCATAAAAAGTATACGCGGGCATAATTACCTCATCTCCTTTATCCAGATCTAAAGATTCAAGTATTAACCTTAAGCCTAAGCGCCCAGAAGACAAAGCAATAGAAAATTTTACACCTATATACCTAGCGAATCCCGCCTCAAAATCTGGAATATATCGGCCATCTACCAACTGGTTTCTCAAATACAATAATAGGATTTTCCAGAGTTCCCCCGCTTTTACTATTACCCTATTATGAGGAATCTTATTAAAAGGCATTTCCTGTTTTCTCCCTGCAGACATCTTCCGCCTTAAGCACAAATATGTCGCCGTCTTTAAATATCTTTTTTTCTTCCGGGATATTAGGCAATAATAATACCGGCCTATCTTTTATTAGGTCCTTAATATAGTCATTGAAAGGATTGTAATAAATAAACTTCCCTGTCAAATAATCCGGCGAAAAATGTTTTTTGTTCACCACTAAATAAGCCACTTCGTATTTTCGGCAAAAATCGCATACTTTCCCGTAAGAATCCGAATAATAGGCTTCGAAGAAATCAAAAATCCTTTTCTTGATAAGCGGATAAAAATCCGCAAAGTACGGCTGAGAAACTTCATCGTCCATCAAAACTTTTCTTTTTGCAAAAGTAGGAATATCATCCATTAAAAATGGCTCCCCGGCAATAAGCGTGTTTTTCGGCAATGTTTGCAAGAAAGCGTATAGACCGGGATGGGGCGCTATTCTGTAACGAGCTTTTAGCTTCGGAACAAAACAAAACATAGCTAAAGCAATAAATCCAAGCAAAAATACCGACTTTTTGTGAACAGGTTTGATACTAGTTATTATATCGCTTATATTTACCGCAACAAAAAAGATCAGAAATAAAGGCAGTGGGTATCTCAAGAACCTGGAAGGACCATATAAACGAAACATGACGATATTTGCAATTATAAACATAATAAAAGATGTAAGAATAAAATACCATAATGAAGAAGGCAGATCTTTTAACGCTTTTTTCCTGCGGAATATGAACAGTAAAAAAGATACTACGGCCAGCCAAGCGACAGGATAATCCAAGGCTATTCCGCTTTCCGCATTCGTCCAACGCCGGTAAAACGAAGCAAAAAAGAGCGGCTTTCTCCCCCCAGGATAAAACTCTTGCATATTTCTCATTTCTGTTAAGGACAACATTTTTATCTTACCATCACCGTACTCTATTATTAATATAACCAAGACTATAAACAATACAGAAGTTAAGGTTATTAAGTCTTTCTTTTTAATTATACCACTCCGTAAAAATTCAAATACTAGGCAAAATATGCATGTCAACAGGCAAATTATCAGTAAAGGCGGATAGAATAAAGCGAGCAAAACCAAAGATACTCCGGTTTTCAGAGAATCCTTCTTGAGAAAATAATAGATAACCATTATGCAAAAAAGTATACCGAAATCTTCTCCATTGCCGGTGCTGAAGGCAGCGAAATCCTTTCTGCTCCAAGCAAGAAAAATAAACATAAGGCCGGACAATAAACCGGCTGGACCATTCCTTAATATCCTACCAATTAAATACATGTAAATCACCGAAAATAGGCAAAGAAAAAATGGCAGAATTTTCGTAAATTGGACTGGATCGTATATCTTGCTTATTAAATAATAAAAAGAATTAAGACCGATAGGATTCCATTTTTTCAAGTAATCCGTTACTATTAGATCATCCTTGAACAAATCCTTATCCCTATAGCGCTCATAATGATAAATCTCCTGGCGCACATCATCATCTATTGCGAACTTATTCGTTAAAAGGGGAAACTGACAATATAAAGTAACTAAAAGGGAAAAGGCTGCAATTAAATATAAAAAGGGGTTATTTTTTTTCATTACCGGCATATAATAAATATCAAACGTTTCGTGATTTAACGCAGTTCTTAACGAAAAATCGATTTTGCATTATAGATCGCTTCCAAATTAAACGAATATATATAATTCATTTCTATACGCGTATCGCACCAACAAATGTCACAATTCTTCCAGGATAATCTCTTAAAAGCATTCCGAAAACCATCCCTAATGCAGTTTTGAGGCACAGTTTCATTTACCAGATTTGCGCAAGGAAAAACATCGCCATTAGATTCTATCCGACAATAAATCCTGCCGGCTGAACAAAGCATCCTTTTGCAATATGGCCAACTTAAAAAGTATTCCAAACCAACGGTCGAATTTCCTAAATATTTATTCCCAGCCTTTTTTTCCGATATAAGCCTTGATATAACCTCCCTGAACCTTTCTTTTTGAGGAAGCAGCTTTAGAATTTCTTCTTTTTCGCTAAAAGGATCGAATTCTACTACCGTAAAACTTACAATCAGCTTCTCTCTTTTAGCAAAATCAAGTATATAATCAACCGAATCTATATTATTCTTAGTTAAAACAGTATGGAGCCTTATAGGGATATCATTTTCTTTCGCCAATCTGATCGCTTCTAACACTTTCCGGTATGATCCACTGCAGCGCTGCATATCATGTATCTCTTCTTCTCCGTCGAAGCTCAAAACAAGAGAATCTATACCTTTAATATCGTCAATTTTAACCCCTACGAGTAAGCCATTACTGGATATGCCGGTTTTTATACCCTTGTTCTTCGTATATCTTACAATCCTCCCGATATCCTCTCTGATAAGCGGCTCTCCCCCGGTATAACTGATACTTTGCGTCCCCATATCAGCAAGTTCATCGATAATAGAAAACAACTGCTCTGTATTAAGCTCATCTTTTTTATCTCTCCAAGAAGTGCAATAAAGACATTCGGAATTACACCTATTTGTAATTGACCAACCAACCAGCAATGGAAATCTAATCCCAAAAATCCTTGCTGCCGATAAACAATAAAGAATATTGAATACTCTTCTATCCATAAATAATTTCTTAAAATAACTTTTTCAGGTTAAAGATGGAATCCGGTTTCCCTGAAAACAGACAATTCAACTCCGTATAAGAAGCACACCAACATTCATTACAAGTTAACGGCACAAGGTTATTAAATGCTTTTTTGAATCCTGTTTCCTGTATTTTAATCCCGGATGGCCTATCCTTAAAATCAGCGCAACCGTAAATTTCCCCGCTTGGCTCGATCCGGCAAATAACCAAAGCATTTGCACAAGAAATTCTTGTTAAAGACGGCCAGTGATATAAATGACGCAAACCAGACAACGAATTACCTATAAAACTGTTCTTGCGCTTCTTTTCTATTAATCTGGAAATCACATTTCTATACTCCGCAATAGAGGCCGCTATAGGATTGATTTTTCTGGTTTCTAAAAGGAATTTCTGCGCCGGCTGAAAGATTACTACTGCATTCAACTCCTCGGCTTTATTTAGAATAAAATCTACACTTGATAGGTTTAATTTTGATAATACGGTTGTAAATCGAATCTTTATATTGTTTTCTTTAGCGTATTTTACCGCTTCCATAACCTCATAGTATGATCCCTCTCCCCTGACAGCATCGTGTATCTCTTGAGGACCGTCCAAACTTAAAGACAACCCGTCTATCCCTCTAAGGCTCTTTATCCTCTGCCGAACCAGGGCGCCATTTGAATTTACGCTCATGTTTATCCTTTTCTTTCGGCAATAATCAAGCAGCAGAGGAAAATCTTCTCTTACCAAAGGCTCTCCCCCCGTAAAATGTATTTTTCTAGTGCCGCAATCGCGCATTTCATCTATCGCGGAAATTGCTTCCCGGGTACTTAATTCCACTGTTTTATTATCGGAAACTCCGCAATACCTGCAGGAATGGTTACATCTATAAGTAAGAGCCCAATTCACTATAGCCGGACTCCTGGCTCCGAAGAATCTTGCGTTTATAAACGCGGACGCCAAATTGAACTTACCAGTTATGTTCATGGTATTATGAATAATTAATGCCTCTTGCCGAATACCTCCGGCTCAATCACTTCGTAGACATTCTCGGCCATAACTCTGTAACCCTCTGCGGTGCAGTGGCTGTCGTCGAGAAAATATCGTTTCTTTCCTTCCCTCATAATCAACTCTCCGAAATTCTTCCCATTTCTGACCAGCGGAAGCGAATATTTTTCCGCTATCTTGCGTAAAACAGCATTAGCGTCAGGATAAGGATATGGATACTCCTGGAGAACTAGCCTGATGTTGTTTTTACGGCAAATCTCTGCTATTTTCTCCAGATCGTTCCTTAACCAATTATCTATGCGCTCATCACTATAGATGTCTTTCATCTTTTTGAAGAATAAATAATAGTAAAAAAAGAAATTTTTATTGTCCTTAAGATCCGGAGCCTCCTTTAGCTTCTTCTGCATCTCAGAAAGAATAGTCTTCGAATCCTTGTTAGTTCCACCGTATATATCTTCCATAAACTCGGATACCTGGTATTGTAAAAGATAAGGGTCCTGATGTTCCCCGGTATATTTCTTAAATAACTCCAGAAAGGATTTTTCGTCACCCAATCTCCTGAGACATACTATCAGGTCATGATTTTCATCCGCAATATCCTCAAGGATGTGCTTATCGGGATCGATAGCATCCAGGAACGCGTAACGTTCCAGCTTACCTGAAATCTTGTCTATTTCCTTGCCTACCTTCATCTCGAAGAGCTTTTGCCTTAAGTTAAGCGCGACTATCTTGAATAGTTTGTATACCCTGAGCCGGTATACAAACTGCCTGAATTCCGAAATAACAGAGCTATCTTGGCTAAAACCTATGAAATTAAACCTGTTGCTGGAGCCTACCAGTAAAACAATCAGGTTAGGCTTATACTTACGGATATTCTTAGGTAAGTTTTCAAGAACCTGGGAAGAATTATATTCGCAGATGCCCTCGTTTATGACTAGGACATTTGCGCCGGGATTACGCTTACTGAAGCTATCCTGCAACTGACGGGGATATGAATACTTAGGTTCAAGCTCCCCCCCATATGTGAATGACTCACCCAAACATAAAATCACATATTTACTTCTTCCGTTACTCAATCTTTCTATCATCTGTTGATCCCGACGAAGAAAAAAATAAAGACAGCCGGAAATCCTCAAAATGATTTCAAGTATAAGTAAGATTACCAGTGTGCCCAATACGACCGAAAAGCATTTCTTGATTATTACTGCGGATTTCATTTTTCCTGCCTTTCTATTTAAGCCCGGATCATAAAAGTATTTCTCCAACGGCTGAATAACCTATTTTGTATCTATATCATATATCTCCGCCCATAGATAAAGGGAAACCAGGCTAAATATTTTCCAGCTGTGATCTTCTCTGTTATCGTTATGCTCCCGAATCATCTTCTCGATGTAGCTACGACTAAAATATGTCCCGGTTAAAGACGAAGAAAACAGAATATCGTTTATCATATTACGCCAACTACCCTTTATCCAAAGATTAAGAGGCAAAGTCAAGCCCCGCTTCTTCCGGTTAATTACCCACGCAGGCAGCTTTCCTCTCATAACCCTCCTAAGCATATATTTGTTCGTCAGGCCGTTTATCTTCAACTCCGTAGGCAACCCGACACATAGCTCGACGAATCTATAGTCCAAATACGGAAACCTCGCCGAGAGCCCGGATGCCGAATAAACTCCATCCAATCTCCTAAGTAAAGTTTCCAATATTATCTTCTGGTCGGCGTATAAAAATTTCTCGAACAAAGCGACATCCCCGGCATTCCGGTAATAACATTCATACGCGCTTAAAGGAGCCCTTGAATTCATCATCCCCAGTAAAGCAGGATGAATAAGTTCTATCTTATCCTGCTCGGAAAATATCTCTCTCCATTTAAAATGGGCAACCTCGGGAGGGAACTTCGAACCGTAGAGAAATTTCTTCAGCCTAAAAAATAAATCTTCGGGGGTCCTGTCGCGCACCGGAATTCTCTTAGAGATATTTTCGGCCAGAAAATTCCTGAACCAGGATGGAAACGCCTTGTAGAAATACAGGGCCTTATCGGCCTTATCGGTATCCAACCCTCCTAAAATCTGTTCTACCCCGGTCCCGTCATAAACAATCCCAACCTTATCTCCGGCAAAACGCGAGAGAAAAAATTCGGCAACCATGCACGGATAACCGGATAAATCATCATTAAACCTGGTTATCTCTCTAAGCTGATCTATACCAATCCTCTTTGCCTCAAGAAACATATCTTTATGCCGCGTGGAAAACTTCTCGGCAACCAAAGAAGCGTAATTCCTGTTTTCGTCAAAAACGCGTTCTTTCTCTTTAAATCCAATTGAAAATGTGAGAATACCGGGGATATCTCTGCTAATAAAATATGTCAAGGCAGACGAATCAATCCCCCCGCTTAACAAAATACCCTTAGCTCCATCCCCTTTTAATCTTAATCTTATAGAATCCTCCAGAAGATAAGAAAATTCTTCCTCGTAATAACGGAACGCCTTTTTCTTGCTTCTTGAGGGAACCGCATCCCAATATTGAACCTTTCTGAAACCATGCCTACCGCAGCTTAGATACGACCCGGGAGACAGCCTTTCAACTCCCTGAACAAGCGTTTTAGGAATAACCGAAAAACCAAAGGAGAAATAGTCATTCAAAGCCTGATAATCTATCTTTCTGGGGATAAACCCGCTGGCAAGCAGAGCCTTTATTTCAGAGGCAAATATCAGGGCATTACCCGATTCGTAAAAATATATAGGCTTTATTCCAAGATGATCTCTAGCCAATATCAACTCATTTGCATGTTTATCAAATATGCATAACGCAAATATACCGTTAAATTTATTAAAACAGCCTGGTCCCCAACGGATATAGCTGTTCCGGATGACCTCAGAATCAGAACCCGTCTTAAAAACAAATCCATCGGCTTCCAGCATCTCCTTAAGCTCCCGCCAATTATATATCTCTGCGTCACAAACTACTGTAATCCCCTCGGAACTGCCTGTCGCAGATTGGTCATTTTCAGCGCCGGGACCGGAGAACCCGGGGCCTACATAAGCGACGGAAAGATTCTTACTTCCGAAAAATCCCCGCTCTCCGGAGCCTCTGTGCGAAATAGTTTCTAACATCGCTTGCAGAGTCTCTTTGCCAACTCCTCTACCATCAAAATTTAAACATCCGGCGAATCCGCTCATTATCTCTTTCTGAAATTTATTATTTTTCTAATCGACATCATACCATTGAGCTTGAACTGCATAAGATAATTCAACTCCAACGCTCCGCAAAATCCACAACCGCTACAATAAACCCGAGGAAGTAGATTCAATGCTCCCCGCATGCCAAGCGAAACACAATTGGGTAATTCCATGCGATAATCTATCCTATCACAGGGATATAATGTTCCATCGGTATCGATGATACAAAAGATACGTCCGGCCCAACATTTCAATTTTGCATAGTAGGGCCAGCTGCATATATGTTTTAGTCCCGCCAAAGAATTACGAATATATCTATTACCTGACTTTTTTTTAACAATCAAACTGGCTACAGCCGAACGGAACTCTTCTGGCGATGGAGCAATATCTGTGATGTCTTTTATCCCACGATACATTTGTTTTAAAGGCTGAAAGGCAACGATAGTTCCGTATTTCTCTGACAAGGATAGAATATGGTCCAAAGAATTAACATTGAATCTCGTTAACGTACAAGCAAAACCAAAATTGACCTTGTTCTTAAATGCAGCCTCTGCGGCCTCTATTACCCTCCTATAGGAACCAGCCCCTCTGACATAATCATGGATTTCTTCAGGACCATCAAGGCTGAGTTTAAGGAAATCAATCTTTTTGACGACTCCGATTTTCTCCGGGACTACCGAACCGTTAGAGTTCATTTCGGGATAAATCCCATTCTTCCAACAACAATCGATAATCTCGGCGATATCATCTCTTAGTAACGGCTCGCCTCCGCTGATTGAGATCCTCTTAGTCCCCAAAGATGCGCACTCTTTTATTAACCTGACAATATCTCCGGTTCCAAGCTCGCTCTTCCTGGAATTCCAAAGGTTACAATATTTACATTGCAAGGTACAGCGATTCGTTACCTGCAAGCGCACGGCAAGAGGAACACATTTATTTGAAAACCTTACCTCTAATATTGAACTTAAAGATTGAAGCTTATCCAGGAATCTCATCTTTTGTTTCCAGCTTTAGTTAATTCTCATCCGTTTCATTCCAATAACTCTTTTTATGCTATAGGCGACAATTGCCATTATCGTAAATAAACTTATGAACAAGCCTATATAAAAATCTTGCGGAATATAACTTAATTTTATTTTATACCTGCCTGTTTCCCGAAGTCCAACGGCTAAAAGGCCATTCTGCTCTCCAAGAACACCTTTGTCCGCCTTCCAATTATCATGGTAATTCTGATTAATTACTAAAGTATCGGGCTTTTCAAGATCCACAGTAAGATTTATAACATTAGGGCTGAAATAATCTAGACTGACTTTATGAGTTCCGTTTAGAAAGAAGGCTTCCCCTTTATAATCAGGGTTAATCTTGCCTTTACTAACCAAATCAACCGTTAAAGACGGATCCTTTGGGAGATTCGCATATCCTTCTACAAAAAATGTTTTTTCCCTTCCCATTTGTTTTCCAAGCGGCAAAATATACCTGGGGACGGCTTTCTCATTCAACCTAAGATTACCGTTCCAATTAAAGTCTACCACGCCAAGATTCTGATTCAATAACAGCCAAAATGGCTGATAATCACGCAAATCGTGTATATCAAAGAAACCCGGGCGCTCACGCCTGAGAAGTGCGTCCTCTATTTTTACCTGAAAGAAATCACTATATATTTTTAATTTAGGCTTATATTCATATACCATCTTTTTGAATACCGCCTGATTTTGAATATAAATATTGGCTACGCTGATTATGGCCAGCAAAATAGCAAGGAGGTATAGCTTACGACGCTTTTCAACTATAAGAAAGAATCTTCCTGCAATAATAGAGATAAAAAACGGTATAAAGAAACAGAAATATTTATCCAGTCTCCAAATACCATGGACCACGGGGTGAATATGCCAAATAATCTTAAAAATATCAATCGGACTATTTTTCCCAAAAGCGATCAAAGTAAATACGACTAACAGTATCAAGTACCGCAGGTTTTCCTTAAAATAAAGGAGGATTGAAAAAAAAGCAATAATAACGGGCAAATAACCAAGATACATTGAAGAATAACCTAAGTAACCAGTAAATAACCCCCTCCAGAGCCGATCCATATTCAAAGATGCATGAAAAGCATCTGTAGCGACAGAAACCTTGGAATATATATTTTCATATGGCAAATGGATGCACTCCGCTCTCAATGAATATAAATTATACATAGGTATTATTTTCACGGCGGACAACAAGATACTTAGACCCAAAATAATCAAGAGAGCGATCGGGATTGAAGGATTAATTTTGGGCTGACTACTTATATTTATAGAATCCAAAAAAGCGCTCATAAATAAAAATAGCAGGACAACAATCAGTGATAACCCGCTATTCATTATGTAAAATGATAAAATCAGACAAGAAAATAAAAGACAATTCCCGTTATCCGCCGATCTCTTAAAGAAAGCGAGCAACCAAGGAAGAAAATAATAATATATGTACTGATGGATATTCCCATCTACAACTTCATAAGCACCCCAATTGCAGAATATGAAAGTAAGACTGGAAAAAACAGCTCCTAATAAATTGAATTTCAATACGCTTTTGGTTAGATAAAACATGCCTAACGCGCCGAGAAGGAAAGTCAAAAAAACTGCAATCCTTAAGCCTGATACTTCCCCAAAGGGCAATATAAATAATAAAAATGGATTAAAGGTATAATCCCATGGATGGGATATATAAGGATACCCGCCGCTCAAATAAGGGGTATTCAGAGGCAGTTGAAAATACTCAACAATAGATTTCCGAGTCAAACCGGCGTAGAAATATTCCCCGAACCAATCATCTTCACTAATGACCGTACTCCCGAGATCCTTTATTACCGGATAATAGAATAATGAGGTAAAAAGAATAACTAAAATAACAGCCAGGATTATTCCTATCTTTTTATGTTTAACAGAATTATCCGCCATTTCCTCTTCTCCTCTATCCTAAAACCAAAATCCGCCATGAATCAGGAACTCCTTCTAAAATAAGACAAAACCATTCTTGTTCCGACTATTATATACCGAAATAGCTCCTCCAGCGACTTTGTTTCAAAGATAATCCTGAGTATCTGGGAAGGCCTGAGATAAAAACTCATATACCCTTTTTTCACGTAAGCAAATAGCTCTTCATTGGTCAAACCGGTCCACGGAGCAGGAAACGGAGCGCACGATTTTCCGTTTCTGCCGGATATATATTCGCTCCAATAATCCCTTTTTGCTTTCTTTTTTAACAACTCATTTAGATCCGAACCGGGTTTGGCGATTGTCTTACAGATCTGGATGAAATCCAGCTTAAGTTCTTTACTGAATTTGATCGTCTTTTTTATTGTATCCTTCGTTTCTCCCGGACCGCCGAACATAAAAAACCCCAGAGTCCTGATCTTATGCTTACGGGTCAAGGCAATAGCCTCCTTGATTTTTTCCGGAGTGATTCCCTTATTGATCGACTTTAGGATTTCCGGACTGGCCGATTCGATTCCATAATATATCCTGCGGCATCCGGCCCGATAGGCCATACCGAGCAGTTCATCATCAACCAAATCCACTCTAGTCCTACAGGACCATTCCACAGGTATTTTCCTTTTTATTATTTGACTAAAGATCTCCAAATCCCGCTTGCGATTGTAAAAAAAAGTCGCGTCGAATATGTCTATCTCTCTAATCCTATATTTCCCGGCACATTCCTCAATCTCATCCACAACCCTGCCAGCCGATCTTTCAGAATACGGAAGGCAATTTATCGCGCAGAAACTGCATTTATAAGGGCACCCCTTGGCGGTTACCATTATAGTAAAATTCTTCCTCTGGGAAGGAAAAGAATAATATTTCTCGCTAGGGAGCAAATGCCGCGCAGGAAAAGGAAAGGCATCAAAATCTACCGGCTTTAAAGCAACAGGAGTTACCCTTATTTCATTATCTTGCTTGTAGGCTAGCCCTTCTATCCCGTTCAAATCTTTATTATTTTGCAATGCCTCAATTAATTTCGGCAAAGACTCAATTGCCTCTCCAATAATCCCATAGTCTATCTCTTTATAAGCCATTGTCTCTTCGGTATAAAAAGACAGGTTTGGCCCTCCTGCAAAAACAGGTATATTCAAGTTGTGTTTTAGGTAAGCAATGCATTCTAATGCATCATGAAAATGATAACTTTCTGCCCTAAAGCCAAGGAGATCTGGCTTAAAAGTTTTTAGCCTAAGCAATAATTCTTCCCTAGAAAGATTCAACGCTCTTGCATCCAACAGTATAACCTCATGCCCATATTTCTCTAAAATAGCAGCTACATACGCCAATATAATTGGCGGCGCAAAGCAGAATTCTTCGTTTACAATCTTCAGGTTTTCAGAAAAATCCTTATGGGTATATTTTGGAAAAACTAAGGCGATTCTCATAATAGCTCCTAATGGAGCAAATAATAAAGGCGGCTTTTATCACCCTTACTCAAATACTCATCGATCATTATCTTGCAGTCTATGATTTTCTCTTTATAAAAATCCATAAAAACTTTTCTATATTCATCTAATCCGTATATAGGAATATAATATCCGTTTGCAAAGATATGAAACAATGTGAACTGAAAACACCTAATCTGCATTTTCCGGTCGAATTTAGTGCCTTTAATGTTTTCAGAAGGTAAAATGTTCATTTGATATAGCGCTTTACCCGTAGTCATTCCTGCGGTATCGACACCAGACATATCCTCTCCAAACAACTCTTTAAATCCAAGCTTATCGGCCCATTCAATATTATCAGGATAATCGAAATCAAAAACCGGAGTAAGATACTTAACTCCGTAAGAAAGATAAAGACCTCTTAACTCATTGATCACCTCTTTCATCTGATCCGGGAAAATACCAAGCATATTCCTGTTCGCTCCATCGCAGGCATATCCGATATCCCGATCCAGACAATAAATCAAGCTACGCAAATGTAAGGTAAGTTTGCAGGGGCCACAAGTAAGAAGGAAAAACCCGTATTTTTTTGCATAGTAAAGATACCTGGAATAAGAAATATTCTTGCATAGTTTATCCACATCCAGAATCGAATGGATAAACTTTTCCTGGCCAAATTTATCCTTCAATTTCTGGACATTCAGGGCAGAATGCCCTGCCGAAGATATTCCAAAACGCTTATAGGTCAATAGATGCACTTTCCGGAATTCTTCCGCCACTAACGCGGCAGCACACGTTGAATCTGTCCCCCCTGAATATAAAACAGCTATCTCCTTTGTATTTTTCATTTATTTTTCTTGAGGGAGTTTATAATGGTTTTAAGGATGAAAAAATATGTCATATAAACACCTTGCAATATCCAGCCAAGGATATCGCAATAAATCACCCTAAGCCTCCATGGCAACATCATGCCTAAGAGACAAATAAGAAAAACGAAGGCAAACTTCATTTATTGAATTAATTTACTATGAAGAGAGGCAAAAATCACCCCTCTTGCCGGCATAAAAAATAGTAAAAACAGAAGGAGATCTTTCTGTTTAGAATAAAGCATATATGGCAGGTAAAACTGACTGATTCCCGGTTAAGGATATGAACAAACCTAAGAAAGCTAAGATTGCCAAGAGAGGTAAAAGCCACCATTTTTTATTTAGCTTTATGAGCAAAAACAGGGCTTTTAATAATTCCAGATTCGAGCTAAATTTCGGCTTCTTGTTTTGCATATAAATATTATACTTGCCTACTTTTTCCTGTCAAGATATCTACCGGTCTACATAAGCGATAAACCGAGTGTTAATTAAGCCTATCAAACACACTCTTTGTTTTTTAGAAACTTATACTTTAAAAGAACTGGTATTTGATAAAGATACTCTATGATAGTGTTTGTTCTTAGCTTGCTCTTTCCTTTGGCCCTATTCACAAAAACGTAGGGAATCTCTTTAAACTTATTAACCCGGGCTTTAACGAATATCTCCAAACCTATTTTAAAACCCGAGGATGTAAAAACCACACCTTCCAACGCTCTTCTTTTTATACCCAAGAAACCGGAGGTATTATCTCTTACGCTGCTGACTATTCTGCCTAAAAAACAGGCCAAACGTGAGATTATCTTACGCGATAACGGAAAATTTCTTGTTCCTCCGCCACGAATATAGCGGCTTCCAATTACCAGATCATAACCTTCCTTAAGATTTTTTACAAAAAGCGGGATTAATTCCGGAGGGTGGCTTCCGTCTCCATCCATAATTACGATAATATCCCCCCTTGCTTCCTTTATTCCATCCAGCACCGAAAGGGAAAGACTTTTTATGCCTGCGATACGCCTAATGACTTTACCCTTTTTTTCTAAAACTTTTTTCGCAATATTGACGGTGCCATCGGAAGAATTATCGTCGATAACCAATATTTCGTATCTTATACTACCCTGAGCATCCAGAGCAGATATGGCGCGCTCTAACAAACCCTGAATATTATCTGCTTCCAAATATGTAGGGATAACAATAGACACTAATCCTTCTTCAAGCATAAATTTTATAATTAACCTCGCTTAATTCTAGCGCGACTAACGCTATTCTATAATTACCTGTGATTGACTCCGCTATTATCAAAATAAAGTATATACAAATGGGGCGACAACGCTAGTTTGCGACAAAGATATTAAAATACTTAAAAGAAATAATATAATTATTACCGGGGCCAGCCACCATTTTTTTCGGATACGCAAGAAATCCCAGAATTCCCGTAAAATTGAGGCTTTACCCATAATTTCTCATCCTTTTTAGAATTGCCTTTGATGACTACCTAGATTATCGATCCCCTCTTTCTTTTTCCAGTATGACCCCTTTTTCTTTTCAATAACCCTATCCAGCAAGTCCACCCTGAATAATTTCATTACAAGGCCTATTGGAGTAAAAAGCGTATAGAATAATACAATTAAAATTATCCGGGTATTTACCCAGCCCAATAAAAATGCCAT
>Ga0265297_10003085_pt1 | contig 31290 bp, 30 predicted proteins | sample Munlanlwell13791_FD_192502 | JGI IMG/M metagenome (GOLD analysis project Ga0265297, IMG submission 192502) | Leachate microbial communities from a municipal landfill in Southern Ontario, Canada - Leachate well 137-91 | ecosystem: Engineered > Solid waste > Landfill > Unclassified | place...
TTAATACTGCCCTGCCTTCATTGGCGATATAAAGGGGGTCGATACCTAAAAGCTCTGCTGCCGCCTCCACGTTTCTGGAAACAGGAATCTCCCTTTCCTCTACTGTAATTCCTAGCCCGCTTGCTGCGGAAATCTCATTTAAGGTAACGGCGAGCCCCCCGCGGGTGGGGTCGCGCATGAATCTGATTCCGGATGTTTTTTTCAGTATCGGGACTAACGCTTTGTTGAGGGCGGCGCAGTCGCTTTTGATATTAAAATCCAGCCCCAGTTCTTTTCTTTTGGCCAGAACCGCCAGCCCGTGACGTCCGATATCTCCGCTGACGATAACCTTATCCCCCGGCCTAACGCTTTCTAACGACAACCGCCGGATGAGCCTGCCGACACCTGAGGTGTTAATGAAAACCTTATCGCAGGCACCATTCTCCACTACCTTGACGTCCCCGGTAACCACCGTTACCCCTGCGTAACTGGCAGCCGAAGCAACCGAATCTACGATTTTTTCTAAGATTGCCAACTTCAGCCCCTCCTCGATAATAAAGGCCAGTGATAAATACTGTGGCTCGCCCCCCGCCATCACCAGGTCGTTCACTGTGCCGCAGACCGCCAGCTTTCCGATATCCGCTCCGGGGAAGAAAAGCGGATGCACCACAAAGGAATCCGTGCTGAAAACGATCTTCCCGCGATAATCCAGCGTAGCGCCATCGGCAAGCTCTTCCAAAATAGGGTTACCCAGCTTCCGCAGAAAAACGTCATCAATAAGTTGATGCGTTAATCTAGCGCCGCTGCCGTGGGCAAGGGTTATCTTTAAAGGAGGCATATTAAATTAATTAAGTGTCAGTCCGTTATCCGAAAGCGCTTTTTTTAAAGAGGCAAGGCCGTTAAAGACCGCCGCCCGCATCCCTAAGCGGCTTGCGCCTGCAATCAACTCGGGGCGGTCATCGGTGTAAAATACCTCCTGCGGCTTAACCCCAAGCGCATGAAAGGCCTTTTGGTAAATCATGGCATCGGGTTTTCTTACTCCCAGCTCAAACGAAGTCAGTATCTTCTGAAAGGGGCTAAAAACCGAAAAGCTTTTTCTTAGGTATTGCCAGTGCAGTATGTTTATGTTTGAAAGGAGCGCCACCTGGTAGCGGCTGCTGAAAGATTCTGCCAGCCGATGCACCCCTTTGTTTTCTTCGGTTAAGAAGAATATGTCGTTGAAGGCTGCCACAAAATCCTCGTAACCCAGACGCAAGCCCAGCATCTCTTTTACCTGCAGGAAAAAAGAGGAGGGGGCTATCTTGCCTTCCTCAAACATGGCAGTAAGGGGAGAGTCGAAGAAAAGACCGTAAATCTCCTCGGGGGTTTTATCGGTAAATGGCGCAATCCGGCGCGCAGCCCGCCGATGGTCAAAATTCACAAGGACATTTCCTAAATCAAAAATAACGGCTTTTATTTTATCCTGGGCCATCAGTTTCCTTTCTCGTTGCCCCTCTTAAATAAATCCAGGAACCTGTCTTCGTATTCCTTGTAAACGTTCCAACTGTCCAGCTGGACCTTGAGCTCTTTAGCCCTGCCGATATCACTCCTGGCTTCCTTGAAAAGCTGCTCAATCTTGTCCTTGATGGAAGAGGGGAGCTTGGTAAGCTGGCTCAGGGATTTTTTAATCTTCTCGACGTCATTCTCGTCTATGGGGCCGAGGGGATTGCCTATTTTTAAATAATCCATGAGTTTATTAATTTCGGTCTCCATGATATGCGCCTGGCTCAATAATTCGCTAAGGTCGATGTTAAGCTTGGCGATCCTGGCAAAGGCCTCAAGCACCGCGTAAGAGGATTTGGGATTTTCAATCTGGATGGTATAAAGCGGTATCTCGCCTAAAAGGCAAAACCCTTCAAAACCCTCGTTCTTCGCCAACCCCAGGAAAAGACCGTTCATGCCGCTAATCTGGCCTTCGGAAAGAATACTGAGATTGTAATTCTTGAGATTATTGTTTAATGCCGCCGAGGTGGAAGTAACCCAGACCTTCGGAGGCTGGCTATGGTCTATGGGCTGGGGCATGGCGGCAAAACTGACGATTGTCTTGATGTTAAAGAGCCTGGCAATATGGGTTATTCTCCGGGAATAAGCCTCGGCCTTGGATAGGTCAGGCTGGGCACTGCTTATAAAAACCACTATATCATTTTTGCCGGCCTTATTCTTCCAGTAATAAAACTTCCCGCGCGGCAAATCCGGCGCGCTCAATACCCCGGTTTTGATTGAGCTGCCGGTTAAATAAAAAAACTCTCCGGCCTCGATCTCGGCAAATTCTTCGGCTTTTAATTTCTCCACCAGGTAATTCGCTGCTCTAAAAGCTACCTCGCCCATCCCGGGCCAGCCACATACAAGATAGGCATTACGTAACCTCGGCCTCTTGCGTATTTTATAACCCTCCATAACCGCTCCTTTCAAACTGCTTCATAGCTCTTTAAAAAATCCTCCAACACCAATGTCCCCTTGTACAAGGAGGAAATCTTAATATATTCGTCGGCGATATGCGCGCATCCTGCGCATCCGAAGCCCGTGGCTACTGCCGGGGTGCCGATCTCCTGAAAAAAACTAATGGTAGTGGCTCCCTCCGAACCCCTGATAAGAGGCCTGACTCCCATCTTTCTCATGGAACGCGACAGGCCGCTCACCAAAGGATGTGCTGCCTCTATCACATACGGCTGCTGGAGTCCCTCTATCTGGAAGGTGTATTGACTGCTATGGCGGCGGATAATGCCCTTTAAGTCCTTTAAAATTTTCCCGCCAGACATTCCTGGCAAGAACCTGATGTCCAGTTCGAATTCGCACCAATCCGCCACTACGTTCACCTTATCCCCGCCGCGGATAGTGCCGATATTAACGGTAGGCGCACGAAGATGCCTGTTTTTAAAACTGCCGAATTTGTAAGATTTGATATCCCGCAGTATCCTTAAGGCAGAATCTACGGCGTTCTTTCCCAGCCAGGGATAGGCGCCGTGTGCCCTCTTGCCTTTGATTCTTACCATCAGATGAATCAATCCTTTCTGGGCAACCACGATGTGGAAATCATCGGCATCCAGGACCAGGGTGGCATCAGGCCTTAATATTTTCCTTTTTAAAAGCGGGGCCAACCCCAGAGCTGAGCCGCTCTCCTCATCGGCGGTAGCGGCAAAGACAAGGTTATAATTAAGCCGCACCCCGTCCTCGAGAATGCTATTTATCGCCTCCATGGCGCCAGCAAGATTCCCTTTGCAGTCGGTAGCTCCTAAACCGTAAATCTTCTGCTTTATGACCTTGGCTGCGAATGGCTCAAAATGCCAGGAGCTTCCGCTGGGCACGGTATCCAAATGCGGAGTAATAAGCAGGGAACGCCTTGCATTTTTGTTTCTTAAGGTTGCCACTACGTTAGAACGTCTTTTTTTGAATTCATATATCCGCGCCGGCAGCCCCAATTTCTTCAGATACCCCTGCACGAATTCCGCAATACGGCATTCGTCCCCCGGAGGATTCTGGGAATCTATCCGGATGAGTTTCCTGATTAGTCCTATTAAACGTTCTTTCCTGACCATATCTATTATCCCGAGCAACTAGAGCAGTTACGACCGCTGCAGCCCGCGCACCGGGAAGAGGATGATGCAGTAATGCTGCCTCCGGCATCCCTGGAGTTAAAGGCAAAGCTCGAAACCAGCTTTTCCAATTGTTCGCTCCCGCATTCCGGGCAAAACACCTTCTCGGCATTGCCGCGCACGAGGAAATCGAATCTGGCTTTGCATTTAAGGCAGAGGTATTCGTATATTGGCATATCTCTACTTGATATAAAGCGGCCCCTTATCCTTCAACGTTCATCCTCCCAGGGGGCACCCCTGACAGCGGGGATTATTCTTAAAACAAAAATCCTTACCCACCCTTACCAGGAGGGCATGGTATTCGTTAAATAATTTTAACCTGTTTTTGATGTTTTCCATAAATAAATTTTGGACATCCTGGTAGCCTGCCCCTTCCTTAATCAAACGGTGGCGCAGGAGGATCCTCCTGGTATAGGCGTCTACCACAAAAACAGGCTTAGAAAGGGAGTAAAGCAGTATGGAATCCGCTGTCTCCTCCCCTATACCCTTAACTGCCAAGAGTTGCCGGCGCAACTGCCAATGGCCTTGCCTTGCCATCTTTCTGATGCTGCCCTGATAGCTCCTGCATAAAAATCCCGAAAATTCCTTCAGGCGACCGGCCTTAACGTTATAGTAACCGCTAGGCCTGATTAATCTAGCTATTTTGTTCAGCGGGGCCTTAAAAAGCTTCCGGGGAGAAAGAAGCTTCTCTTTCTTGAGATTGGCAACGGCCTTTTCAACATTGCTCCAATTGGTATTCTGGGTAAGAATTGCTCCTGCCATGACTTCAAAAGGAGTATCTGCCGGCCACCAGTATTGCGGCCCAAAAGCAGCATACAGTTTCTGGTATATCCGGGTTAGTCTCTTATTCATTAAAACTGAGGGGATTAAAACCATAATACGCAAAGATGGTATAAGCGGTGCCCGAGAGCGAACCGGTAGAGTCTCCTTTGGGAGTAGCCCAGCCGTGACCGGTATCCGCCATTTCCTGCGAAGCATAAGGCAGACAGCTCTCCCCCTGGCCCGAAGGAGAAGGACTGGATATAATCATCTTTCCGAGTTCAGCCAGATAATAAACATATTTATCATGATAGTATTTGGCGCGGCCGGCATTGCCCTGCCTTCCGTAGAAATCCGCCATGATCTTAAATGAGAGCGTCATTTGAGCGCTCCATTCCGAAGAAACCACGCCCCCCCTTGCAAGGTGGAGCTCAGGAGCAAAATCAAACCCCCTGACCTTAACGATCTGGCCGCCGGGCCGCCGGTACCCTACTTCAACCATACAGTTCTCCTCGGCAAAATCCATAATCTTATCCGGATTCATCCCTATCCTCTGGAGCTCTTCGGGGCCTATCGCCGCTATTGACCAGGCATAGGTATCAGTGGCAATGGTAGAATCCCCTTTTCCCCGTTTAACCGGGATCTCGGTTTTGGCGTAGGTATGTTTGAGCAGCCACTTCAATATTTTATCCCGCGAATCAAGGTATTGTTTTTTCCTGGTAAGCTCATAGAGCATGTTAAAAAAGGCGTAACCGTCAAGATTGTGCTCGGTGGAATACCAGTCTGCGTCCGGTCCGCCGCGCAGGCCGCCTTCGCTGTCCTCCTTCTGCAGCCTCATTACGCTGGAGGCAATCTCCTCGGCGAGCTTAAGATAACGGCGATCCTGGGTCTTCTTAACATACTGCAACGCTGCTATCCCTATCCAGAGGTTTGGCCCGGCATGCACTATAAATTCAGACGGCGTGCCGTCATTGGCATAATAAGCGTTGGAAAAACTGCCGTTAATCCTCTGGGCCTTCCTGTCAAAGAAATCCAGGATCTTCCTGGCGCGCTCAAAATCCCCAAAATAGGTAAAGGCCTCGGCTGCCAAGGCCTGGTCGTAGATAAACGCCCAGTTTCGAAGATCGCGGTCACCCTCAAAGCTCATCACCAGGCCGGTGTTCTGGTTCTGGTGAAACTTAAGCCACTGGTACATCTTATCAGCGTTAGCTTTCTCTAATTTTAACTTGCTCTGGGCGAGCCGCGAGAATTCCTCTGTTGCTCCGCGCTCCTTATCTTGGAGGGAGGATAACTGACCATGAAGCAGCGCCTTTTCCTGCGTGATATTTGCAATCATGGCGTTTAGCTCCGCTATCTTGCGCGTCTCCTCTGTCTTGCGCGTCTCCTCCCTGGCATAGGCCTGCTCTTCTGCCTTGGCCCTTAGGCGCGCCTCTTCCAGCGCCCTGGCCTTCTCTTCCTCCAGGCTACTTAGGCGAGCCTGAAAGGCCTGAATCTTCAATTCCAAATTTTCTCTCTCACCGGCAATCTCTTTAATTCTCTCCTTAACGGCGCTGGACTCCTGCAGGGTCTGGATAAGCTGGTTTACCAGCGCTTTATTGCCTCGCGATAGCCTAAGATTAATATAGCTGTTGATACTGAAGGCCAAACCAAGAATAATAATTACGGTTATGGCAGAAGGCACAAACAGCTTCTTAGCCCAGGCATAGCGGAAAATCCTGCCGGTTGCCAGGGGATCGATCTCCAGATAACTCAATCCCAAGAGATGCTTATTTATCTCTCCCTTTATCTCCTGCACCCAGGCAATCCTGGCAGTGGCATTTACCGCCTTTTTGGCAAACGGCATCTCGATTGCCAGGTAAAGATGCGCCTTCTGTATCTTGATGGTCTCCAACACCGTTGCGTCCAGATTGTTTACCTCCAGGCATATCCCGCCCTTGCTGACATCATGGGTAAACCCCTGCATCCAGGGAGAAAGGAAATTCTTGCCGTCAAAGGAAACAAGGCGAAACTCCACCGGAAACACCGTATCCAGACGAATGTATTGGCGCCGTTCTGCCTGCGAGGAATAATCCTTATTCTTCATGCTCAATGCGCTTTCTCCAAGACTATCCTTTGTTTGACGCTCTTTGCCAGGTCTTCAAAAAATTCCTTGAAATCCGCATATTCACCGACCGGCACGCTTATCTTTTTAAGTTGGGCATCCTGGGTGAAAATAATGCTGTTGCCCTTCAATTGGTAACCGGCCTTAAAACGCAGCCATCTGCTGTCCCTGTCTACGCTTTGGGGCATATATTTTACCTTAAAATCCCGCGGTATCTCAATCTCAAATACGGTTTTTTTGCTATCCAGGATATCAAAATCGAGGGGGTAACGGCGTTGTTCCCTGGCCACCACACTCGTATCCACAATGGCCAACTGCGGCATAATCCGGAGCCTGCCGGCCAGGGTAAAATATTCTGGGCCGCTAAAGCTGTAATCAAGCTCCAGCGGCTTCCCGAGATTATCAAGGTTCTTTATGGAATACCCCTTTAATTTTGCTCCGATAGAGATGTCCTGGACTTTCTCTTTTAATGCCTCCTCTACAAGTTCAGGAGGGGTGTATAAAAGCCAGTAACGCTGGGCCTGGTCATACATTCCGCTGCTATAGACCCGGCGTTCTCCGCTTACGCTTTCATCGTCATTAACCTTAAGCTCCAGGAGTTGTCTGATAAAGTTATAGCTGGCAGGGTAGAGCGGTGTGGCCTCGATGCGGTAGGCGTCATCTTTAAATAACAGGGCGAGACGCGCCTGATCGTCCGCAGGCAGGTCGCCAAAGGAGCAGGTCTCGGCAGTTGGATCCATGAATACAAGCTTATCCTGCAGGGGCATTGCGGCAATGCAATGGTTAAAAAGTATCGCCGGAAAATCCTCGTTTAGATTATGGCTGTCTTTGGTAGAGAGGAGAGCAAGCCAGGAAGCAAACCCCGCTTCCCTTAACATGCTGACTAAAAGCACCGCCTGGTCCTTACAGTCTCCGTATTTGTTCCTGAAGATATCCGCGGCGCGGTGAGGTTCGTAACCTGCCTGGCCGTATTCCACTGCCACATAACGTATCTTCTGGGTGCAGAAATTATAAATCGCCTTTATCTTGTCTTCGGGGCTAGCCTTATCCCTGACGAGCTCGGCTACCTTGTCCTTGATGCTATCATCGGCATTAATCTTGTCGTTGGCGAGCGAAAACCACCATTCATAAACATCCTGCCATGAATCAAATGTAGATATAAGGATAGCGGGGTTTATCTCGACCTCGGGAGGCATGTTGGACTCAGGAATAATCTGGGGAATGTTTTTAAATCTCCAGCTGTAAATACGCAACCCCTTGCGCTCTTCTATCTCGGGCGCAAGGTCAGCTCCAAAATTATTATAAGGGCCGTTGATTACCTTGATCTTAAGAGGGCGCTCTTTCGGAATACTCACGCTAAAATGCGCAGAGACCACGGGTTCGTCTGCCTGCAGGGAATAACTCGTCACAAAATCATTCTTATTCACCAATTGGTTGCGGAGGATCTTGACCTTGTATTCGATCACCGCGCCCTCGGTAACCCCCGGGAAGGATATGATGTAAACCCGGGCATTGCTGTAAAGCGGAAAGTTCAGATACCTGGAGACATCGCGTATGTGACGGCTGCCGACCTCCACCACTGAACCGTCCGGCTTAATGGTGCGGGCGTATTCCAGCTGCACCTTTTCATAGGTAGAATCATAACTGATGTGGCTTTCGGAGAAATCCTCCTTGCCGCGCTCGTTAAGGATTTTAATCACGTAATGCAGGCAGGATACTTGGGTATTATCGGGCGTTATCTCTATGTTTTCATCGCAATATAAAAACATGGCGCCAGCCTGAGGATAATCCTTTTCGTCCGGGGCAGAGGCAATAATACGGTGGGTCTCGGAATCGGTATCCTCGACGGACGCAGGATTTACTCGTTTCTCGATGGCATTAACGCGTGCAAGGGCAAGAGATGCAAAATCGGCGGACCTTATCTTCTGATAGCTCTCCAGGGCCTGGTCGAAAAGATTCAGCCTTTCGCAGGTCATCCCCCAATAATACCTTGCTTCGTCATCAGAAGCACCTTTTTTATTGAATACCTCCAGGGCATCGGTAAAATCACCCAGCCGGTAAAAGGAGATGGCTAAAAACTTGGCGGCCTCGGGGCGCGCGGTCTTCTTCAATGCGGCGACTGCATTTTCAAATTCCCCGCAATCGTAATAGAGTTTGCCCAGCTCAAAATAAAGGCGGTTCTGGTCTTCGCCCTTAGCTATCAATTCTTTGTAAAGAGCGGCTGCGCGCTGGTAGTATTGGCGCGACTCTCTGGCAAGCCTTCCGGCCTCGCCGATATTATCAGCCTGTCCGTAAAGCGGAGACGATAGGCTTGCGAAAATGCAACAACCGATAAAGAATTTCTTAAAGCTCGCTCTGGTGATACCTGAAATAGGCATGGCAGGCTCCCTCTGCTGAAACCATACATCCGCCCAGGGGGGTCTCGGGGGTACAGGCCTTCCTAAAGAAGAGGCACTGCGGAGGCTGTATCAACCCCTTTAACACGTCGGCGCAACGGCATCCTTCTTTGCCTGCGGGTGAAAGCCGAAACTTGATTTTAAGCGGCACCTCTGTCTCGATATCAAATCGCCGCAAGCCCTCCTTTAAAATCAAGCCGCTGCCGGCTATCCTTCCCAAGCCGCGCCAGGTGGCATCATAAACCCTGAATGCCTCTCTGATTGTACTCTGCGCCCTGGAGTTACCGTTCTCCGTTACAGCGCGCCGGTATTGGTTGGCAACCTGCGGCCTTTTCCTGTTTATCTGTTGCACTAACAGATAAATCCCCGTCAGGATATCCAGCGGTTCGAATCCCGCAACGCAACAACCTATTTTATATCTTTTAGGTATAAATGCATAGGATTTTGTTCCGATAATGCAGGAGACATGGCCGGGGCAGAGGAAACCGTCAACCTTAACCCTTTTATCCCGCAGGAGATAATCCATTGCCGGCGGGATGAGTTTGAGCGAAGTAAAAAAGAAAATGTTATTTATGTGTTCCCTGCGGGCTGCCAATACCGTCAGGGCAATGGCGCAAGCGGTAGTTTCAAACCCCACTGCCAGAAACACCACCTTCCTGGAAGGATTGGCTAGCGCAAGTTTTAGAGTATCCAGCGGAGAATAAACCGTAAATATGCTTGAGCCATTAGCCCTCTCTTTTTCCAGGGTGGATTCCGTTCCCGGTACCCTCAACATATCACCGAAGGTAGCAATGATTAAACCGCGCTGCCTGGCATATGCTATTGACCTATCAATATATTCCTGGGTAGATACGCAAACCGGGCATCCAGGCCCGGAGATAAGGTTAATCCCGGCTGGCAGAACCTTGTCTAATCCGAAGCGGAAAAAATTATGGGTATGGGTTCCGCAGACCTCCATGATATTAACCGGCTGCCTGGGGGCTGATATTTCAATCCTGCGGGCGAGGCGCGTTATCAGCTTTTTACTGCGGAACTCCTCAACGTATCTCATCGAGCATCCTCAGGGTTTCCTTGGCCCTCTTGGCATCCACCTTTTGAATGGCAAAGCCGGCGTGCACCAAAACATACTCTCCCCTTTTTATACCAGGCAACATTTCAATATTAACCATCCGGCTGACGCCGCCGGCTTCTGCGCGGGCAAAGCCCTTTTTTATTTCCTTTATCTTCATGGGAACTGCCAGGCACATATCCTAATGACGGTGGCTTGCTACCGCAATCTGTCCCAGGGAAAGCGAAGAATCGCTGCAGGAAAGATTGCGATGCAGCAGGACATCAAAGCCCTGCGCAGTCAAAAGTCCGCTACTAAGCAAACACAAAAGGTGGTTTTGAAAAACCCCTCCGGAGAATACTGCTTTATTCAGACGGGTTTGACCCCTTATTTTTAAAAGCATCCTCTTTATCATTTCGGCTACGGTCAAGTGAAAGCTATAAGCGACATCTTCCGGTGGTTGGCGGCGTTTTAAATCCAATATTATTGCCTTAAACATTGGCAGGGGATCTAAAATATATTCCTCCCTGCCTATGATAATCCCAAAAGGGTAAGCCTTTGCTTTGCCTTTAGAACGCCGTGCCAACTTCTCCAATTGCATTGCTAATTCCCCCTCAAAATGTACTTCGTGACGGTTCAAAACAAGTACCGCTACTGCATCGAAAAGCCTGCCCATGCTGCTGGAAAACGGAGAATTGAAACCCGCCAAATACATGCGTTTTAATACCCTCCATTTCCTCCTATCCGCCTTTTTGACAAACGTAGAATCCAAATCCCACATCCTCTCTCCGTATGCTAAAAATAGCCACATTAAAGCTAATCTCCAGGGCTGCCTGATAGCCTGCTCCGCCCCCAAGAGGGGAATCGGCCTAAGGTGGCCTATCCGGCGGAAACGACGATAATCGCAAATCAGAAATTCCGCTCCCCAAAGTGCATTATCGACGCCCAGGCCTGTTCCGTCAAATGCTACCCCTATCACCCTTTGGTTGGCAAGCCCGTTCTCCGCCATGCAGGAAGCGATATGGGCATGGTGATGCTGTACTGTTAGCAAAAAATCCCTTTTTGTGGCATGCTCCAAAGCGTATTTACTAGAGCGGTATTGGGGATGCGGATCATAAGCGATAATAACGGGGCTCTTTCTGAAAAAACGGCGAGTTGTTTTTGCGAAAGCTTCAAAGTCCTGCGGGTCATCTAAATCCCGGAGCTCCGGGCTCAAGCAGACCGTCCGGTCATTACAAAAAGCAACGGTATTCTTTGTATGCGAACCCAATGCCAAAATGGGTTTTTTTACCTTAAAGGGCAACTCAATCTTCATCATAACAGTTCAATGTTTAAGATATTATCCACCCTGAACGCCCTCTCCTCTTTGCGCAGGCAGCAATAACCGACCAAATAATTACGATTCCTTTCCTGCCTTATCTGCTTGGGCAGGACCTCGCGTTCGGTTACGATGGCAGTAGAGCTGGACAGATACCTCAATTTAACCCGCGCCCCCAGATTCAGGGCTTCCTGGATCTTGGCAATCCTCTGGCTAATCACGTTATCCAAAAACCCCGGGCCCACGCCAAAAAGGGAAGAAAAATTCAGGAAATCGATTATCCCCCTTTTGCGCAGCATCTCTTTGAATCTAAAAAATACTGCCAGGGTTAATTCTACGTCTGAAAATGCGCGGTGTTTCTGCTCTCTGTCAACCCCAAGCTGCTGCGCCACGAACCATAGGGCATAACGCGGCATGCCGGGAAGCAGGCGTTTTGCCATCTTAAGGATATCTATCACCACCTTCTCTTCTGCAATCCCTGAGGAAGAGAAAGGGATCTCCGTTAAGAAAGAACCCGTCTTATCTCCGGCACGCACAACCGTGCGAATCTCGTTATTGAGAAACCCCAGGTCAAAAGGGGCGTTGTAAGAACAGAGGCAGCTGTTTTTTGTGAACTCCAGGAACCGTGGGATAACCTCTTCTGCCAGCGGCGCATCGCTAAGCATATCTTCGCTAATGCGGTTTACCTCAAAGGCAGCCTCTGAAACGGCCCGACGGGGGTTAATCAGCGACTGAAAATCGGCGATCCTCTCTGGCCCCTTGAACCTGACTGCGGCAATCTCTATAATCCTATCCCCGCCTTCGGGGTCAAGCCCTGTGGTCTCGGTGTCAAAAATGCTGAATTCTATATCATCGATATCCCTGTGCATTTATCTTTGGATAATATAAGCCTTTGGGGTATCAACTGGCCGATACGACAATTTCACCTCTTTAAGGTTTTCCAGGCCCGAATCATCCATAATGTTAAGGTAACGGTAATATTTCAGCTCAGAGGAGAACCTCCGGAAAATAAACTGCGCCAGCCCCCTAATATTCAAATCCGTAATTTCATAAAGCACGCAGAAAATGCCGGGATTAAGCACGAAGCCGAAGGTAAACGCCTTGACCTTACCTTCAATCCTGACCAACCTGCCGAAAAGGTCTAACCCGCGGTAATCCTTTAATAAAAACTCCAGGCACCTGCCGCTATCCGCAATCATCCCCTGGTAAACCTTATCCTGGTTAAGCCTTTTTCTCTGCCGGCTCCAGATAGCATATAAATCAAGACATTCCCGGCGGGAAGAAGGTGTAAATGGGAGATATTCAAAAGAGTAATGTTTAATAAAATAATTGAAGCCGGCGCGTTTGGATTTGAACCTATTGCCCTCGAGCGACGCAAGTTCTCTTGTCCTACAAAGGTAATCGCAGGATTTATATACTATGCTCAATCCCAGCCTGCGATAAAATCCCAACTCCGGCTCCTCCACATTTTCAATGCGCGAAACCTCCTTATTAGAATTAAGGCTGTCCATGAGCCGGAAGGACTCTTCAATAGCAGCGGGGCTCACCTTTCTGCCCAAGGGCGGCAGATAAAGAAAACATCCGCTCCTGTCTTTGAAGAAAACGCAGAGATTATTATCTACGACTGCCCAGCTTACCTTAAAAAGAGCCTTCCAGATGTAGATATTTTCAAAGGCAAAAACCGCCAGGCGGTGGCTGGCCAACCCCAGGAACCTCTTGAAAAGAGGCTTCTCTTTAAGGCTTAACTCTTTTAGTTTCACAGCTTGATTTCAATCCGGAAAAGGTCGCGTACCCCCTCATAGGACTGAAATTGCCGGGGGTTTCTTATTATCTCTGTCTGCCCGGGAGCGGCCAAGAAAGACTTAAGATAATCCTGGTATGCCTGAAACTGCGGATGACCTATATGCCGGGCAGCAAACGGACAATTTAAATCTACGGCCAGAAACAACTCTTTGCCTTTACGGTTTATAAGAAGCGGGTAGAGCTGGCATTCAAATGGCCGGGAGGGGTATATCTTGCACTTATTATCCTCGGAGCTTAAAAACGAGCAGATAAATCCCTCTCCCTGCCGGGGGATAGTCTTCACTTTCTTGGCGCCGGACGCTAAATGCGATTCGCTATCCAAAAGCACCGGCAGCCAGATGTTATCCTCTTCGCTGAACCTGCAGCAACCCTTGCATTTTAAACAGACCTCACCTGGAACAAATTGCCTTATCATTTTACAACGCTGCCTGGCCGCGCCCGGCGCTCCGGAGAAATAATGCAAATGCCATCCTCGTCCTGACAGGCCAAAAGCATCCCCTGGCTCTCCACCCCGCGCAACACCGCCGGTTCAAGGTTATCCACCACCACCACCTGTTTCCCGACAAGCTCCTCCTTAGCGTAAAATGCGCGGATGCCGGCCACGATCTGCTTGGTTGCATCTCCCAAATCAATGGTGATAACGTAAAGCCGCTCTGCATCGGGATGGTCGTTCACCTCTTTAATCTGGGCTACCCTTAATTGAAGTTTCCTGAAATCGTCGATATTAACCATAAACCCTCCTTTGGGGAAAAGATTCCACCTTTCTATTATACCTTAATTCCCGGAAAAATAAAAGCACCCCCCGGAAGGGGAGGTGCTTGAAGAATGGTCCTAAATTTTTAATGAGGCTTTAATCGCGAAGGCTCTTAAGGTACTTATAATAATCGCTGTCGGTAGTCAGTATCACGGTCGAATTCCCGTCAATGGTATGTTTATAGGTTTCCATGGTTTTCATAAACGAATAAAATTCGGGATTCTGGTTGTAGGCCTTACCGTAAATATCTACCGCCCCGGCATCGGCCTTGCCGATGATTACCTGAGCCTGCCGATAGGCCTCTGAGGTAATCTCTTTCAATTCCTTGGATACCTGGCCTTCGATCTCCGCAGACTTACCCTGGCCTTCGGAACGGTATTTTTCGGCAGCGCGTTTTCTTTCGGCTATCATACGGTCATAGACTTTATTACGCACGTCCTCAACATAGTTTATCCTCTTGATGCGCACGTCGTGTATATCTATGCCGTACTGGGGGGCAAGAACCTTTGCCTTAGCCAAAATTGCCTTTTCCAGGGTTTCCCTCCCGGCATCTATCCTCTCCAACGCTTCATCCGTAACAATAACGTCCTCTCCCTTTTCCTCGCTCTGGAGTATACGGTTGGAATCCCTTACCACCTCAACCAAAAGATGGCTGGTAATTACATCCCTGGTGGCGGAATTAATGATATCGTCAATCCTGCCCTGGGCCCCTATCTCGTTGCCTACAGACTGCAGGAACTTCAGGGCATCCGTAATCCTCCAACGGGCAGTAGTATCTACCCAGATATATTTCTTGTCCTTGGTGGGTATCTGATTCGGATCCCCGTCCCATTCCAGCAATCGTTTATCGAAGTAATGGGCTTCTTGTATAAAAGGGGTTTTAAAATGCATCCCCGCCGAGATAATTGGCTTACCCACGGGCTTGCCAAACTGGGTAAGCACCACCTGTTGTGTTTCGTTCACTACATACACGGCTCCGCTTGCAAAAACGGCAATCACTACCGCAAATAGGCCGATAAAAAAACCGGCAATGGTCCTGAGTTTTTTCATAATTAATTACCTCCCTTGTTTTTTATGTCCAATAGGGGAAGGATGGAAGTCTGTTTCGAGTCGATTATATACTTTTCTTTTGCCTTAGGCAGGGCATCGCTCAAAGCCTCCAGATATAACCTCTTCTTGGTTATATCGGGGGCCTTACGGTACTCCTCGAGTGTCGCTAAAAACCTTTCTGACTCCCCCTTGGCCCTATTTATCTTATCAGTATCATAGCCCTCTGCTTCGCGGATTGTCTTTTCGGCAGTCCCCTTTGCCTTCGGGATAACTTTATTATAGGCCTCCCAGGCCTGGTTAATCATTTTTTCCTTCTCCTGCTTTGCCTCGTTTACCTCATTGAAAGCGGGTTTTACCCTCTCGGGCGGGTTAACATCCAATAACTTTACCGTAATAATCTGAACCCCCACCTGGTAATTATCGATGATCTTCTGAATCTCCTGCTGCGCCAAGTCGTCAATTTCCTCTCTTTTGGTAGTAAGCACCTCGTCCACCGAATAATCCCCCACAAAGCGCCGCATTACCACCTCGCTGATATCCTGTATATTATCCAGGGGGTTGCGCGTAGCGAACATAAGCTTCACCGGGTCTTTTATCTTAAACTGGACTATCCAGCGCACATCCAGGATATTCAGGTCTCCCGTAAGCATGAGGGACTCGTCGCGGTAATTACCTCTTGAATACCGGGTCTTCACCCCCGGCTGTAAGGTCTTAAAGCCGAATTCCTGCTTAAAAACCTTCTCTACCTTGATCGGGGTTACCTTATCGACCCAAAAGGGAATCTTGACGTGCAGACCGGGAGAGCTCAAGCCGATGTACCTGCCGAACCTCTGAATCACCCCTACTTCATCGGGACCGATGGAATACATCACGCCTCTTAGCCCGGCAATCAGAAAGATAGCCACGATAAACCAGCGGGAGAATCTCCAGAAATCTCCAACCTTCTTTTTCCCCACATCGATAATCTCTTCGGGGGTGGGAACGTTCTGCCATTCCATATCCTAGCTCCTCCCTGTTAATGTTAAGGCTTATAAAAATATAAGGCCGCCTCTGCAATAGCAGATGGCGGCCCGACCATCCATGTTGCCTTCAGAAACTTATCCTGTCTCTGAACCCCGTAATTTTATTGTTGATCCTCTACCCTATTAATAACTATACTTGCCCTCATTGTATTGTCAAGTAAAAATGATGCCTTTTCCCAACGGATTAGAGCTGAAAGGTAAAACTAAAGGCAGAAGAAAAGGGAGATTATCCTGATGCTGATTTATATTATAGCAGCTTCGCGGAACGTTGCAAAGCTTTTTTATTTATGGGTTTTCTATGGCGGGCCCGACGAGATTTGAACTCGCGGTCTTCAGATCGACAATCTGACGTGCTGAACCGGACTGCACCACGGGCCCGAAACGAGAAAGTTAAATTGTATCTTAAAACCTGGGGCTTGGCAATGAATTTTTATGGTGGGCGGTACAGGACTTGAACCTGTAGGCCTCCTGAATGTAAATCAGGCGCGCTAACCAATTGCGCCAACCGCCCCCCTGTTATTCCAACCCTGCATCCCTCTTATCCAACCGTCAATTCTAGCTTTCAGACGAGTATCGCATATTACTATTCTAAAGGTACCCAAGGGTAAGGTATCTCTTTTATTTTTACTTGCCTTGCTTATCCCAAATTGTGTTTTGTGAAATTGCTTAAGCGGAATCCTGCTGATATTAGACCAGAACCTCTCGGCTTTTATGCTGTCTAAATGAGGATTTATATGAACGATTGCGCGGAATTTGTCTTCCCGGACTTTGCATACAATCCTAAAAAAGCTCATCATCAATAAAATCATCGCCGGATCGGAGTTGCTGAAATTAACCATATTAATGCTCTGCTTATATCCTTCTGCCCAATACAATGCACTTCCCAATAGTTTTAAAGTATAGGGCGGGCAATAGCGACGGACCTCTTTACAGGCTGACAGGTTAATATCTTTCCTTATATTAGCCCATACGTTTTTAGGACTGTTCGGATGATTGGCTGCCTTTGCGCGTGCCCTATCCTGTTTTAACTCTAACCTCTCTATCTGTTTATCTGTCAAAGGGATATCACGCACCCATTCGCTTACCGAACTTTTAGCGCAACTTATATGCTCCGCTATCTCTCGGATAGAACGGCCTTCTGCTCTAAGTCTCCTTGCCTCTTTGCGCTCTTTAGCTCTCATTACGAACCACCTATATATATACCTATACTACTTTGGTTCAATTTTGTCAAAGAACTTTCGTTATCTTATCCAACAACTAATAAACTGGTCGCCCGGAAAATCTATCTTTTAACCTCCGGCGAGCTTCCCTAATACGCCCAGGGTAAAGGCCATCACAAAGAGGGCAACGGTTTCGATAATCCCCAGGACTACCAGGTAATTACCAAAACCCTTGCCTGTCTCGCCCATGGCATCGCAGGCAACCGCAGCGGCCTTACCCTGCATCAAGGCTGACACACCCATAGCTGTTCCGCAAAAAATCCCTATACCCCAAAGATAACTTCCGCTAAGCGCCGAGGCCGCCATCCTGTTCATAACAATCATGCCGTAGACAGTTTGGGTAAGAGGAGCTCCGACAAAAGCTACAATCATAAAAGAGGCGCTCTTGTTCTGGCTGAAGGCCTTCTTCCATGCCCCCACCGCAGCCATCCCAGCCACGCCCGTGCCCAAACCAGAGCCTATGGCAGAAAGGGCCAATACCGCAGCCAAACCCAAATCCTTGAATTGCATTAATGCTCCTGCTTCCATCTCAACTCTCCTTTTTTAATCTTTTGCGTTCTCCCGTAAGGGCCTATAAACAATGCCGCTCCATTTTACATCGAGATGACTAGAAAACTCTAATATATTAAGCCTCACTCCATGCACCAGCATGGAAAGCGGGCCAAGAATAATATTTAACAGATGGCCCAACACCAGAATAAGCGATGTAGCCACTCCTGAAAATATATTGTTATAACCTATGCCCAGGGCCATGGCATTGAAGGCATCGGCGATGGCGACCGTAGCTAATCCCACCGCAAACAGCCTGATGTAGGAAACAATATCCGTAAAGTTGTTCACCAGGTTTAGAAGCAACACCCCGAGGCTTGCCCCAATCCCCTTGAGGATATTTTTCTGCGGTGAGCTAAAGAGCAAAACCAGCCCGACCCCCCCAATCAGGAACCAGGTTGCAAAAGCAGGAAACGGGTAACTTAGGATAAGCGTGCGCGCCAGAAAAAAGGCAACCCATAATATCAATGCCCATCCTAATTCGGCAAGCGCAGACAGCGAAGGCATCTTGATAGTGAAACGCCAGAGGTGCGCAATATTAAGATGCAGGGCTCCGATAAGAAAACACAGGGACTGGACCTTGCTGTCATCCCTCAGCGCCGGGATAAGCGGCTTCACGTATTCAGGCAGCCATGCCTGTCCAAAAACTGTTCCGCTCAATAATCCCCAGGCTACGGCGCAGAGGCTTAAGATATAGAATAGAACGAAAACGGATTTATCCTTTAATTTAGAGCCGAGCTTCTTCTGGGCAATCAGGGCAAGCAAGAAATAAACCGCGCCGTATCCGGCATCGCCTATAAGTATACCGAAAAAGACCGAGAAAAATATCAAAAACCACAAGCTGATATCAAGCTCCCGATACCCGGGCACTATCTCTATCATCCTGAATACCGGCGCGATTATCGAAATCCACCTCGGGTTCCTGATAAGCGTAGGAACCTTGTCCTCCGGAGAGGGTTCATTTATCATTACCGCCCACTTCTCGCGTTTTGCTTTCTGGGCTAAGGCAGCGCAGGCATCAAGCGGCGCATAGCCGACCAGATAAGAAAACCCCTTTTCTTTCCCCATGCCTTTTAAGGCCTTTTGAAATTCCAGTTCGGCAGCCAAGAATCTTTTGGTTTTTAAAAAGGACCCGAGATAGACTGTGTTTTTGTTTATATCATCCTTTAAGGAAGCGATAATGCGCCTATCATCCTGTAGGCGCTTGCGCATATTAGAGAGGCTTAATCTGGGAGGTGGAATTTCCTTAAACGGCAATTCTATGTTATCGCGCGATACCAACGCGCAATTAACTATGCCGGACCTGACGGAAATCTCACGCACTATTGCCTGGGATTTCAGCTTCCTGCGTTCCTTTAAGGGGAGCTGATACAGTTTAACAAAAACGTTCTTTTTTGATAATAATGCTATTGCCTCCGGATCAAAATCCCCCCACCCTTCCCAATCGCTTATAGTCTTGGCAAGATTTAATGAATAGCCCTCCAGTTGTTCAACGCGCTTCTGGCAATCCGCTACATGCCTGGCGGCAGTTTTCCAGTCCGGGGGCTCCTTCTCAACCTTACCCCTGGAACCCGAACCCGCTGCCGTCGAGAGAATCCCGATAGCCGTATCCAGGAGATTGATGTCCTCGTTCAAATCCCCGAGCTCAGGGCCGCCGGGCGGCTGCTGGTTTTCTACGTGCACCGCCCCCAAGGAACGCAAAGAAGACAAGGCGCTATCGGCGTCCTTGTCCTGAACCAGTATGGCGACTTTTTTCATCGGCACAATCATGCCGCTATCCCCTCCAGAACCGATTCCTCGATTTTCCTCTTGGCAATCTTGCTGCGACCGACGGCATTCGCCATCTGGTCTCCTATAAAAACCTTAATCAGCCTGATTGCCTCTTCCGCCTCGGGGATCTTGACCTTTTCAAAAAGATTTACCCGCTGCGTGGTAATGCGCAATTCCCGGCTGAGTATATCCATACTCCGCTGCAGAATGCTTATTTCCTCTATTAAGCTGACTAAAGACCTGAGCGCCTCCAATCCGGCATCCATCCATAAAGGAGAGGAAAAAAGGTCATAATCCGCGCCCTTAAATTCCAGGCGCTCAAAAACAGGCAGGTCCACCCCGGCGATATTCCTGTATTTTATTACCGCCTCGCTGGTCCTTATCCACGGTTTGACATCGATATAATTATCGGAGGCAAGCAGGCCAACCCACCCCTCCAGCGAATTCCGTTTGAGCGATTCCTGCTTCTTTTTTTCCACCAATAATTCGTGATGATGCAGAATCTCCATCTGCAACTGCTGTTTTTTAAGCTGTAACGTGGGCAGATAACGCCGGTATTGCCTGAGGGCATCCCGCTGCCTCTTTAGTTCTCCCTTGGTTAATTTGACTTTCGCCATATCAGTGATCTCGGGGCCAGTGCTTTTCTATCATTGACCTCCTGATGCCGGTTTCCTCAGGAGTAAAGCACTCTGCCATAATCTGCCAGCCGAGGTCCAGCGCCTTCTCGAGGGGAAGGTTGACCTCCAGCGACATCATATTCTTCTCAAACAGGCCGCCGTACTTCAAGAGCTTGCTGTCCCAGGAGCTCATCTGGAAACCCATCGCCTGTTTTTCAAGCGTCTCGCGGTAACTGGCAAAAAGCTGGATCATGATATCCATGATCGCGCGGTGGTCATCGCGCGTGTCGCCGTTGACCTGCTGCTTTAGGCGGCTTAAAGAGCCGAACGGCTCAACCACGCCGTTTTTGAGATAAAACTGCCCTTCGGTAATATATCCGGTGTTATCCGGAACAGGATGTGTTACGTCGTCTCCGGGCATAGTGGTAACGGCAAGGATGGTAATGGAGCCGGCGCCTTCGAAATCAACCGCTTTCTCGTAACGCGCAGCCAGCTGGCTGTAAAGGTCCCCCGGATAACCGCGGTTAGAAGGAACCTGTTCCATGGTAATGGAGACCTCTTTAAGGGCATCACAGAAATTGGTCATATCGGTGAGCAGCGCCAATACGCGCTTGCCCTCCAAGGCAAACTTCTCTGCCGCAGCCAGGCTGATATCCGGAACCAGAAGACACTCTACCGTCGGATCGGCAGCGGTGTGGATAAAAAATACCGAGCGGCCGAGGGCGCCGCGCTCCTGGATCTTATCGCGGAAAAAGAGGTAGTCGTCATATTTAAGCCCCATACCGCCCAGGATAATGATATCCACTTCAGCCTGGGTGGCAATCCTTGCCAGGAGCTGGTTGTAGGGCTCCCCTGGTATGGAGAATATCGGCAGCTTCTGTGATTCTACCAGGGAGTTAAAAACATCTATCATGGGGATGCCGGTGCGGATCATCTTCTTGGGGATCACCCTCTTGACCGGATTTACTGAAGGCCCGCCGATATCGATTAAATTGTCCTCCAGCACAGGCCCTTTATCAATAGGCACCCCGCTGCCGTTAAACATCCTGCCCAAAAGATCATTGCCGCTTGCAATGCGCATGGGGTGCCCCAGGAACCTGACCTTATCGCCGGTGGATATGCCGCGGCTTCCCGCAAACACCTGCAGGTACACCTTATTGCCGTCAAGGCGTATTACCTGCGCCAGGGAAATGCCGCGCCTGGTGTTAACCTGGGCTATATCGGAATACCCTGCCCCGGGAGCCTCCACGGTAATTACATCCCCGGAAATCTGCACAATGCTGGTATATACTTTATACATTGCCTGCACCTTCTGTCTTGCGGATTATCCTGCCCTCTAATTCCGAGGATATCTCCTGCTGAATCTTCTTGAATTCCGGAGACCCCCAGGATGCCGAATTCCAGCCGCGCATAAGCTGCCTTAACAACTGGAAGAAACTCCTGGCCTTCTCTTTGTTTTCCAGATTTAATTCTGCCTTCAGGATGCGGTAGATGAAACCGAAAACGTAGGTCTGCCGCTCGGAAGAAGTAGACTCGTCTACCTTATCAAAGGCATTCTGCTGCAAATAGACAAAATCAAAAAACTCCCCCTTCAAATAATCTATAAAATCGCCTAAGGAAACCCCTTCTTCCCCGATGACCTTCATCATCTGGGATACCTCGTGGCTCTTGCGCAGCATTGCCCTGCCAAAACCCAGCTGCTCGGCCTCGATAAAGCTATTGTATTTGCTCCAGCTTATCAGGGGGTCTATCGCGGGATAACGCCTGGCATCCGAACGCTCACGGGAGAGACCGTGGAAAGCCCCTACCACCTTAAGGGTGGCCTGGGTAACCGGCTCCTCGAAATTCCCTCCGGCAGGGCTGACTGTCCCGCCGATAGTAACCGAACCGGTTGTCCCGTCGTGCAACCTGACAATCCCGGCCCTTTCGTAAAAGGAAGCTATCCGGGATTCCAGGTACGCCGGGAAGGCCTCTTCGCCGGGGATCTCCTCAAGCCTTCCGGACATCTCGCGCATCGCCTGGGCCCACCTGGAAGTGGAATCCGCCAAAAGCAAAACGTTTAACCCCATCTGCCGGTAATATTCGGCGATGGTAACCGCAGTGTAAACGCTGGATTCCCTGGCTGCCACCGGCATAGAGCTGGTATTGCAGATTATCACCGTGCGGTCGCTCAAAGGCCTTCCAGTGCGGGGGTCTTCGATACTTGGAAATGTCTTTAAGGTCTCTACCACCTCCCCGGCGCGCTCCCCGCAGGCGGCAATGATTACGATATCCGCCTCGGCGTGACGGCTGGTTAACTGCTGCAGCACGGTCTTGCCTGCGCCAAAAGGGCCCGGGATACAGTATGTCCCCCCCAGCGCCACGGGGAAAAGAGAATCAATAATACGCATCTTGGTAACCAGGGGAGTGCCTGGCTTGAGCTTTTCGGCATAAGCAGTAATCGGCGCCTTGACAGGCCAGGGCTGCTTTAAGAAAACCTCCTCTATCCTGCCGGAATCATTCCTTAATTCAGCGATGGGCTGTTTTAAGTTATGCTTTGCGGCTTTCTCGATGCTGACAACTTCCCAAGCGCCTTCCAACCCGAAAGGCACCATGATAAAATGCCTGAAGATTTTCTCCGGAACAAATCCGAGCTTATCCCCGGCCTGCACCATCTGGCCTGTTTTTGCAAGCGGCGTAAAATCCCATTCCTCATCCTCTGCTAATGCCTTAAGATATGCTCCGCGCTTCAGAAAAAATCCGCACTGCCTGGCAATCTCGGGAAGCGGGTTCTGAAGGCCGTCGAATATCTGCCCCAGAAGCCCGGGCCCGAGCTCCACAGAAAGCAGCTCCCCCGAAAACTCCACTTCTTCGCCCACCTTGATACCGGAGGTACTCTCATACACCTGCATCTCCGCCTTGTTGGCTTTAACGCGGATGACCTCGGATTTAAGGCGCTCATCGGAATGGACGACATAAGCAACCTCGTTCTGGATTATAAGCCCTTCTGTCTGGGCCGTCACCATGTTACCGCTGACCTTTACTACCGTGCCGATTCTATTCGCCATTTTTAAAACCCTAGCCTCCTATTGCCTCTGCCAACACCTTGGGCTTGTCGCTCGCGCGCACTTTTTCCCACCTCTGGAGTATCAACAACTTATGCGCATATGCTATCAAAAAATCGAGGTCAAAATAATGCCCCGCTGATAATTCTTCCAGAAACCCCCACCTCTCCTCATCCAGCATCCTCTCCGCTTCCAATGTGGAAGGATTGCGGAAGGCTGCAGCAGCCAGATGCGCCAGGCCCGCTTCGATGTAATGCGTCTGACGTAAGTAACCAAGAGGCTCCTGCTTGCGGCGGACAGCCCTGATTTTCACCAGTTCGTTTCGCAGGGCAGTATCAAAATTGCGCCATTTCTCCAAAGTCGGCGACAAAGAAACACCCTGATAATCTCCTTTTATGGAAGCCGAGCTTAACATCTCCAGCTCGCCAGGCGGTATAAGACCCCTGCAGATTTCAATAAACCTCTCAAAGGTAAAAGGCGGCTTGGCTGTGAAATGCAACATCGGCAAACCCGCTATGAGATAAGTATAATAACTCGGCATAGTGCTTATATCTCTTATTAAGTATTGGGGGCGCCTAATATGGCGGCTAGGCTTGGCTTAAGATACGTAATAAGATACTGCGCAAGCGCCTTGTCCGTAAAATCGAAGTGGGACTTAGAGCCGTCGTAGCTTATGATAAAACCTCCGCTTATCTGGCTGTCGGCGCGAAGAACCAACCCCTGCTTAAGCTCATCCTTAAGGCTACCCAAAAACCCCTTCTCTATTTTTTCCAGGTCTCCTTTATTAAGCGATACCACGATTTCCTTGCTGTCTTTTAGGCCGCTTTCCTTAATAATGGCGGTTATAATCCTGGCTAATTCCTCCGGAGAGAGGGCCTTTTGGATGTGGGCTGAAATTACTCTTTGCAATGTATCATTTATCTGCCTGCGCAGGGCCAGCATCAGGTCTCTGCCAGCCTGCTCCAGGGAAAGTCTTGCGCCCTCTTCTGCGCGGGAGGCCTTCTCGCGGGCGTCGCTAATAATCTTATTGGCTTCTTTATTGGCTTCGGCTACTACGGCCTGGGCCTGCCTGCGAGCCTCTTCTTCAATACCCCTGGCTTTCTCCTCGGCTGCCAATATGCCCTCTTGCTGAATTTTTTCTATTAGATCTTTTATCTCTTCTGCCATCTTTTACCTCTCCCCGTATAAAAGCATTTTAACATCATTTATGACTGCAGGCGTTGCGAATCCATCTCTTTTAATATCTTGCGGGCCGTAAAAACAGGGTCGTCCGCCTCCAGTATCGGCCTGCCGATAACCAAAAAATTGCTGCCTGAGATGACCGCATCCCTGACCCCGGCTGCCCTCTTCTGGTCATCCGCAGCTGACCCAGGTGGTCTTATCCCGGGGGTAACAATGATAAAATCATTCTTAATGCTCCTGCGCAACAGGGCCGCCTCGCGCACCGAACAGACCAAGCCGTCCAGGCCACAGGCCAAGCCCATTCTCCCCATACTTAATACCGCCCTGCCCGAGGCCTTACTGCTGGTTAAAACCGTAACCCCTATTAAGAGCGGTCTGCGGCAACCCAGTCTGCGCGATTCATCCCTGGCTGCCAAAGCCGCTTTCTCAAGCATCTGGCTGCCTCCGGCGATATGCAGGGTGAGCATCTTAACCCTATGACGCACCGCCTCGCGTACTGCATTGGCTACGGTATTAGGGATATCAAACAGCTTCAGGTCCAAAAACACATCCCTGCCCGAGCGGTGGATAAACCTTACAACCTCGGGGCCGCGGGAGATAAAAAGCTGCGAGCCCACCTTAAACATCTTAACGTAAGGCCCGAGCTGACTTACAAAATACCTGACCCTCCGGAGATCGCCGGTATCCAGCGCCAGGATCAAACCCGGCTTAGAGATCTTCTTTTTTACCCTGCTCATACCGCCAGACTTCCGATAAGCTGCCTTAAAGACGGGGTCTTGCTGCGCCTTAAATAAGCGCTTAGTCCCGCCACTATCTCCTGAGGCGCGCGGGGATTAATAAAATTGGCGGTGCCGATACTCACCGCGGTAGCGCCCGCAATGATAAATTCCAAGGCGCTTGAAGTGTCTATTATACCACCCATGGCAATAATTGGAATCCCGATCTTTTGATAAGCCTCCCAGGTCATCCTTACCGCAATCGGCCTTATCGCCGGTCCGCTCAGACCTCCCGTAACTACTCCGAGCTTGGAAACCCTTCTTGCTACGTCAACGCTCATGCCGGAAACGGTATTAATGAGGGAGACGGCGTCGCTGCCTGCGTCCTCGGCGGCCCGGGCGATATCACTAATACAAGTAACATTGGGGGACAATTTGGTAATCAGTGTCTTGCGGGTGACTTTACGCACCGCCCTCACTAATCTATAGGTTGCCCCGGCATCCTGTGAGATAAGCGGCAGGCTCGTCTGCCCACGGCGGCAATCCCTGATATTAGGACAGGAAATATTCAGCTCTATTGCCGCTACCTGGCCAATCCTCTCCAACCTCAGAGACAGCTCCACAAATTCCCTCCATCCGGACTCCGAGGCGATGCTGACGATCACCGGTATGCCGAACTTATTTAAAACCGGCAGCTTCTCATTAATAAACGCCTCTACGCCGGGATTCTCCAGTCCTATGGAATTCAATAACCCGCAGGGGGTCTCGGCGGTACGCGGAGGGGGATTGCCGTCTCGGGGCTTGAGGGTAATAGTCTTGGAGACTATAGCTCCGAGCTTTTTAATATCGGCAAGCCCGGCCAGCTCCTCCCCGTAACCGAACGTACCGGAAGACAGCACTACCGGGTTCTTTAGCTTCAACCCTCCTATTTTAACTGCCAGTCTGTTCTGCATCTATCTGCCTAAAATCATCTTAAGGGAAACCAAAAGCAAAAACACCCCGAATATCTTTTTAAGCGCCGCATCAGGGACGTTCTGGATAAGGCTGGCCCCCAGGAGCCCTCCTATGAAAAACCCCGCGCACACAAAACCGGCGATGGATAATTTGACGTTGCCTGACTGCCAGTAACGCCAGGCAGCCAGGAGCCCTATGGGCGGGACCATAATGGCAAGTGTAGTCCCCTGGGCCTGATGCTGGGTAAGGCCGCAAAGATACACCAGGGCAGGAATAAGTACAGAGCCCCCGCCGATACCAAGCATCCCGCCGAAGACACCCGCAATCAGCCCTAAAGCGACGTAAAAAATCACGCTCATCTTGCCCCTCCTTAAAAACTCGGCTCAATACAGAGCACGCGGTATTTCTTAAAATCCTTCAAGCCGCCCAGGATAAAGCTCAGGTTAGTCAGGTATTTCATCTTACACCACACCCAGAATTTATCCCTTGGTTCCATCCCAAAATTCCATTTTACGTACTGATAGCCAAAATAAAGGAAAAAAAACAATGAGATTAAGGCAAATATCTTAAGGACAAGGCCTCCAAAAATCAACCCCAGGGAGAACCCCGCTATCCCCAATAGTGCAAATAAATGCAGGAGATGGAAATTTCCGATATAGACAAACCCCCTTAAAGGCAGAGGCAGCATAAAAGAAGGATTGCCCCGGATGAACTGCAGGATTATCTCTACACCGTTACGCCTGACATACTTATCAATGAGGGGCAGGTGTGCCTGGCCGTAGGTAACCCAGACCTTACGCAGCGATGCCAGGTCCGCGCGATGCATGTGGTCAACCCTGGCCTTAGGGGCGAAATAAAATTTCCATCCCTTAGAGCGGTGCTGATAACTCAAATCCATATCTTCTCCGGTAGGCCTTTCCCAGAAATGCGCACCCAACTTCTGCATCGCGCTGTGGCGGTAGGCAACATTGCAAGTGCCGAAAAAATAGGCCCGGTGGCCTCCGATATCTGCCGGCAGGGGCTCCCTGGGGAATTCCGGATAATACCCCTCCGGGATAAAACCGTAGCGCGGCGCTACCATATTAAAACGGAAGTGCTGACACCATGCCTCAACCAGATTATCAGGGTCTACCTTTAAGGTGTAAACCTCGCCTCCCACTGCGGCAATCAGGGGGTCGCGCTGAAAATGTTTTAGCATCTCGTGAATCCACTCTTTGGCCGGCGCACAATCGGCATCGGTAAAGAACAAAAATTCCCCCCCGGCAATTTCCAGGGCCTTATTGCGCGCAAAGCCCGGCGAAGGACATTTGGGTATCTCTACCAGTTTTATAAAAGGGTGTTTTTTCTGCCAGCTATTGATGATCTCTGTAGTACTGTCGCTTGAGCCTCCATCGGCAATAACCCATTCCCAAAGCTCGCGCGGGTAATCGACCTCCATAAGATACTCAAATGTTTTTTCGATTGTGCGCTCAAAATTCTTTACCGGGATAATGATGGAAACAAAAGGCCCGTTAGGCATCAGTCTTCTCCTTTCAGCCTCCTCTTTTCCCAGATCAGCCGGGAGGCCTCAAATACCGGTCCTTCCTTGCAGACGCGCTTATAGCCGTCAACAGTATCCACTACACACCCCAGGCATACCCCTAATCCGCAGGCCATATGCTCTTCAAGGGATAACCAGGAGGTAACATTGGATTCCCGCGATAACCTGGCTACCTCCCGTAACATCGGGCGCGGCCCGCAGGCATATATAGCCAGTTCCCCGCTGTCGGTTCCCGACTCCAAAACGCTCTCTAATAATCCGCTGACCCGGCCCTTAAACCCTCTGGAGCCGTTATCAGTAGCTATCCTGACGCTGTTTTTCAAACGGCTAAAGTCCCTTTCGCATAAAATACCTGATTTGTCTCTTGCCCCGAGAAGGACCATAACCTCTTTATTCTTTACGGCAAACTTCTCGGCTAAAAAAACCAGAGGCGCCACTCCCATGCCTCCGCCAACCAAAATTATACGAGCGGCTGGGCCGGGGCCGGGGAACCCGTTGCCGAGGGGTCCGATGACATCCAGGCATTCCCCCGCTCTGCTCTGCGATAATATCTCACTGGCCCGACCCACTACTTCATATAATACCTCAAAGGCGTTGCCCTTCACCCGATGGATGCTAAAAGGACGGCGCAGGAGCGGCTCAGAGGTGTCGCTTACCCTTATCTGGACAAACTGCCCGGGTCGCGCCCTCCTGATAGAAACCGGGGCCTCTAGCGTCAAAAGATAATGCCTTGAGCCCGCCAATTTATGATTAAGTATTTTTACCCTCGCTCTTGCCGTCATCGTTTATCGCTCTCGCCGGTACGCCTGCTCACATAGATATACAAACCTGCGAAAAGTAAAATAATAAGCGCTATGCCGATGCTCTCCTTGAAATACGCCCCTAACCCTTCCCTCTTAATATCACCCAACGACTCCAATAAAAGGGTAATCAACAGTACGGTCAGCACAGCCCCTGTCTCTCTCTTGAGCCAGCGGGGACGAAGCGGCAAATATTCGGCAACGTCCCTATCCAGCAGGGCGCTCAAAGAAGGCAGGATCCGGGGCACCCGGCTGCAGTAACGGGGGTACTCCGGGAAAAGCGTTAGTAGTTTTTTTTCCTCCTTGAATATCAATAAGATGTAACGCACAATAAAAACTAGCAGGAATATAGAAACTACCCACCACTCAAAAAGCATAAGGATTACCCCCAAGCCGACTAAAAGTATCCCCAGATACATCGGATTGCGCACTAAACTATACGGCCCGCCCTGTATTAAAAGCTGACCTTCCCCGGAGTGTTCAGATTTATACCCTCGTGCCGATGTCCTAAAAAGCTGCCCTAACAAAATAAAGGTAATCCCAAAAATCTCAGCTATCTCTCCCCAAGGCTCGGGCTCGCTCCAACGCAGGAAGAACTTCGGGAAGGCGGCAATCAAGAATACTGCCAGGGCGATAATAACCCCATTGACCTTAAGCCGCTTCTTCATAATCTACCTTTGACACTTAGGGCAAAAATAGGTGCCGCGCGACCCCAAGACGATTCTTTCGATAGGGGTCTTGCATACAAAACAAGGCTTGCCTTTTCTGCCGTAAACCTTATGGTGCCTGACATAATCTCCGCGCCCCCCGGATAAACGCACATAGTTATCTACCGATGAGCCTCCGTAACGGATTGCCTCTCTGAGAACCTTCTTAATCTGCCGGAATAAGATATTTTTCTCTTTATTAGATAGCCCCTGGGCAGGTCTCCTCGGGTCTATCCCGGAACAAAAGAGGACCTCAGCCGCATAGAGATTGCCTATGCCAGAGATAAAATCCTGCTCCATCAATAAAGGCTTGATGCTTGTCCTTCTACTATTGAGCTTATTGCTAAACTCTGCGGGCGTCAGCTCAAACGGCTCTGGACCCAGGTTCCGGATAAACCTTAAGGAACGCCAGTCATCGAGTAGCCTGAGTTCCGCGAACAGCCTCTGGTCGTTAAAATCCATAATTTTGCCGTCGGACAAGCAAAAACTCACCCGGCTCTTCTTGGCATCTCCGGGATAAACAAGCTGACCGGTCATTTTAAGATGTATTACCAGGGATTTGGCGTTGGAAAGCTCCAGTATCAAGACTTTCCCCCGGCGCAGCACCCGCCTGATAACCGCTCCCTTAAGCCCGTCCTTAAACCTTTCGACGCCCGGCTCCCTGATTACCCTCGGATTACGCACGCAGACCCGCAGGATTTTTTTCCCAACGATTATCTTATCCAGGTCTCTCCTAATGGTCTCTACTTCGGGTAATTCCGGCATGCCCTATTTTTACTCCTCGTCTTTTTAGCGGCCTTGCTGCCGCAGGAAGAACGTCTCTTATGATACTGCTGCAGAGGCATAACCCCCAATCCATTCCTTATCATAGCCTCGATACCGCCAACCGTGGCCTGCGCCCCGGAGATGGTTGTAGTATAAGGTATATTGTAAAGTATAACGTGGGAGCGTATCTTTACCTCGTCGGCGCGGGGGATCTTTCCCGAAGGAGTATTAATCACAAGCTGGATCTTATTGTCCTTCATAAGATCCAGGATATTGGGCCTGCCTTCGGCAATCTTGGGCATAACCTTGACCTTGATAGAATTCTTCATTAGGGCCGAGGCAGTGCCTGCGGTGGCATAGATGTTAAACCCGAGGTCCGAAAGCTTCTTGGCGATAAAGACCATCGCGCGCTTATCCTTATCGCGTACCGAAATAAAGACATTTCCTTTGGTAGGGATCTTTTGACCCGCAGCGAGCTGACTTTTGATATAGGCGCGCCCGAAATCGCGGTCAATCCCCATGACTTCTCCCGTAGACCTCATCTCAGGCCCGAGAATTATATCTACCCCCGGAAAACGGTTGAAGGGAAAAACCGACTCCTTGACGCAGACATGCTTCGGTATAATCTCCTCAGTAAACCCGAGCTCCTTGAGGCCTTTGCCTAACATTACCTTTGTGGCTAGCTTTGCCAGAGGCACGCCGATAGCCTTGGAGACAAAAGGCACGGTGCGGGAGGCGCGCGGGTTAACCTCTAATACATAAACCTTCTCGTCCTTCACCGCGAACTGAATGTTCATCAGGCCGGTAGTCTTCAATTCCCTGGCCATCTTATAACCGGCCTCCCGGATTTTATTCAACGTCCCTGTCGATAGGGTGTAGGCGGGCAGCGCCATCGCGGAATCCCCGGAATGAATCCCCGCCTCCTCGATGTGCTCAAGGATCCCTCCGATAACAAAGGTCTCCCCGTCCCCGATTAAATCCACGTCCACCTCGATGGCCTCCTCCAGGAATTTATCTATCAGGATGGGGTGCTCCCCGGAGACGCTGGCAGCCTCGCTGATAAACCTCTCCAGCATCACCTCTTCATATACGATCTCCATTGCCCTGCCGCCCAGGACATACGAAGGCCTCACCAGCACGGGGTATCCTATTTTCCTAGCTACCTCGCGCGCCTCTTCGAACGTAAAGGCAGTGCCGTTGTCCGGCTGCAGAAGCTCCAATTTATGCAGCATCTGTTTGAATCTCTTGCGATCCTCGGCGATATCAATGCTGTCGGCGCTGGTACCCAATAGATTCACCCCGGCCTTCATCAGGGGGATTGCCAGGTTAATGGGGGTCTGGCCCCCGAACTGCACGATAACCCCGAGAGGCTTCTCTACCTCAAGGATATTCAAGACATCCTCGACCGTAATCGGCTCGAAATACAGCCTGTCCGATGTGTCATAATCGGTGGAGACGGTCTCGGGATTACAATTTACCATAATGCTGTCGATGCCCTCTTCTTTTAAGGCATAGGCGGCGTGGCAACAGCAATAATCGAATTCAATCCCCTGTCCGATGCGAT
>Ga0265297_10003086_pt1 | contig 31284 bp, 35 predicted proteins | sample Munlanlwell13791_FD_192502 | JGI IMG/M metagenome (GOLD analysis project Ga0265297, IMG submission 192502) | Leachate microbial communities from a municipal landfill in Southern Ontario, Canada - Leachate well 137-91 | ecosystem: Engineered > Solid waste > Landfill > Unclassified | place...
TTTTTTTGCATTCATGCTCCTTTATTGAACCGTTTCAATAAAAGAGTATCAAATGTTTTTACTTGTCGTCTATATTTAAGACTTTATCCCTTGTTTTTAGCAACACTTTTTGAGTATTATGCCCATTCCGACGAAAGTCGGAATCCAGTTCAACATAGATTCTGTTTCATAGATACCGGCTGAAGTTTACCCTCGAATGCCTTAATCGGGGGCCGGTATGACGGCTAATTTAATCAGGTATAATGAACATTATACCAGGAGATAAATATGATATTTCTATTTTTAGCGTTTCTTATTTTAGTTGTTGTTTTTATTATTCTTTTTAATAAATTTGTGTCTTTACGCGTTAGGGTAAAAGCGGCATGGAGTGATGTTGAAGTTCAACTAAAAAAACGCTTTGACTTAATAAACGCCCTCGTTGAAGTTGTAAAAGGTTATGCAAGTTATGAGCAAAAAGTATTGCTTGATACAACTACGATTAGGTCTGCAAACCTTTCTTCTGCGCCTTTGGCGGCCAGTGAGAATAGTGGAGCATCGCAGTTGCTAAAAAATGTTTTTATGGTTGCTGAAAATTATCCAAACCTTAAAGCCGCCTCAACTTTTCTTGAATTGCAAAAAAATATTTCCGATGTGGAAAACCAAATACAGTTTGCAAGGCGCTACTACAATGGCGCTGTGCGTGACTTTAATGTGGCAATAACCATATTGCCTGGTCTGTTGCTTGCCGGTCCATTGGGATATAAACCAGAAACATTCTTTGAAGCAGATGAGGCCGAAAAATTAACTCCGAAGGTGGCATTGTGAAAAATGTTATAAAGACCTTGGTGTTTTCTTTATTTTTGTCTTTATTCTTTGCAGGGCCATTGTTTTGCCAAGAAAATACCGAGCGCATATTATCTTTAATAAGTGATACACAAATAAATAAAGATGGTTCTCTTTCGGTTCGTGAAGAAATAACTGTTATGGCATTGGGCGATAAAATAAAACGAGGCATCTATCGCGATTTCCCGACAAAATATACTGACAAAAACGGCAGGGTATTTAAAACCACATTTGATTTAATTGAAGTGTTGCGCGATGGGCGCACCGAAAATTATTTTCAAAAGTCAGTTGATAACGGTTTTAGAGTTTACATAGGGAGAGAAGATTATTTTCTGCCGCAAGGTCAATACACTTATACATTTGTTTATAAAACTAATAGGCAGATTGGGTTTTTTAAAGATCATGATGAACTATTTTGGAACGCAATTGGAAATGGGTGGGATTTTCAAATAGAAACAGCTAAGGCCAGGGTAATGCTTCCAGAAGGTACTCATGATTTTATTGAAACTGACGCTTATACTGGTGCATATGGCCAACAAGGGAAAGATTTTATAAAAAATGTTTCTGGCGGGGCGGCTGAATTTGTAATAACAAAACCGCTTGCTCCGTATGAGGGTTTAAGTGTTTTTGGATCGTTTAAAAAAGGCATTGTCAAAGAGCCGACAAATCAAGAAAAATTAGTTAGTTTTATAAGTGATAATATAGCGTGGTTAATTTTACTATTGGGAGTTATTATTATTTTTGTTTATTACATAATGGTTTGGAGTATTTTTGGTAAAGATCCAAACAAAGGTGTAATTATTCCTATGTATCAGCCGCCAGAGGGTTTTGGTGCTGCCGCGGTTAGGTATGTGAAAAATATGGGTTTTGATGCGAAAGTTTTTACGATATTTTTGTTGGATATGGCAATCAAGGGTGCATTGGTTATTAAAAACAATAATGACGAATATTCTTTAGAAAAAAAAGATGGTACTGGTAATTTGTCGCCATGGGAAAATAAAATTGTTTCAGGGCTTTTTGGCGGGGCAAAAGAGTTGCAACTGACAAATGCTAATTATTTAAGAATTGGTGCCACAAAAAATATGCTTGAAGGTGAACTTTCAACCAATTATAAAAAGTCACTATTTGTTTTAAACTCAGGATATTTTAGTTTTGGTGTTGTGTTAAGTGCCATTTTTACTTTAGTATCATGTTTTTCGTTAGTAGATGGCAAAGATTCTTCAAATTTTATTTTTTATTTTATTGCTTCTTTCCTTTGGTTTGTAATGTGTAAATCTTTTCGGGATTATTTTGTGCTTGGTATTAAAAAAGCAATTGTCCCAGGTGTTATTGTTGCTATCATTTCTGTAGTGGCTTTTTCAATGACTTTTGTAGGCAGCTATAATTTTTCGTTATTACCTTACCCATGCTTATTTTTGTTAACAGTGCTAAACTTTATTTTTTATATTTTACTTAAGGCGCCAACAAAGCATGGCAGAGAAATTATGGACAAAATAGATGGTCTGAAGATGTATTTAAATGTTGCTGAAAAAGATGAGTTAAGGGTTGCGAAACTTCCACAAAAGAAAATAAGTGAATTTGAAAAATTTTTGCCCTATGCTTTCGCGTTTGATATTGAAAACAAGTGGTCAGAGTACTTTGCTGAAACAATAAGTGCCGCACAGGCACAGCCCGGGGGGTACACGCCATATTGGTACTATGGTTCAAATATACTTTTATTTTCAAACGCTGGTTTTATGAATTCTTTTGGTTCAAGTTTAAATTCTGCTATAAGTTCAGCTTCGGTTGCCCCTGGCAGCCGGTCTTATGGTGGCGGTGGTGGTTTTAGCGGCGGAGGCGGTGGCGGCGGTGGAGGTGGAGGTTGGTAGTTTTAAATTTTATAACGGACTATCAAAGTTTACAAATTCAGGTTTGTTTTTAGTTTTGGTTTAATTTTAAAACTTAGTAGCTTTGTACAATTTTCCTTGAAATGTTTCTCGTTTCTTAAAAAGCTCATTAACTGTATCAAGTAGTTTTTGCTTTTCTAATATCCATTCTGGCGCGATAAGCAGTTCTCTTGGGCAATCGGCGGTTATTCGGTGAATTACAGTTGTTGGGCTTTGTAGTTCTATAAAGTTTATAACCGCACTTGCGTACTCTTCCAGTGTTGTTGGCCTAAACATACCTTCCATGAACATTTTCTCAAGAGCTGTGTTTTTTACAATGTGAACTGGGTGAATTTTTATGCCATCGGGGCATAAATCCGCTAAGTGTTTTGCCGTATTTAAAACATCAGTTTCTTTTTCACCCGGCAATCCGATAATAATGTGTACACATATCTTTATTCTTTTGTATTTTCTTGTTAACTTAAATGCCTCAACAAAAGAATTAAAACTATGTCCTCGGTTTATTGCTTTAAGTGTTTCATCGTTTGCGCTTTGCAATCCATATTCAATCCAAGTATCATATTTTTGAGCAAACAAATCAATCAGGGCTAATTTTTCTTCGTCAACACAGTCAGGCCTGGTTCCAATTGAAAGCCCAATTATTTCAGGATAAGGTAAAATTTGACTATATAGTTCGTTTAGTTTTTTTACTGATGCGTAGGTGTTTGTAAATGCCTGGAAGTAAGCCACAAACTTTGTATTGCTTTTATTGTTTTTTATAACTGTTTCAATTTGTTCTTTTACCGATAGTTTTTTATTGGTATTTTGGTTGAAACTTGAGTTGTTGCAATAAATACAGCCCTTGTCTGATAATGAGCCATCTCTATTTGGGCAGGAAAACCCTGCGTCAATTGCTATTTTACGCACATTTTTGTAGCCTAATTCCCGATAATATTGTGATAGCGTGCGGTATTGTTTTTCGTTCATATATGTATTTTAGTATTTAGTGAGCAACTTGACAAAGCTTTTTAATAATTGCTATACTCCATTTGACGATGATGTCAGAGAGTTCGGCAAAGATGCCCTGAAAGCGAAAAAGCTTGTCGGGGTTTTTCATTTTTAATATCAAATATTAGTAGTACAGGCAGCGGCGCCTTTTTAAAGCATAGAAGCTTTACGATGGCGTCTTTTTTATTTTAGGAGGAAAATAATTATGAACTTTGAAGAATTGGTAAAAAAAATATATCCCAAACTCAGTAGAATAATAGCGAAGATGTGGACAAAAACATCAGTTTTTGACAGAGAAGATATGCTTTCGGAGGCATTAGTGTTTTTATGGAGCCAGTGGAACGGCGGCAAAATACAAAATAAAACTGAGAGCTTTGTTTTGCAAGGGTGTTACTTTTATATAAAAAATTCCGCCCGCAAAACTTTTAATGCAAGGGAAACAAGATGGCTTAGTTTGGATGCCCAGTTAGATGGCGGCGGAGTTTTGGAAGATATAATTGAACAAGAACCAATTGTTTACGATACGCTTGACTATGCCGGATACATTCATATGCAGGATATGCTTAATGAGAGAGAAAAAAGTGTTATTAATTATTCATTATCTGGTATGACTACAAGGGAGATTGGCAAACTTCTTGGAATTTCTCATGTTATGGTAGTTAAAATAAGCGATAAGATACGCACAAAATGTTGCAAGATTTTTAAATAATACAAAGTTTTGGTTACCAGTTTCATTGTTCTTTAACTTGTAAAATTAAGCACAGAAAACATTAGCTAAGATAGCTAATTAATAGTTGGGCAATGTTGCCTGCAAATCTCCAATGATGGGGGATATGCAGGTTTTTTTATTTGCAAAAAATAAGCCGCCTAAAAGGTGAGCGAAAAAGGAGATTAGTATGAAAAAACCATTTGTTGTTTTAGTTGCTTTAATGCTGATAGGTGTAAGTGTGAAAGTTTTTGCAACACCTTCAACACAGATTTGGAACCCGTCAACAGATATTCAGGCACTTGGCACATGGCATCTTGGAATTGATAACTATTTTTCAGTTTCTAGTAATGACACAAAGCCGTACGCATTTCCAACAGATGTTGGTTTAACATATGGTTTATTTAAAAACCTTGAAGTTGGTGTTGATTTGACAGAGCCAACGGCCGACCCGCTTTACCTTAACTTTAAATATGGTCTGCCGGAGAGTGATGTTATTCCGGCTGTTGCCGTAGGTGCTTTCAATATAGGTACAAAGAAAGATGTAACAGATTACAATGTGCTTTATGGTGTCGTTGCAAAAACATTTAAACCAATAGGGCGTTTAACGCTTGGTTATTACAACGGCAATGATAAGTTGTATGTTGATGAAAATGGCCAAAAAGCAAATAGCGGTTTAATTGCCACTTGGGATAAAGCCATTACCGATAAAGTATGGGCAAGTGTTGATTATGCCTCAGGAATAAGTGCCTATGGCTGCTTAAGCTTTGGTGCTTCATATATGTTTGCTCCAAATACAAGCGTAATTTTGGGCTATGTTATTTATAACAACGACAAAATTAATGTTAATAATCAAGTTACAACACAATTAGATATTAATTTCTAATTGAAGTTTAAACAAAAGGAGAAAAAAAATGAAAAGGATCTTGCTTACATTCATCTTAGGTTTTGGGTTACTGACAGGTGTTAAATTATTTGCCGATGAAGTTGTTTCTGCGCCGACAGATAAAACTCAAGCGGTCGCGGTTGCGCAATCGCCGACTCCAGTTTCAGCTACAGTCGCAACTCCGGCTCCTGCGCCAAAAATTGATACCGGCGATACAGCTTGGCTTATAGTTGCCACAGCTCTTGTAATGCTTATGACACCAGGTCTTGCCTTTTTTTACGGTGGTCTTGTAAGGCGTAAAAATGTGCTTGGTATTCTTATGCAGTGTATGATAGTGCTTTGCGTGATAAGTTTGCAATGGGTAATTTTTGGATATAGCTTGGCATTTCATCCCGGAAGTGGTTGGTTTGGCGGTTTAGATTGGTCGTTTTTAAGGGGTGTTGGTCTAGAACCATATGCTGATTACTCTGCAACAATACCCCATCAGTTATTTATGATGTTTCAAGCTATGTTCGCAGTTATAACACCTGCTCTTATAATAGGTGCGTTTGCTGAAAGAATGAAGTTTTCTGCTTTTCTTGTTTTTTTAGTTCTTTGGGCAACTTTGGTTTACGACCCATTAGCTCACTGGGTATGGGGTGTAGGCGGTTGGTTAAGAGTGCTTGGTACTTTGGATTTTGCTGGTGGTACAGTTGTGCATATTAACGCTGGCATTGCTGCGCTTGTAACAGCTTTATATCTTGGCAGAAGAAAGGGTTATAACGACAGCCCAATGCCGCCTCATAACATTCCATTTACAGTTCTTGGTGGAGCTCTTTTGTGGTTTGGTTGGTTTGGTTTTAACGCCGGTAGCTCACTTGGGGCAAACGGTATTGCCGTAAATGCATTTATGACAACAAACACGGCTGCCGCTGCCGCTGGTTTTATGTGGGCTTTGCTTGAGTGGAAATTTAGCGGTAAACCTACAACACTTGGAGTAGTTACAGGAGCGGTTGCTGGTCTTGTTGCTATAACCCCCGCAGCTGGTTTTGTAGATGTTAGAGGTGCTTTAGCAATAGGTTTTCTGGTAAGTGTGTTTTGCTACATAATGGTTGCTTATGTAAAACCAAAACTTGGTTATGATGACTCGCTTGATGCCTTTGGTGTGCACGGTATTGGTGGTATATGGGGCGCGCTTGCCACAGGCCTTTTTGCAACTACTGCTGTAAATTCTGCCGGTGGCAATGGCCTGTTTTTTGGCAACCCAAAGCAGTTTATAATACAGGCACTTGCTGTTGGTGTAACTATTGGTTACTCACTTGTTATGACTTACGGAATTTTAAAAGTTGTTGATATAACAATTGGTGTAAGAGTAAGTGAGCAAGATGAAAGTATCGGTTTGGATCTTTCACAGCACCACGAAGCAGGTTACACAGTTTTGGAATAACACTCACTTAAGCCGTCTCCAGTAATTGTAGGCAGCTTAAGAAAAAACAAAAGCTAAGAGAGGGGAAAAATGAAACTAATAATAGCAATAATCCAGCCGTTTCGTTTGGAAGAAGTTAAGGCGGAGCTTTACAAAATAGATGTAAACCTGATAACCGTAACAGAAGTGCTTGGTCATGGTCGTCAAAAAGGCATAACAGAGGTTTACAGAGGCGTAAAAGAAACAGGAAATCTTTTAAGAAAAGTACAGCTTGAAATAGTCGTAAACGATAACTTTCTACAACCAACAATAGATGCGATAATTAAAGGTGCGCGTACCGGTTCAATAGGTGATGGTAAAATATTTGTTATGGAACTTGCCGACTGTGTAAGAATAAGAACTGGTGAAAGTGGCCCGCAGGCAATAGGATAATAAACTTTCTATTTTTATTGACTGTCTTTAGCATTTTTTGTTAAAATCTGTCGATAAAATAAGGGCTGGGTAGCTCAGTTGGTAGAGCAGCGGACTCATAAGCCGTTGGTCGCCGGTTCAAATCCGGCCCTAGCCATTTTATTTTTTGATATTCGTTAAGGAGGATATGGGTGCTTAAATTTAATAAAAGCAGAAAGGTTCTTGAGCCCGAAGAGTATAAATATGAACTTCAAGATGTAACCGAGCCAAACCTTTTTAGAGATATTTTTCCATACACCGATATCCCAAAGGTTCCATTTAACAACCGCGTAGTGCCAACGAATCAGCCCGAAGAGATCTGGATGACCGATACAACATTTCGCGATGGTCAACAGGCATTATCTCCATTTAGCGCCCAGCAAATAGTTGAACTTTACGATATGATGCACCGCCTTGGTGGCCCAAATGGCATGATACGCCAAACCGAGTTTTTCTTGTACTCCGATAAAGATAAAAAAGCGGTATATAAATGTCAGGAAAAGGGTTATAAATTTCCAGAAATTACCAGCTGGATAAGAGCAACAAAAAATGATTTTAAACTTGTAAAAGAGATGGGGTTGAAAGAAACAGGTATTCTTACCTCATGTTCCGATTATCACATATTTTTAAAACTCAAAAAAACCCGCAGACAAGCGATGGATTCGTATCTTGATATAGTCAGAAGTGCGCTTGCTGAAGGTATAACGCCAAGGTGTCATTTTGAAGATATAACCCGCGCAGATTTTTATGGTTTTGTTGTCCCTTTTGCAATAGAACTAATGAAACTGGCAAAAGAAGCAAACAGCACAGTTAAAATTAGGGCATGCGATACACTCGGTTTTGGCGTTGCATACCCAGGTGCGGCATTGCCAAGAAATGTAAATGGCATAATGTACGGGCTTACGCAACTTGCAGGTGTCCCGTCTGAGTGGTTAGAGTGGCATGGGCACAACGATTTTTACAGAGGGCTCACAAATGCCACATTTGCGTGGCTTTACGGTTGCAGCAGTATAAACGGAACGCTTATGGGTATTGGTGAGCGCACTGGCAACACCCCAATTGAAGCGCTATGTATTGAATATGCCTCTTTGCGTGGAACAAAAAATGGTATGGATTTTTCAGTTATAACCGAAATTGCTAACTATTTTGAAAACAACATAGGATACCAAATACCGTTTATGCAGCCATTTGTAGGGGCGCACTTTAACCTTACAAGGGCAGGCATTCATGCCGATGGTCTTTTAAAAGATGAAGAGATATATAATGTTTTTGACACACAAGGTATATTAAACCGCCCGCCCGATGTGGCTTTAACGGACCGTTCAGGCCTTGCCGGCATTGCATTTTGGATAAATACCCAATTGCACATTCCACTCGATAAAAAAGTGAATAAAGCAAACCCTGGTATCGCGAAAATAAAAGAGTGGGTTGATGCTCAGTTTGCCTCAGGCCGTGTGGCGGTAGTATCCGATGATGAGATGCTTGAGCTTATAGAAAAACACTTGCCAGGTTATGAAAAGTTTGCCCATAAGAAAAAATAAAAAGTGTTTTAAAAATAGTTTTTATAAAATAAAAAGGCACCTGAGTTTTGGGTGCTTTTTGTTTTACTTAGCACCGATATTGAGCTTATATTTTGCAATTTTGCTGTAAAGCTGTACGGTGGAGAAATAAAAGTGGAAAGTGAAACCAACAATGGGAGTACGTTTATTTTCACCATTTTACATGGTTTAAATGTGGCAAAAAGTTTAGCATAGGTTTTACATAGAGAAAAAAATGGCTTACGCAGTTTAGTGCGTAAGCCATTTTTATTTTAAAATAATTATTTGTTTAGTTTTTTAAGCAGTGTTTGTGCAAATTCTTCAGAGGCCTCTGGTCCATTTCCAGTAACTACATAACCATCTTCTTCAACCGCTCTGCCTGAGTAATTTGCGCCCTCAGAGGTAATTTGAGCTTGCAGAGGTGCTAAAACGGTAGCACGCTTTCCTTTAAGTGCACCTCCATTAGCCAAAGTTACTGGCGCAACATCAATAGCACAAAGAATTTTATTTTGAGAAACGCCATCTTCCACAAGGCGAATTGCGTTTGAATCGTTTGAAAACATAAGTGCGCCCTCACCACCAATAAACACAATGGCGCTATAATCGGTCGCGTCGGCATCGTTAAGTGTAATGGAGCTTTTTGTTGTGCTGTTATTCATACCCTTTAACTCTCCAAGTTTTGTGCTTCCAATTATAACATTAAGCCCCGCGCCTTCAAGCACTCTTTTTGTTGTGTTATACTCTGTTTCGTTGTAGTCCACCGGTGCTACAACTAAAAGAACTTTATTACCGCCCTTTTCTACTTTTTTTGCCTGGCCAAGGCGCGTTATAATAACTTTCTTAATTATTATATCGTTATAAGGCCTGTCGCTCCCATCGCGTTTTGCGTTTGCAATTTTTGAAACAATATCTTGTCCTTGCACAACTTGCCCGAATATAGAGTAACCGCCGTTAAGCCAAGAGGTTTCTTTTTCTGTAATAAAAAATTGAGAGCCGTTTGTGTTTGGTCCGGAGTTTGCCATAGCAAGGCGACCAGGGCGGTCAAATGTTAGGTTTTTTGAAATTTCGCTATCAAATTTATAACCTGGGCCGCCCATACCAGTGCCAAGCGGATCGCCACCTTGAATCATAAACCCTGGAATTACGCGGTGAAATTTAAGCCCATCGTAAAATTTATTTTTTATTTTTTTGCCTGTACGCTGGTCTGTCCATTCTTTTTTAGCATCACTAAGTCCAACAAAGTTTGCGACTGTATTTGGTGCCTCTTTTTCAAACAATTCGCAAACAATCAATCCTTCAGATGTTTCTATTTCGGCAAAAATGCCAGAAGTTTTATCTTTCCAACTTTGCGCGTAAGCCAAAGAACACAGCAAAGACAAAGCCATTGTTGAGCAAAGAATTTTAACCATTTAACCTACCTCCGATTATTAATAAAACTGTGTCACGATTATATACAAAATGCCCCCATCAGTCAATTTATAAACAGCTATTATTCGCAGTTGTAATATAAAATACTTGTTAAAATTCCAAAATGGAATGTATTCCATATTTTTATAAATGAATTCAACTTAGTTTACTCTCTATAAATAATTGACTAAGTGTCATTATTTTGCTAACTTCTACTAGTAAAAATTACAAACAAAACTATAAGGATTTTCAATGGAAAATTTAACACTTGTTCAGCTAATAACAGCTGATATTATTGTTTTATCTGTATTTTTCGCGATAACATCATTATTTGCAGAAAAAGAGCATCAAAAACTAATGAATCTAATTTCCAAAAAGTGTTAAATAAAGCATAACAGTTAAGCAGCGCCAACGAAGATATAATTGACAATTTGATAACAATGTTTGTAACCCCAAAAGTTGTAGGGGCGTTTGTTCAAACTCTGATAGAGAAAAATGTTTATCAGATTTAAACCCGCCTATTGAAAAATATGGGTTAAATAAAATGCTTGGTACTTTATATGTTGTCGCTACCCCGATTGGAAATCTTGAAGATATTACTCTTAGAGCCATACGCATTTTAAGAGAGGTTTCTTTTATTGCTTGCGAAGATACACGACAGAGCATAAAACTGCTAAACCACTTTGGCATAGAAAAAAAACTTGTAAGTTTTCATTCACATAATCAAACTTCGCGTGTAAAACAAATACTTTCAGAGCTTAAATCAGGTGGTAGCGTAGCGCTTGTTTCAGATAGCGGAACTCCGGCAATTTCAGACCCGGGGTATTTGCTTATAAAAGAGGCCTCAGAAGAAAAAATAAATGTTGTGGCTTTGCCTGGGGCGTGTGCGGCAATTTGCGCTCTTAGCTCATCTGGTTTGCCAACCGATGGTTTTGTTTTTCTTGGTTTTTTAAAGCTTAAAGCTGGTAAAGCGAAAAAAGAACTTCTTGCGGCTGCATCACTAGGCCATACAATTGTTTTTTATGAATCTCCGCATAGAATATTAAAAACGCTTGCAATGTGCGCCGAGATATTTCCTTCAGAGAGTAAAATTGTTTTAGCAAGAGAACTTACAAAAAAGTTTGAAGAAATTATTCGCGGTAATTTAGCAGATGTTTCCAAAAGTTGTCAAAGTGTTGAACCAAGGGGCGAATATACGATTTTAATTAATACATCACAAAAGCAGAGGAAAAATGAAGAAGGTTAAAGTTGGGATAGTTGGCATAACTGGTTACACAGGCGAAGAGTTGCTTAGAATTTTTACCAAGCACCAAGGCGCGCAAGTTACTTGTGTTATGGGCAGAGAAAGCAGCGAAACTAAACCGCTTGCTCAAATTTATCCTCATATAAAAGGCATTAACCTATCTTGTGATGCATTAAACATACCCAAATTAACCGCTGTTAGCGATGTTGTTTTTCTTGCTTTACCGCACAAGGTTTCAATGGAGATAGTGCCGGAGCTTTTTAAGGCAGGCAAAAAAATAATTGATTTAAGCGCAGATTTTCGTATAAAAGATACTGCAGAATATTCCAAGTGGTATGGTACGGCGCACAATGCACAGGCGGAGTTGCAAAAAGCTGTTTACGGTTTAAGCGAACTTTACAGACAAGATATAATAAATGCTTCTTTTGTGGCAAACCCGGGGTGTTACCCTACAAGTATTTTGCTTGCATTGGCTCCGGTAATAAAACATAAACTTATTGACTTAGATTCAATAATAATTGACTCAAAAAGTGGCATTTCTGGTGCCGGCAGAAAAACAGTATTGGATTATATGGCAAATGAACACCCCAATTTTAGAGCATATAGTGTTGCCGGAGTGCACAGGCACATACCCGAAATTGAGCAGGAGCTATCCCGTCTTGCAAACAAAAAACTACAGGTTACATTTACTCCGCACATAATACCCGTTGAGCGCGGTATGCTTTCTACGATTTATGCATCAATAAATACAAAAATTTCAAACGCGCAACTTTATAAAATATATAAAGATTTTTATAAAGATAAAATATTTGTAAGAGTGTTAGATGAAAAAAGCCTTCCTGGCATAAGAAATGTTGTCTCAACAAATTACTGCGACATAGCACCCAGTGTAGACGAAAGAACCAACCGCCTTGTTGTGGTAAGCGCGTTGGATAATTTGGTAAAGGGCGCTTCCGGGCAGGCGGTACAAAATATGAACCTTATGTTTGGCTTAAAAGAAAGTGAGGGGTTAATTTAATAGAAAAAGAAATGTCTTTGCCTTATGGTTTTTTTGTAGCCGGCGCGCATTGCGGCCTTGCAAAAAACAAAAATAAAAACGATATCGCGCTTTTTCTCTCTGCTGTGCCAGCGCAATGTGCAGGCGTATTTACTTCCAATTGCGTTAAAGCTGCGCCGGTAATAGTAAGCCAGAAAAAACTTATAAAGAAAAAAGAATTTCGTGCGATAGTTGCAAACTCCGGCTGTGCCAACGCTTGCACCGGCAAAGGCGGCATACAAACTGCCAATGCAATGTGTGATGCTTTGGCAAAAGAGTTTGGTTTAAAAAGCGGTCAGGTTCTTTTGGCATCAACCGGGGTTATTGGAAAGCAACTTCCAATAGAAAAAGTTAAAAATGGTGTTGCAACACTTGCAAAACTTGCCGATAGCGGCAAATGCAGCCCTACTGGTGCCGCAAGCGCAATAATGACAACAGATACACGGCAAAAAATATCTGCGCGCAGTATAAAAATTAACGGTAAAGATGTAAAAATTTGGGCATGCGCTAAAGGTTCTGGCATGATTGCCCCCGACTTAAAAGGCTTGCATGCCACCATGCTTTCATTCATTCTTACCGACGCTTTAATTGCTGCTAATCAATTACAAAAATCACTTGAGCGTTGTGTTGAAAAAACTTTTAACCGTGCCACAATAGACGGTGATACATCAACCAACGATACCGTTTTTTTCTTAGCAAATGGGCTTGCGGGCAATGAGGCAATAACCGGCGGCAAAGAACTTGCCACTTTTGAAAACGCACTTTATTCGCTTTGCCTTGACCTTACAAAAATGATTGCCTCTGACGGGGAAGGCGCAACTAAAATAGCTGAAATTATTGTAAATGGCGCAAAAACAAAAGCCGATGCGAAAAAAGTTGCTTCTACCATAGCAACATCGCCACTTGTTAAAACCGCGCTTTTTGGAAATGATGCCAATTGGGGCAGGGTAATTGCGGCCGCAGGCAGGTCTGGCGTTAAACTTAACGCGGGCAAAATTAAAATTCATATAGGCAAAGTGCTTGTTGCCAAAAATGGCACCGGTGTTAACTTTTCAGAAACCGATGCGAAAAATGAGCTTTTAGGTAAAGAGGTTAAGCTTACAATTGACTTAGGCCTTGGCAAACAAAGCGCAACTTACTATACTTGTGATTTTTCGTTTGATTACATAAAAGTTAACGCAAGTTACAGAAGCTAATGCACCTGATATGAAAACAAAAGTAATAGAAACAATAAAAGGCACTTTAAAAACAGCCCAGCTTAAAGAAATCGCAAATGTTCTTAAAAATGGCGGAATAGTTGTAATACCAACCGATACAGTTTATGGTATCGCGGCAAATGCTTTTTGCCATGATGCCTGCCTTGAAATTTATCGCTTAAAGGGAAGGCATTACAGAAAACCGCTTGTTATAATGCCGCGAAGCTCTTTGGAACTTGGTAAAATCGCGCATCTAAATGAGAAAATAAAAAAGATAGTAAGCAAGTTTTGGCCAGGCTCGCTGACGCTGGTACTTAAAACAAATCATCTCGGTAAAATTCTTATGGGTGGCAGGGACAATTTGGGTGTGCGCATACCAAAAAACTCACTTTTTAAGGCGCTTATGAAGCATTGTGCTTTTCCACTTGCAACTACAAGCGCAAACCCATCGGCAAAGCCGAGCGCAAAGAATGCTCAAGAGGCAATAAAATATTTTAATGCTAAAGTGGCAGTTATAGTAGATGGCGGGCCGTGTCAAATTGGAAAAGAATCAACAGTTGTTGATGTAAGCGGTTTTCCTTTTGTTGTGGTTCGCAAGGGTTGTCTGGATTCAAAAAAGTTGTTAGCGTATATGTAGGCAAATCAATTTAATATTAATAGTTGAAAGGAGAATATATGAGTTTTTTAGAAAAGCAGGATAAAGAAGTTTTTTCGCTAATTCAAAGCGAGTTGGAGCGTCAAAGAAATACAATTGAATTAATTGCATCGGAAAATCATACATCGCAAGCTGTTATGGAAGCTCAGGGTTCTGTGTTAACAAATAAATATGCCGAGGGCTATCCTGGTAAAAGGTATTACGGCGGGTGCGAAGTTGTTGATACAGTTGAGAATGTTGCCATTGAGCGTGCTAAAAAACTTTTTGGTGCTGAGTTTGTTAATGTGCAACCTCACTCGGGAACGCAGGCAAATATTGCAGTTTATATGGCGTTATTGAACCTTGGCGATACCATAATGGGCCTTAATTTGGCGCATGGCGGGCATTTGTCGCATGGCAGCCATGTTAACTTTTCGGGCAAGTATTTTAAGGTTATTCCATATACCGTTAAACAAGATACCGAACTGCTTGACTACGACGAAATTGAACGCCTCGCAAAAGAAAATATGCCAAAGATGATTATAACAGGCGCAAGCGCTTACTCAAGAATTTGGGACTGGGGTAGGTTAAGAAAAATTGCTGACTCGGTTGGCGCGTACCTTTTTGCTGACATTGCTCATTATGCTGGCCTCATTGTAGCAGGTATCTACCCATCGCCAATACCTTTTGCGGATATTGTTACAACAACAACGCATAAAACACTTCGCGGCCCAAGAGGCGGAATAATTATGGGCAAAGAGAAATATGCCGCCGCAATAAACAAAGCTGTTTTTCCGGGCGATCAGGGCGGCCCGCTTATGCATGTTATAGCCGCAAAGGCTGTTGCTTTTGGCGAGGCGCTTTCGCAGGAGTTTATAACATATCAAAAACAAGTGCTTTCAAATGCCAAAGCGCTGGCAGCGGAACTTACAAAAAAAGGTTTGCGTATTGTTTCCGGCGGAACAGATTGCCATATGTTCCTTGTGGACTTGCGTCCAATAGGAGTAAAAGGTAAAGACGCGCAGGAAGTTTTGGAAAGTGTTGGAATAACAATAAATAAAAACGCCATACCATATGACCCGGAAAAACCCTCTATAACTTCAGGCATAAGAATTGGTACTCCTGCGGTAACAACCAGAGGAATGAAAGAAGCTGAAATGGAAAAAATTGCCACATGGATTGTACAGACATTAAAAAATGTGGGCAATGAACAAGCTTTATTGAACATAAAAAAAGAAGTTCACGCGTTTTGTCAAAGTTTTCCGCTTTATTAAAATAAATGGCCTATTTACTAAACAGATTATTAAAGTATAGCTGGTCTTAGCGGGAAGTTTTTTTGTTGATGTATGTTTTCATGCTTATATTTTCAATTGTTTAAATTTTACTTGCGGTATTAAAGGCAGCTAACTAATGGGTGAACGCAAAAAGAAAATTCTAATAGTTTTTGGCACAAGGCCAGAGGCAATAAAAATGGCCCCGGTGCTAAAAGCTTTCCGCACAAAATCATATTTTGATGTTAAGGTCTGTGTTAGCGCCCAGCACCGCACTATGTTAGACGAAGTTTTAGAGCTTTTCAAAATCACTCCGGATTATGATTTAAACATAATGCAATCAGACCAAAACCTGTATCATATAACGGCAAACACTCTTCTTAAAATGGAAGCCGTGCTTGAAAGAGAAAAACCTGATATGGTTTTTGTTCATGGCGACACTACAACAACTTTCGCGGCAACGCTTGCTGCCTTTTACAAAAAAATTCCGGTTGCCCATGTTGAAGCGGGGCTTAGAACTTGCAATAAGTTTGAACCGTTCCCGGAAGAGGCAAATCGTGTTTTAACAGATGCGTTAAGCACTATTTGCTTTGCGCCTACTGCTCAGGCAAAGGCAGCACTGTTAAAAGAAGGTATTGAAAACAAAAAAATTTTTGTTACAGGAAATACGGTGATAGATGCTCTTAATGAAACGCTCAAACGCAACCTTGATTTTAAAAATAGCGAACTTAAAAAAATATGTCATGGCAGTGGTAAAATAATGCTTTTAACGGCCCACCGCAGGGAAAACTTTGGAAAGCCGATGGAAAACATTTTTCAGGCAATTAAAAAAATAGCACTAAAGCACCCTGAAATAAAAATTATATACCCTGTTCACTTAAACCCGAATGTGCAGACACCTGCAAAAAAAATATTAGGCAATGTCAAAAATATTTATCTTTTGCCGCCATTAACATACGGTGACCTTACAAAACTTATGCAAAGGTCATACTTAGTAATAACCGACTCAGGCGGCATACAAGAAGAAGCGCCGGCACTAGCAAAGCCTGTTCTTGTATTAAGAAACATTACCGAACGGCCAGAAGCGGTTGCCGCAGGCACTGTAAAACTTGTTGGTTCAAATAAAGAAAAAGTTTTTTTGGAAATTGAAAAATTGTTAAATAACACAAAGGCATACTCTGATATGGCAAAGACAACAAATCCATATGGTGACGGTATGGCATCAAAACGCATACTTTACACCGTGGAAAATTATTTTGGCGTAAATAAAAACAGCCACAAGGGATTTCAATGGAAAGCATAAACGCACGCGTAACATTAAAGCCAAAAGAGCATTTTAGGTTGCTTGGCGGACATCAGTGGGTATTTTCAAATGAAATACAAAAAATAGAAGGCTCGCCGCAAAAGGGTGCGATAGTTGCCGCTTATTCTTCTGACAACATATTTCTTGGGCTTGGTTTTTATAACCCCAGTTCGCTTATTGCTTTTCGTCTTATAAGTAAAAAAAATGAGCTTATTAATGACGCTTTTTGGCATACTAAAATAAGCAATGCAATTGCTTACAGAAAAGAAATGCTTGGCAACATTAAGTACTGCCGTCTTGTTTTTGGAGAGTCCGATTTTTTGCCCGGCCTTGTGGTAGATAGCTTTAGCGATTACTTATCGGTTCAGTTTATTGGGGCCGGTATGGATAAAATTAAAGATGAAATAACGAAAATTCTTGTAGATTTGCTTGCCCCAAAAGGCATAGTTGAACGAAACGATTCTTCTTTGCGCAAAATGGAAGGTCTTGAACAGGGGATTGGCATTATTTATGGAACTGTGCCCGATAGTGTTGAAATAATTGAGAACAAAATAAAGTACTCTGCCAGTATTTTATCTGGCCAAAAGACAGGTTTCTATTACGACCAAAGAGAAAACAGGCAAGTTGCGGCCTCTTACTGCAAAGGCAAAAGAGTGCTTGACTGTTTTTGTCATAGCGGGGCATTTGCGCTAAATGCTCTTGGCGCCGGAGCCACCTACGCTGTAGCGGTTGACTCGTCAAAAGACGCGCTTGAGCTTTGCTCGCAAAATGCAGTTTTAAATAATATGCAAGAAAATTTTGCCACAGAAAAAGCCGATGCTCTTGAAATGCTAATGGAAACAGCTAAGTCGCACTCAAAGCCCGATGTTATAATGATAGACCCTCCAGCGTTAATAAAAAGTAAAAAAGATTTTGGTCCGGGGTACAGGCACTATGTAAAGTTAAATGCCGCGGCAATGAAGGCTATAAGTCAAGGCGGCATACTTGTAACTTCCTCATGCTCACACAATTTGCCGGGTAGTGAATTTTATAAAATGCTTTCAGAGGCCGCATCCAGGGCAGGAAAAAACGCGGTGCTTTTGCATATGGGCACTCAGGCGAAAGACCACCCAATACTTTTAAATATGCCGGAAACACATTACCTGAAATTTGCGGTATTAAAAATTTATTAAATATTTTATGCCAAATAATTTAAACAAAAGTGCGAACAAGTATGTATAAAATTATATAAGGCGAGAGGGTTAATGAAAGAAAAACAGAAAATGCCAATTTTAAATAAAGTAACACCAACTCTTTTGCAGGTTATGCCTTATGAATTTAGCGGTAAAAAAATTGAAGTAAAAATTGAAACCGATGAATTTACCTGCCTTTGCCCTTGGACTGGGTTACCAGATTTTGCTTTTCTAAAAGTTGTTTATGTGCCAGGCAAAGTTGTACTTGAACTAAAATCCCTTAAAATGTATTTGCAGTCATATAGAATGGTTGGTGTTGTGCATGAAAGCGCGGTAAACAGCATACTAAAAGATTTATCATCAGCGTGTAAACCATTAAATATGATTGTTGAGCTTGTTTTTAAGGTTCGCGGCGGCATAACAACAACCGTGTCGGCACAATATAAAAAATAATTAATGGTTTTTAACAATTCAGGAAAGGGTTCAGCGAGAGTTAGGGTACTTGAGCCCTTCGGCAAGCTCAGGGTAAACTCCCGACGAAACGGGAAAACCATAGGTTTTCCCTTGTAGAGCAGTTTGGCGAAATCATATTAGCCAAACCAAGTATGAACGAAGTGAATACTAAGTTCCGCTTTTGGCGGAACGCGATATAAATGTTCTTTTACAACTTAGGAAAGGGTTCAGCGAACGGAAGTGAGCGACGACGAAACGGGAAAACCTAAGGTTTTCCCTTGTAGAGCGGTTTGGCGAAATCATATTAGCCAAACCAAGTATGAACGAAGTGAATACTAAGTTCCGCTTTTGGCGGAACGCGATATTTGGAGATAAAATGTTTAAAAGAATTCAGCATATACACTTTGTTGGCATTGGCGGTTCTGGAATGTCTGGCATTGCAGAGGTGCTTTTAAGTTTGGGTTATAAGGTAAGCGGTTCAGACCTTAAACAAAGCGAGGCATCAGACCATTTAGTGCAATTAGGCGCAAAAGTGTTTATAGGCCACGATTGCAAAAACATACTTGGCGCGGATGTTGTGGTAACATCTACAGCGGTGCATCACACAAACCCTGAGGTAATAGAGGCAGAAAAAAATATAATTCCAGTTATACCGCGTGTTGAAATGCTTGCCGAACTTGCGAGGTTAAAATACACTGTTACCATAGCCGGCACGCATGGGAAAACTACCACAACTTCTATGGCAGCACTCGTACTTGCAAAAGGCGGGCTTGACCCTACAATGGTTATTGGCGGCCGTCTAAAAAATATAAATAGCGGCGCAAAACTCGGCAAAGGTGAGTTCCTTGTTGCGGAAGCCGATGAGTCGGATGGTTCATTTTTAAAGCTGTCTCCTGCCGTAACTGTTGTAACAAATATAGATAACGACCACTTAGATTACTACGGCACATTAGATAACATAAAGCACGCGTTTGTTGAACACATTAACAGCGTGCCATTTTATGGAACTTCAATAATTTGCACAGATGATGAAAACATTAAAAGCATAATTCCTCAAATAAAAAGGCGCTTTCAAACATATGGTTTTTTGGGTAATCCCGATTTTACCGCTTATGAGTTTTCCCGTTCAGAGGCAATGTTTACCTTCAAGGTTGCGCACAAAGGCAAAGAGCTCGGCAGGGCATCGCTTAGAGTACCAGGCAAGCACAATGTGTTAAACGCTCTTGCGGCAATAGCCGTTGGTTTAGAGCTTGGAATTGGGTTTACGCAAATTGCTTCAGCGCTGAGTGAGTATTCGGGTGTTGGCAGGCGTATGGAACTAAAAGGTGAAAAAAGGGATATTTTAGTAATAGATGATTACGGGCACCACCCGACTGAATTGAAGGCAACGCTTGCCGCAGTACGCGAGGGATGGCCACAAAGAAGAATCGTAGCGCTTTTCCAGCCTCATAGATATTCGCGCACAGCGCATATATACAAAGATTTTGGCACGGTTTTTACCGTAGCCGATATTGTAAAAATTTTGCCGATATATTCTGCGGGTGAAAAGCCGATACCAGGCGTTTCAAGTCAGCTGATAATTGATGCAATTAACAGCTCAGGCAAGCAAGCCCAAAGTTATGAAGGTATTGAGCCGCTAAAAGCAGAGTTAAAAAGCGGCGATGTAGTTATAACTTTTGGCGCTGGTGATATTTACAAAACCGGAGAGGAAATACTGAGGTCGCTATGAGCGAAATGTTTGGTATGATACCTCCTACCAACTTGGGCTTACTGTTGAATGAACCAATTTCAAAACACACAACTTTCGGTGTTGGCGGAAATACAAAATACTTTGTTCGTGTTTCAAATACAAATGAATTACTTCAAATTATTAATTATTGCATAAAAGAAAAAATAAAATATTTTGTGCTTGGCTCCGGTTCAAATGTTCTTTTCAATGATGCTCCTTTTAACGGAATAGTAATAAAACTTGGGTGCGAGTTTAATAATGTTTCTGTTGACGGGCAAACAATTGTAGCCGGCGCCGGCGCGCAATTGAGTTTGGTTGTACGCAAGGCCGCCGAAAATGGGCTTACTGGCCTTGAGTTTGCTTCGGCAATACCAGGTACTGTTGGCGGTGCGGTTTTTGGAAATGCCGGCACAAAAGATGAATGGATAAGCGAAGTTTTGCAAAGTGTAAGCGCAGTGCTTAAAAATGGCAGCCAACAAACATTTCAACGCTCTGAAATGCAATTTGCTTATAGAACTTGTGCAATAGAGAATGTCGCGTGCTTTACTCAGGCGGTTTTTGGTTTGAAAACAGGCGTAAAAAATGATATTTTTCAAAAAATAAAAGATTTTGCGCTTAAAAAATCGCTTAGCCAGCCGCTTGGAACAAAAAATGCCGGTTCAATTTTCAAAAATCCGGCAGGTGCATTTGCCGGCCGGCTAATAGAGCAGGCAGGGCTTAAAGGTTTTTGTGTTGGAGGGGCAAGAATATCGTATATACACGCCAATTTTATTGAAAATGAAAATAATGCCAAAGCCGCTGATATTTTAGCTCTTATAAAAATTGTACAAGATAAAGTTTTAAAAAAGTTTAATATAAAACTTGAAACTGAAATAAAAATAGTTGAATGAGTATGATAAATAAAATAAAAAAAATGAAAATAGCTGTACTCTTTGGGGGAACATCTTCCGAAAGAGAAATATCTATTTTAACAGGCCGCGCGGTAATTTCCGCGCTCAAGCGCCTTGGCGCAAAAGTTGTTGGAATTGACTTTGATGGTTCTCCTTTCATGATAAAAAAGGCAAAACCCGATTTTGTATTCATTGCCTTGCATGGTACATTAGGGGAAGATGGTTGTGTGCAGGGAATGCTAAATCTTATGAAAATTCCCTACTCCGGCAGCGGTGTGGAGGCAAGTGCGCTTTGCATGAATAAGGCGCTAACAAAGGTGATTTTTAAAAGTAATAACCTGCCTACCCCAAAATGGAAAGAAGTTTGCGCGGAAGATAAAATAAACAATAATACCTTTACTTACCCGTGCTTTGTTAAGCCGGCATCGCAAGGTTCTGCAATAGGCATGTCACTTGTAAAAAACAAAAAAGATCTGGGTTCTGCATTGAAAACAGCATTTAAATACGACAAAAAGGCCTTAGTTGAAGATTACATAAAGGGAACTGAAATTACAGTCGGTGTTTTGGGCGATAATGTTTTGCCGGCGGTAGAAATAGTGCCGAAAAGTGAGTTTTACGACTTTAAATCAAAATATAAAAAGGGTTGTTCAAACCATATTATTCCGCCGCGCATTAGTAATAAAGCTCGTTTGCTTGCACAGAGATATGCGTTAAAAGCATGCAAATGCAGCGGGTGCGAAGTAGTTGCAAGGGTTGATATGATAGTTCCAAAAAACTCCATACCTCAGATATTAGAAATAAATACAGTGCCTGGTATGACTGAAACATCGCTATTGCCCGATGCCGCGCGAGCCGCTGGCATTGGTTTTGATGAATTGGTTTTAAAAATAATTGAATACTCATTAAAAAAATGAAAAGAAAAGCAATAAAAGTTAGCAGAAGAAAAAAGTTTACTTTTAAAACTACGGTTACCACAAGGCCAAAGGTTAGAAATAGAAGAATAAAGCAATTTAGGGTAATATTTGTTTTTATGCTTATCCTGATAGTTTGCTCATTTCTTTTATTTAGGGGTGGTAAAATTATTTCAAATTGTGTTGTTAACGCAGAACAGTTTAAACTGCGTTACGTTGAAGTTGTATCAAGTAAAAATATAACCCGTAGCGAAGTGCTTTCGTTTTTGCCTTTTAGAGAAGGCAACAGTATGTTTAAGCTTTGGATTAGGGAAACAAAACAAAAAATATTACAAGAAAAGCCGGAAATTGAAAGTGTAAAAATTCATCGCGGATGGCGAAAAGTTATAGTTACCTGGAAAGAAAGAACTCCTATTGGTTGGGTATTAAAAGACGGCAGTAAAATTGGTGTAGATTATACTAACAAAGAATTTCCTTTAAGGGGCCAATGGGCTCAAATTGAGCTACCGCAGTTAGATGCAAAAAGCATTTCTGAACGAGCAGAGGTACTTGAGTTTATGAAAGCGCTTTCACACTTTAATAAGGAGTTTTTTGCGCAAGGCGTAGAGTTTAGTATGCTTGGCAATAAATCAATATGCTTTAATTTAAAAGATGGAACAAAAATATATTGGGGTACACCTGATAGTTTTGAAATTCCCGACAAATTACATAAACTAAACAAGGTTTTTGCCGATGCCAAAAGTAAATACAAAGGCATAGAGTATGTGGATTTGCGATTTTTTGATCAAGGCAGAATACTTTTAAAACCAAAAGCAGTTGCGGCAGTAGTTGACTCAAGCGCAATCAGCCAAAAAAGATCTAAAAAAACTTTAAAAGCGAGGTAGTGATAAAATGTCAAAAAGCCAAGCAATAGCCGGCTTAGATCTGGGTAGTGGAAAAATCACCTGCGTTCTCGCAGTTCCTTCAGAAAAAAACGGTGAGTTTGAAATTTTAAACGGAGCTGTTATTGCATGCAAAGGTTTGCGCGGCGGGGTTATTTTAAACTTGCAAGATACCTCGGCAGCAATAAGGCAGGTAATTGATAAGTTAGAAGAGGAATCAGGAGAAGAAGTGCGCGGTGTATTTCTGGCATTGCGCGGCGACCATATAATTTCTCTCAACTCTCAGTTTGAAAAAAGAATTCAACGCAGCGATAAAGAAATAAACAAAGAAGATGTTGAGGAAGTAATTGAAAACGCAAAACCTATACGGCTTGATAACGATCAAGAAATAATACACACAATTCCGCAAGAGTTTTCTTTGGACTCTCAACAAGGCGTGCCAAACCCCGTAGGTATGGAAGGCAACATTTTGGGTGTAAATGTGCACATTGTTAAGGCCTCTAGCACATTATTAGGTAATATAAGTAAAGCGGTTGCAAATGCAGGTTTTCAAATAGATGAGCCGGTTTATGGGTTGCTTGCGGCAGGCGACATTGTTCTTACTCAAGAAGAAAAAGAAATTGGTTGTTTGTTAATTGATTTTAGTGGTTCAAGCACAGGTGTTGCGGTTTATAAAGACGGAAAGATTCGCTACAGCAAAGAGTTTCACCTTTTTGGTTCAGACCACATAACACAAGATATAGCGCATGCTTTAAAAACATCTTTTGCCACCGCGCAGAAAATAAAAGAAAATTATGGGCTTGCCATGACTGAGCTGATAAGTGAAGACAGCGTATTTGACTATACAAGGGTAGACGGGCACAATGTGCTTAAAGCAACAAAGAAACAGCTTGTAGAAATAATTCAAACTCGCGTAGACCAGATGTTGTATGCGATAGAGGAAGACCTTAAAGCGTCGTCAGACCCTACAATGTTTGAGGCAGGCGGTGTAATAATTACTGGTGGCGGTTCAAAGCTTGAAGGCCTTGTTCGCGCAACAGAAAAAACATTTGGTACTTATGCAAGAAAAGGCCGCGCAATTGATATTAACGGGCCTGAGTCAATAGTTGACGATGCGGTTTTTGTTACCGTCCTTGGACTTTTTAAAACAGATTTAACACCGCGTTGTCCTTCAAAAAGACGCTCGTATATTGGTAGTGGCGGCTCACTTTTTGTTAAAATTCGTCGCTGGATTGAAGACACATTTTAAATTATTTTTGGTTTTGTAAAAACAGGTTGTAAAAGTTAAAGGATTAAATATGATAAGGTTCAAAGTTCCTCAAGAATTGGGCAGCAAATTTGCGGCAAAAATAAAAGTTGTAGGTATCGGCGGCGGCGGCACAAATGCAATAAACAGAATGATTGATAGCGGTATCAGGGGTGTTGAACTTATAGCAATGAACACAGACACTCAATCGCTGTTAAAGTCCAACGCGCCAATTAAATTACAAATAGGTGAAAAGCTAACAAAAGGCCTTGGTGTTGGCGGAAACCCAGCATTAGGTAAGCAAGCCGCCGAAGAAAGCCGCGAACGCATAAAAGAAATGCTTGCCGATGCCGATATGGTTTTTGTAACAACGGGAATGGGTGGCGGCACGGGTACCGGAGCCACGCCTGTAGTTGCGCAAATAGCAAAAGAGCTTGGCAAATTAATTGTTGCCGTTGTAACAAAACCATTTGATTTTGAAAATAAAATCCGCCAGGAGCAGGCAGAAGAAGGAATAAAAGAGTTAAAAAAATATGTGGATACATATCTAATAATTAAAAACGAAAAATTGTTTACCATAACAGACGAAAAAATGCCTATGATAGAGGCGTTTAAAATGGTTGACGATGTTCTCAGCAGAGCTGTACAGTCAATATCCGATATAATAAACATACCAGGTCAAATAAATGTTGACTTTGCCGACATCAAAGCCATAATGACAGGTGCTGGCGAGGCTGTTATGGGTATTGGCGAGAGTTCTGGACAGCACGGCGCTTTAGATGCCGCAAGAAAAGCCATAAGAAGCCAATTACTTGAAAATGGGTCAATCTCCGGCGCAAAGGGCCTGATAATAAACATAACAACAAACACAAGTTTAAATGAACTTAGCGCGGTAAAAGATATAGTAAGTTACATAACAAATGAAGCCGACTCTGAAGATGTAAGCATCAAATTTGGTATTGTAGAAGATAGCGCAATGGAAGGCATTAAGGTTACGGTTATAGCCACTGGCATAAGCCCGAACAAAAAACTTTTCGGTGCTAAAATTGGCACAAAAGCAAGTATAGATTTTAATCGTCCGGCATATACTTACTGGGAAATTAAAAATCTAAAATAATGTGGAAACGCTCTGGCTCAATACTATTTGATGACGAATTTCCGTTCTTTAATTTAGTAACCACAAAGCCGCTTGGTAATATGCGCGATAAAAGTGTGAGGAGTCAGTACCTTTCTGGTTTTGGTTTTAAGCAGGATGATATAATAACGGCTCAGCAGGTGCACGGCGACAAAGTTACTGTTATAAAAGATAAAAGTGAATGTGAAGTTTTGGGTGTTGACGGGCTTTTAACAAATATTAGCGGTGTTGGTTTATGTATTTTTACGGCCGACTGTATGCCGGTACTTTTAGGTTGTTCTGAAAAAAAGGTCGTTGGTGTAATACATGCAGGTTGGCGCGGCCTTGCCGGTGGAATTTTGGAACAAGGGGTAAACAAGTTTTGTTTGGAGTATAACACAAAGCCGGGCGATATATACGCTTCAATAGGCCCATGCATTGGGCCGTGTTGCTTTGAAGTTGGCTCAGAAATTGCAAAAAGTTTCAATTTAAAAGAAGAAAAAATAAGCCTTGACTTAAGAGGCATTGCCCGCGGTAAGTTGGAAAATATTGGAGTAAAAAAAATAAGCCAAAGCGATAATTGCACCCAGCATGAAACAGATTTATTTTTTTCGTACAGGCGGGATAAAACAGCAGAACGGATAATGACATTTGTGGCAATTAAATAATAATTATGTCTGGAGTAAAAAATGAAAATTGAAAAGTTAAGGTTGGCAATTGATGAATTAGACCAAAAAATGTTGAATCTTTTGGCAAATCGCACCGCCTTGGCAAAAGAAATAGGGAAAATAAAGCACTCATCAGGCCAGCAGATATACGCCCCTCAGAGAGAAAAAAACATTATCGCTAATATGATAAAAAAAAGCCGGGGCAAAATTGCGCCTGCTGTTGTTGAGTCGGTATTTCGTGAAATAATTCACGCTTGCCGCGCTATGGAAGACAAAATAAAGGTTGCCTATTTTGGCCCTGAGGCAACTTTTACGCATCAAGCCGCTATAAAAAACTTTGGCGTTGGCGCGCAGTATATGCCAAAAAAATATATTAACGAAGTATTTATGGAAGTTGAAAAAGGGCTAGCCGATTATGGTGTTGTGCCAATAGAAAACTCAACAGAGGGAATGGTAAACCACACTTTGGATATGTTTTTAGGGTCAGATTTGCAGATTTGTTCAGAGATAAGTTTAAAAATTGAAGAGTGCCTGCTTTGTAAAACCGGTAAAAAATCGGATATAAAAAAAATATACTCTCATCCTCAGCCGCTTGGCCAGTGCAAAAATTGGCTTCAGTCAAATATGCCAAATGTTCAATTAATTGAAATGTCTTCTACGGCGGAAGCCGCAAAAGCGGCACTGCGCGATAGAAGTGCCGGTGCAATCGGTTCCGATGCTGCAGCCGCTATTTATGGCTTAAAAATATGTCAAAGAGGCATTGAAGACGGGAAAGAAAATATAACCAGATTTTTGGTTATTGGGAAAAAATCAGTTGGCCCGTCCCGGTACGATAAAACATCAATAATGCTTTCAGTTAAAGACAGAGTTGGCGCGCTTTATGATATTTTGCTTCCTTTTAAAAAGTACAAAATTAACCTTACAAAAATAGAGTCGCGCCCAACCAAAAAAAAGGCATGGGAGTACATATTTTTCATTGATTTTATAGGGCATATAAGTGAGCCAAACATAGCCAAGGCATTAAAAGAAATTGAAGCCAACTGTGGGTTCATTAAAGTGCTTGGTTCATATCCAAGGGCGGATTAAATGGCGATTGATAAAATAATTGTTGCCCCATCAATAATCTCCGCAAATTTTGCTTGTCTGAAAAGTGACCTCAAAAAAGTTGAAAGGGGCGGCGCAAAGTGGTTGCATATAGATGTAATGGATGGACACTTTGTGCCAAACATTACAGTTGGCCCGGTTGTAGTTAGCGGCTTAAGAAAAGTCAGCCGGCTTTTTTTTGATGTGCATCTTATGATAAGCAATCCCGAAAAATATATTGCTGTTTTCAAAGATGCGGGCGCTGACCTGATAACTTTTCACATAGAAGCCGTAAAAAACCCGGCCGCACTAATTAAAAAAATAAAAGCATTGGGCATAAAGGCCGGCATTTCAATTAAGCCAAAAACTAAGGCAGATGTGCTTTACCCATTATTAAAAATGCTTGATTTGGTTTTAGTTATGACTGTGGAGCCCGGTTTTGGCGGCCAGAGTTTTATGCGTGATATGTTGCCAAAGGTTAAAGCGTTAAAAAGCCGTATAAACAAATATAATCCAAAGTGTTATTTGCAGGTAGATGGCGGCATAAACAACAAAACTGCCGTTGCTTGTGTAAGCAGCGGGGCCAATGTATTAGTTGCGGGTAATGCGGTTTTTTGCGCGAAAAGCCCTGCTTTGGCTGTGCGTTCTTTGTTGACAGCGGCAAGTAAATAGAATATAATGCGTCTTCATTATTTAACGGAGGGAGCAAAGCATGGCAGTTCGCATTCGGTTACAAAGACAAGGAAAGCCCAAAAGGCCTTTCTACAAAATGGTTGCAATTGATGGCAGAGCAAAACGTGACGGTGAACCCATTGAAGTTTTAGGTCAGTACGACCCAATGAAAACCGAAGCAAAACTTACCGCTAATAAAGAAAGAGTTGAGTATTGGTTAAAGCAGGGCGCAATTCCTTCTGCAACTGCGGCACACCTAATAAAAAAACTATAAACTTTGCTTTAGTTTGTTTGAGGTTCTAGGAAATGAAAGAGCTGGTAATTTATATAGTTAAAGCTCTCGTTGATAACCCCGGCGAGGTTGAAGTGCGTGAGGTTGAATCGGACAAGGGTATTATAGTTGAAATAAAAGTTGCTGCCGGTGATATAGGCAAAGTTATTGGCAGAGAAGGCCGCATAATAAAGGCAATAAGAACTGTTGTAAGTTGCGCGTCCGCAAAAATGGCAAAAAAAGTTTCAGTTGAAATTACCGAGTAAATGGTTGTTAATTGAAAGATATTACCTGGAAAGTTAGTGACATTGTCGGCAGTTGTGTGGAAGATACCTCAAAGCGAGTCCTTGGAGTTTTGGTTGATGTGCTTCCAACTGGTGCCAACGATGTGTTTCTTATAAAACCGCCGGCGCCCAAAATTGGCGATGTGCTTATACCGGCACTTGCTTCTGTAATAAAAAAAATTGATGTGAAAAATAAGCTGATAGTTGTAGATTTGCCGGCCGGGCTTGAAGAAACCTGGATGTTTAAGGAATCTGATGAAAATTGATGTACTTTCCGCATTCCCGTCTATGTTTAGCGGTCCTCTAACGGAAAGCATTATCAAAAGAGCAAGGCAAAAAAAACTTCTTGACATAAATGTAGTTGATTTAAGATCTTTCGCAAAAGACAAACACAAAACACTTGATGACAGGCCGTTTGGCGGTGGGCCGGGTATGGTTATGAAGCCCGAGCCGCTAATTGCCGCGCTTGAAAGTGTTGGCGCAAAAAAAACAAAACGAATTGGCTGGCCGAAAAATAAAAACAAATTAGTTGTTTATCTTTCGCCTCAGGGTACGCCGCTAACTCAGGAAGTTATAAAAAAGGTAGCTTCTTACAAATCGCTTGTTTTATTGTGCGGCCACTACGAAGGTGTAGATGAAAGGGTTCTCAGTTGGGTTAATTTAGAGCTCTCAATAGGCGATTATGTTCTTACCGGCGGAGAGCTCCCGGCAATGGTTTTAATAGATACCGTTGCGCGCCTCATACCAGGTGTTGTAAAAGAAAGCGGTTCAGTAGAAAATGATTCTTTTTTTTCAGGAATTTTAGATAATCCGCACTATACCAGGCCGGAAAACTTTCGCGGTCAAAAGGTTCCAAAAATTTTGCTTTCTGGTAATCACAAAGCTGTACAAGAGTGGCGCAAAGAGCAGGCAGTTTTAAACACAATTAAAAAAAGACCGGATTTGGCAAAAGCCGCCGGATTAATAAATAATAAAAAATAACTCAGGAGCAGCTATGTCAAAGATAATTACAGAGCTTGGAAACGCACAAAAAAGAACATTGCCAGATTTTCGCGCAGGCGACCAGTTACGCGTTCACTTCAAAGTTATTGAAGGTGAAAATGAAAGAGTACAGGTGTTTGAAGGTATTGTTATCCGCAGGCGCGGAACCGGCATATCTGAAACATTTACAGTAAGAAAGATATCTTTTGGCATTGGCGTTGAAAGAATATTTCCTATAAACTCACCAAGAATTGAAAAAGTAGAGTTCCTTCGTAGAGGCCATGTGCGCCGTGCCCGCTTGTTTTATTTAAGAGCGCTTTCAGGCAAATCCGCAAGAATTGAAGAAAGAAAAGACAGCCAGCAACAAAAGCAATAAGTTTTTTTGTTTCAAGCCAACAAAAATCTCTTGGTTTAAAACCCATATCTGGGTTTGACTCGCCTGCCAATGAACCTATATGAGTTTGACAGTGTTTTTTACTCTCGCGGTTTTAAATCCCTTGTAGGTGTTGACGAAGCTGGAAGGGGCCCTTGGGCGGGGCCGGTAGTTGCAGCTGCTGTAATCTTGCCGCAAAATGCCTTTATAGAAGGCCTTAACGACTCCAAAAAACTCTCACCCAAAAAACGCAAAACAATCCTTGAAAAAATAAAACAAATCGCACTCTCCTACTCTGTTGGCGTTGTAAGCCACACACAAATAGACGAAATAAATATTCTACAGGCAACTTACCAGGCAATGAAAACCGCAATTGCCGGCACAAACACCCCATTTGATTTAGTCCTTGTTGACGGCTGGGCAATACCACAGTTGAAGTTGCCTCAGCAAAATGTAATATCTGGTGATGCGCAAAGCGCTTGCATTGCCGCCGCTTCAATTGTGGCAAAAGAAACAAGAGATGCCATAATGGAAGAAATGGCGCAAGAGTACCCACAATACGGCTTTGAAAAACATAAGGGCTATGGAACAAAACAACATATGCAGGCGCTCCAAAAGTTTGGCGTATGCCCAATACACAGGGTTAGCTATGCGCCCATAAAGGCAATATTAAAAAATGCACTAATTATAGGTTGATTTTCTAAAAAAGGAGAGGTTATTATGGCTTTAATCAAATGTTCAGAGTGTGGAACCGAAGTATCATCAGAGGCTGACAAGTGTCCAAAGTGTGCTTTCCCAATTAATAAAACTGCTAAGAAGACCCAGCAAAAGAAACTCGCTAATGGCTGCGCAATCGGTTGTCTTACAGTTTTCATAATATTTGCCATACTATTTCTTGTTGTAGTATTGAGTTCAAAAAAATCGCCACCTCCTAATTCAGGCAAAGCATCATTATCATCTAATAAATCTATTACTGAATCGATGTCAGAAAAACCTGCTCTTGAACTTAAAAAAGGGTGGGAGTTTGTTAACGGTAAATATGGGAACACTTTGATTAGTGGTATAGTTAAGAATAATTCGCAGAAAAATTACAGTTATGTTCAAATCTCTTTTGGGATATATGATAAGAGCGGTGCTAAAATCGGTACTGCTATGGCAAATATTAATAATCTTAGATCAGGTGGGACATGGAAATTCGAAGCGAGTATATTGCAAAATCTTGATAATATAGATACAGCAAAACTTGAAGAATTAACCGGTTTTTAAATGTAATAGGTATTTTTCTGTAAGATTTAAAAAACTAATAAAGGCAATAATAAAAGATGTACTCTAAAGAAATAGGCGATAAAGCTGAAAAAGATGCAGTTGCATTACTCAAAAAATCCGGGTACAAAATACTCCAAAAAAACTATCGCGTACCATTTGGTGAAATAGATATAATTGCAAAAGATAAGAAAGTGGTAGTTTTTGTAGAAGTAAAAATGCGTAGTAGTGAAGGTTTTGGTTTACCGCAGGAGTTTGTTGATAAGCGAAAAAGAAGGAAAATAATTGCGGCTGCCATTTCTTATATTAAGGCAAACAACATAAAAAATACCGATTTCAGGTTTGATGTAGTGGCACTTGGCAATGCCTTAGAAAAGCCGAAAATAATAAAATCGGCATTTGAAACGGCCGGCAACTTTACAATTTAGTTTCATGCCTGTCATTGCGGGCATAATACTCAAAAAGTGTTGCTAAAAACAAGGGATAAAGTCTTAAATATAGACGACAAGTAAAAACATTTGAT
>Ga0265297_10003087_pt1 | contig 31280 bp, 59 predicted proteins | sample Munlanlwell13791_FD_192502 | JGI IMG/M metagenome (GOLD analysis project Ga0265297, IMG submission 192502) | Leachate microbial communities from a municipal landfill in Southern Ontario, Canada - Leachate well 137-91 | ecosystem: Engineered > Solid waste > Landfill > Unclassified | place...
CTGAAGATATTTAAATTGACTCCGGCTTTTTGCTTCTGCAACTTTCCCTGTTTTAGGGTCAAGCATTATAGAGTTATAGCCTTCAGTGGGTTCAAATTTAGGGGTTTCGGTTCCCCCAAATGCAGGGGTTTCGGTTCCCCCAAATGCAGGAGTTTGTGGAATTGGCACAGAACCATAGGGCAATGTTCCTTCAGTAGAAACAACTTGCCCTTGAGGAGAGGTTATTTCAATAGGTGTGGCTGATTGACTCCGAAAAGCCTGTTGCTCTTGCGGAGACAGAGAACCCCAATATTCTTCTGATACATATGTCATGTTCTACCATCTCATTTTTTTATGTGCTTTCTTTTTAGTTTTCTTTTTATCTTTCTTCAACGATGCAAGAGGCATCGCGTACCCAGCAAGTTTCTTGTATCTCTGTGAAGTAGCTTCCTTTTCTGTCGCCCTGCGTTCTGCTTTTGCCGCCGCTAAATCCGTCTTTGAGCGTTCGCGTTGAGCTTTAACCTTCCTTAATTCTTCTTCGCGTTCATACTTCAATTTTAATTTAGCAAGTTTAGCTCTCTGCCCAGCTTCTTTTGCTATTTCCCTATCAGCAAACGATCTACTTTTCTTTAATTTAGAGTCTTCATCATTATACTTGAATTTGGCAGTATATCCACCCTTAGAAGTAGATGTATTCTTTTCCTTCTTTTTAGTGGAGCCATTATTTGTGCTCTTATGTCCGTTCCCATTACGTTTCGCTAATGCCTTTTTGCCACTTGAGAGAAATAACATACATCACCCCTTGTGTTTACTGAATTCTTCCTTTAACCCTTGCACGATATCACTAATCCTTTCTCCATCTACAATCAGATATATCTTAACAAATATACCAAAAATCGCTATAAGAAAGGCGATGAGAACCAAGATATTGTCTATTCTGTCTCTTATTACCCACCCAATACATAAGCATGTTAGACCCATTCCTACCGATGTATATAGGGAAATTTTATTGTCATCCATTCGCACCCCTAGACACATCATAGCGCAATTATATGTTAAGTTCAACCTTTTTGGCGGTTCCTATGCTCTCGGAAGAAGTACTTAGAATCCATACGAGACTTTTCTTCCGTTTCTTTATCCTGAGTGATATTGGCTAGAGCTTGCTGCGCCCTGGCTGCTGCCAAAAGGTTATTCCCGTGCGCCCTTAAAGACTTGGCTCTCCTAATATGGGCAGGGTCTTTCTTTGTCCACCCTGTATGCTTTGTTGCGGGCTTATACCATTTTTCTTTCGCTTTCATAGATCACTCCTAACTTACTAAGTTGGTTTCTACCTTACACCTATTTTATGATATTGTCAAGTTATTCGCTAAAGCGCGTTATTTGGCAAGTATTAACCTTGAGTAAACGGATTGATGTGGGTCTTGTTAAGTACAATTTCAGTCTTAATTTATGGTAAAGTGTATACTGGATTGCATCAGCTATATGCTTAATCTATGCGAGTCTGGACTAAACCGTATCAAGTCGGAATGAGTCGGGACATAGATTGATCGTGTCGGGATAACTAGATATTGAGTCGGGACTATAATCCCAGTGAGTCGGGATAGACTGCAAATGAGTCGGGCCTATGCTTTGGTGAGTCGGGACACTGAGATAATCCCATGCTGGTAAGTCGGGATTATAGGGCATAAAGTCGGGATAACTAGTCTATGAGTCGGGATAGATTGCCAATCTTATATATAGCGAGTCGGGATAATGGTATTATGAGTCGGGACTGTTAAAATAGATTCAGAATACCAGTCCATAACTACACTCAGTCCCTAAAATTCATAGACTGTTAAACCTGAATTATTGCCATATGTTTACACTATGAAAATGGCGAGAATCACAGTCCGCAATGTTAAACGTATAAGTGGCTGTTTAACGTACCAAACGAGTCACCATAACGATTCTAACGCCTTGATTTTGCCAATAGTCCACAGTCTACAATATATTACTATTGCCAATCTATTGACAACTGTTGTATAGTGTGGTAGTATATGTGTGGATCAAAGGAAGGGGGAAAGGCAATGAGAAAGCAAGTCAGCATAAACGATATGACCAAAATACACAAGAACCTTTGGAAGCTCGACAATCAATACTTCAGGATGTTCGGCCATGGCATCACCCCAAACGGTTGCTGGATTATCAATCCTATCTCCAGAGAGTTAATAGACATAGACATTGCCACCGGGAACGATGTGTATGGATTGGCAGAACTTGAATTCGGGGGAATTGTGGGTACTGTAAGTTCATCGAATGAGTTTATAACCCAATCCTAGCCAGCCTGAAGAGGGGTAGACCCTGAAACGCCCACAAGGGCATAGCTGGATTAAATTAGGGAGTGTGTAGAATGACAACTAAGAATCAATTAATACGTAAAATACAGAGAAGAGAGAATTTAACGCCTGAAGATACCGATGTATTGATTGACATGCTTGCAGAAGCTAACAGCAATCTAGGAATATCCAACAACGATTACGGGGTAAGTTCAGGTGATTTTAAGAGAGGGTTAACTTGGTTCTTGAATAGGGTCAAACATGAAAACAAGCCCTATTATAATTATCACTATAAAAACAAGTTGGGATTATCTATTGCAAACTATTGACAACTGTGGTATAATGAATCATCTCAAGATAGGAGGAGATTAAAATGAAGAAACAAACAGCACAACTCATCTTTGATGGTGGCAAAAACGGAAAACTCTTAGAAGCAATCGCAGATGTGGTCGGCAAAGATATCAAAATCCATAGGACTGGAGAAAATACGGCTGCTGATGTGGTAGTATGTGGCGATAGTAAGTGTATCTTATCGCCCAGGATCAGCGATAGCGATGAGCAAAAACAAGGCCCGTGGGAGATGAGCTACGCAATCGGAGATAATGGGCGTGTCGCATGGGTATGGCTCGGTCACAAACTTTTGGGCCCATGCTATCAGCGTGGAACAGATGGGAAGTGGGTTAATTGTTATTCGCATGGTAATTTTGGCAAGAATTTCTCAAGCGGCGGAAACTGGAGCAGTAGCCCATTTCGCATTGAGGGTAAAACCGACCATCTCAAATATGATACTCTGGATGAGTGTATACAGGGTAGGATTGATGAGATTGAGAGGGCTAAGATAAGTAACAATGCATCGGATAAAATATTTTTGCACTATGCTGCCATACCTGCAATCCAACCTGAGTTGATTTAACTACTTATCAAGATAGGAGGATTAGGTAGAAGCTTTGAATAAAGCAAGGAAGTATATCACTAACGCTCAGCTTCATCTAGAATTAGACGAGATTTTGAAGGCGGAAGGGTAGGATAAATGAAACAACACGATAAAGTAAAACTCATGGCTGAAGATTGCGGGTGGGAATTCAGAAGTAACTATAGTGGGCGTGGGATGTATGGGGAAACGTGTGTTGGCGTAGTTTGCCCTAGCGCATCAGAATGTATTGAGGAAGCATCGTTAAGAGGAATCCGTGGCGCAAGCGTGGATAATATGGGGCGTGATTTCATTGTCTATTGGCCTAATATAAAGGGGAATGATGAATAGGATAACAGTAGACGGCCAAACCCACAGATTAAAGATAGAAAAGATCGGTTTATTCCGAGCCGCAAAGTACGCCTTTAACGGCGGTTCGGAAAACAAGCTCACTCGAAGATTCCTCAATGAAAGCCAATCACTTATCAAGTTCAGGGTATATCTAAATTAGAAGGAGTATTATGAAAGAAATAACAATTAAGACACAGGCCGAATGGAATGCACTCCCATCAATATTCCCTACCCCAACCAGAATCTTTATTGAGGGGGATATATCCATTAAATTAGATATTGATCGCGCTCACGTTGTAGCAAGGGGATCGGCTCACGTTGAAGCAAGGGGATCGGCTCACGTTGAAGCATGGGAATCGGCTCACGTTGTAGCATGGGAATCGGCTCACGTTGTAGCAAGGGGATCGGCTCACGTTGAAGCATGGGAATCGGCTCACGTTGTAGCAAGGGGATCGGCTCACGTTGAAGCATGGGAATCGGCTCACGTTGTAGCATGGGAATCGGCTCACGTTGTAGCAAGGGGATCGGCTCACGTTGAAGCATGGGAATCGGCTCACGTTGTAGCAAGGGGATCGGCTCACGTTGAAGCATGGGGGCAATCCGTTATAAGGATATTATCTAATTCTATTAAATTGGTTGCCCACGGATTCTCTATTGTATCTATGGCTAAAAATATCTCACTTGCTTTCAAGTTCGACCAAACGGTAACTATCCACAGATATGAGCAACAACCATTTATAGAGAGAGAAGGTATTGAAGCCACAAGCGGATATGTGGTGTTATTCAAACGAGTATCCGCAGATTTTAAGACACAAGAAGGAACTGAGCATGAAACATCTTGGCAAGTAGGCGCTAAGGTCACGCACCCTGAATGGAGCCCCACATTCTCAGAATGCGGAAAGGGTAAGTTCCACGCTTGTTCAAGACCATATTTTTGTAATGAATTCAGATCAACGCCGAACGATAAGTATATCGCTATCAAAATAAAGGTAGACGACTTATATGAGTGGCCTAACGCACAGTATCCACACAAAATAGCATTCATGTCTGGGATGGTCCTTTATGAATGCGATTGTTGTGGGAATAAGATAGGGGGATAAAAACATGAAGGAATATAAGCATCGATGTGTAGGAAGAGTTCACGACAGTACACGATGGGGTTCCTTCCATCCACGCCAATGTAAGCATGATGGGGTTGTTGAACGTGATGCAAAATGGTATTGCAAAACGCATGACCCAGAGGAAATCAAAGCAAAAAAAGCAGACAATATTAAGAAATGGAATGCAAAATGGGATAATGAAGCTGCGATAGCCCGCCGCAGAAACGCCGAATACAAAGCCTGTGAAGGAATCTCTACTAAAGCCCTAGAGGAAGGGGTTATTCAAGAGATGATAGAGATATGCAAGGCACTTCAAGGATTGCTCAAAGAGCATGCCGATACAGTAACTTTGAAAGTGCTTAATTCTGCGGTTTCAAACTCTGACCGGATACTTGCTAAGTTAGCAGAGAAGGAGAGTAATGAAACTTCTTAGTGAATATCTTCAAGAACCATTCGACCCTAAGAAACGCTTACTTGATAAGATACTAGAGGAAGCTCTTATAAAGCAACAGCAAGAGAAGGAACATAAAGAACTGGTAGGCTCGATGAGGAAACTTTGGGAGGGTTAAGATGCTTACGGAAAGCGATTTCATTAAATCAGGATACAGAAAAGATGTAGTGCCCACGCTAGAAAGATATTGGGCGCAATCATTTGTGCAGAAGTGTGTATACCACGATAATAAAAAGGCGTATTTCATAAACGTCTTTTTCAGTGGGGAGTTTCTTAGCGTAAGGATGAGGCCAACGATCCAGTTGCAATTTGAAGTCCCTATTGGAACGATGAACATAGAACTTTTCGCTATTAAAGAAGATGCCACTATCCCAAAGTTAGAAGACTACATAGATTATCTATGGCACAACACATTAGCCGAATTTTATGATGAGGAGTAAATGATGAAAAACAAACAGGAATTCGACAGGCTATGCAGACTATATCCTCTATTCAAATTAAGTATACAAGAATATGAAGATAAAGAGATATTGGTTGCAGAACAAAGTATTGGCTCTTCATTCTCAACGCGCTTATCCCCACAAGGAATAATAACCAATGAAGGAGCGAAATTACTAGACCGCTGCCATATGCAAAAAAGTATCAATACAGAGTTGATGAAACAATACCCAGACCTACACATCGCTGCATACCCAAATAGAAATGGAATAAAAATATCCGCATGGGTAAAACGGGCCGATAGAGATGCGGAGGGAATAGGTAGTATAGGCTTACTCGCCCTTAACCTCCGAGACACACTACAAGACTGGCAAGATGAGGCCCAAAAAGCAAAACAGGAAGGATGGTTCTTCTGTTCTGGCCACAATAAAGCAGAACCTAACACAGAATATGGATACTTTTATTTCGCTGGAAAATACTGTAAGCAATACGGAATCGAACACCCAGAACATAAATCTATGGCAGGTAGAGAAAGGTATAATTAAGGAGTAATATGAAGGCTAATCCATCTATACCTGAAGGAACTAAGTTCGGATACTGGACGGTTTTACATAAAGGACCACCAAGTAAAGATAATAAGATTCGCTATGTGTGCCAATGCCAATGCGGTAAGGTGAGTTACGCAACTGCATACGATCTGCAATCAGGCAAAACTAAAAGTTGCGGATGTTCACGAATAGGTAATGGGCCAAATAAATCACATGGTATGTCACGGACAACGGAATATGAAATATGGTGTGGCATTATCAAACGATGCACGAATAGAAATTATAAGCGTTGGGAATCATATGGGGGAAGAGGAATTACTGTTTGCGATGAATGGACTGGGACAAATGGGTTTGAGAAATTTTTAGAAGATGTTGGGCCAAGACCAAATAATAAATATTCATTGGATAGAATCAACAATAATAAGGGATACGAAAAAAGTAATGTGCGTTGGGCTAATGCTTATACGCAGGTGCATAATAGACGCAAACTATCCGATATATCCACATATTCAGATAATGAGATATTGACAGAACTAAGAAAACGTGGGGTCGTAAAGTAAATGGACGGTAGGATAAAAGCAATAATACCTGGGGATCAATTCCACAAATGGACGATTATAAAAGAATCCCCAGATAGGTACTATAGAGGATTATCCTATGTTTGTAAGTGTGAATGCGGCACAATACGTACTGTAGCAAAACAAAGTTTAACCAGCAATAAGAGCAAAAGTTGCGGATGCGCTAAAAATACCCAGAACGGATTATCGCATACTCCTGAATATACGGTATGGAATAGTATGATACACCGATGCACTAACCCGAACCATAGTTCCTACAAAGACTATGGAGATAGGGAAATAACAGTTTGCGAAGAGTGGTTGGGAGCTATGGGGTTTATTCGGTTTTTAAATGATATGGGGGAGCGGCCCTCAATGGCACATACATTGGACAGAATCAACAATAATAAAGGTTATTATAAGGAAAATTGTGTATGGAATACACTATCAAAGCAAAACTATAATAGGAGAAGTGTTTCCGATCTGTCATGGTATAAAACATCAGACTTAATATGTGAGGCCAAGAGAAGATGTTTGATATAATTAAAGAGAGCTAACAACAATAAAATTGTTAGCTCTCTTCCACCGTTATTTTACGGTTTTAGTCCCTAGTCGCCCCACCCATCGCAAAGGCTCTCATAATTACGAAAATCGCAATTCCGAGACCGAAGACAATGGGTACAAGGGAGGTAAGGATGTCATCGGCGGCTGTCGTCCTTCGTACCTGTAGTTTCCTACAGGAGTAGACTATACCATCGGCCTCATCTCTAAGGTCGGCCAGCACCTAGTCGTTACGCACGCCCAAGAGGCTATGCCTCTCTGCTTGGTTCGGTATAACCATGAGCCTTTATTGGCTTTTAGGCTTCCACCGAGTTCGCTGGCTTTGCAATTGGGATTACTCCCAAATGGGGCAACTTGCTTACCCGTGATCAACTCACCGATAACCGTATTCACGATGTAGTAACCCACCGCGCCAAGAACTGTCACTAAGGTTATCTAACCTTGACCTTAACTTTCGCTAAGGGTTGGACTATCTTTTTATCCACCTGTAACCTGATGGATAGTTGGTCTATAGTCTCTACGCTTTTATCCACACCTGTTTGTATTCTGGTTACGGATTAGTGTGGAACTTAGTTCGGGATAGCCTTGCCTTTCGGTTTAGGTGTTCCCCGAATTAGCCAACAGTTTACCTTAATATTACTATTAAGGGGGGCCAGTGCTAGGCGCATAGACCCTTTCGCCTCTACCTTAACTTTCGCTAAGGGCTAGATCATACTATCTCCCAATACGCCAAAATATTGGGTAGCTCCTATCTGATCGTTACACATTTATGAATACCCAAGAAATCAAGTTGGCTGAGTCAAGGTATTCAATTTAGCTCGGTATTGCCCTGCGGATTTCTCCGTTTAGGTGTCCACCGAGTTAGGGAGCTTGCCATCCTAAGATTACTCTTAGGTGGGGCAGGGGAGATTATATTCTCTCCCACCAATCCCATCATAAAGTATTACACTCATCCTGGTTCAGAATGAACCTCTTGGGATATATTACTACCACGTTTTATTTTAGAATGCAATATGGTATACTGTATATAGGACACTTTACTATTTAAGTCGTCCTTATTTTGATCATAGGGAGTGATAACATGAAAAAGAAGCCCATACCTCCGAATACTGTTTATGGATTCCTTACTGTCTTACACGAAGGAACACGGGATAAGTACAACCACATCCGATATACTTGTCGGTGCAGTTGTGGGAAAATAGTAGATGTTCTTGGCTCTGATTTACGGTCAGGGGATATTAAAAGCTGCGGGCATTACCAAGTAGAACGTCTTAGAATTCATGGGCTGTCCCATACCCATGAATGGGCCATATGGAGGCAATTAGTAGATAGATGTACTAACCCGCTAAATAAAGATTGGAAGAACTACGGAGGCAGAGGAATTAAGGTATGCAACCAATGGCTGCCACCTGACGGATTCTTAGTATTTTTGAAAGATGCGGGGGCTAGACCATCATCAGACCTGAGCATAGATCGTATCAATGTGAACGACGATTATCGCCCAGGGAATATTCGTTGGGTCGATTCAATGACTCAAGCGCATAATAAAAGATCAAAAGAGGAAATAGAATGGCAACGAAAATTGATATAGCCCAGTTACGTATAGAAATCCGCAACCTTAGCCGCAAGCAGAAACTCTATCGTGTCTTACGTGATGAACTTAGTAAACAAGGACATTGGAAACAGAAACCAAAACGAAACAGTTGACAACACTCGGCAATTGTGATATACTATAACCGTAGTGAAGTAAAGGAACGCTAAAAGGAGAAAGATGGCTAAACTTAATTGGGAAAAGATGCATACTTTATCTGAGATTGCCATTGTGTCCAGTTGCATACGATCAGTTGCGTCGGATGCGATAGACGGATATGCCACAATCACACAAGTTAAAAAAGTTGCAGGAAATTATGTAACACAGCTAAACAACCTACTCGATAGTTTGGAGGAATCTGATGGCAAAGTTAATCTTTGAAAACATAGGGAGAGGTAAATGGAATGGAGCTGTAGAGATTCCAGATAATTCCACTGCTGATTCTATTTGCAGTATAGTTAATAAAACAGTCAAGAAGCACCTGGCAAGTAAGTATCCTGATATCGAATATGATGCTGAAGTGAATGTGGGATATCTTTATGCTGGCGTTTATTTGGTGGGGAAATTTCATAAGGAGGATTGATGATGGCAAGTAAGAGAGATGAACAGGGGGCTTTTAAGAAACTAATGGAGGCATTCCCCGGAGAATCAGTTAGCTTGGATTATCAAATAGATAACTTCCACGGCGGGAAGATTCGGGCGCATTACAAAGCTTATCGTGATGGCTCTAAATCAATTACGCCTATAACTGTGAACGCTAAAATATCAAGTTCAGCAGACGGATATCTGACCAAGCATACTACCCCTATGGATGCAGTGAACTATCTTATTAAGATAGATGAAGCAAATAAAATAGAGGGTGCTTAAGTGAAAACATACAATGTGGGCGATAAAGTTTGGTGGGCTAAGTGCGGGAGTCAGGGAGTTAAAGTCCCTTGTACTGTTTGCTATGGCAAAAAAGAGGTTATAGTCATACTAGGTAACGGAGATGAAGTTATTGTTCCTTGTGATTTTTGCGGTCATGGGCTTGAGCCACCAAAAGGATATTTAACTGAGTACCAATATATAGCAGAGCCCGAACTTGTTACTATCCAGCGTATTTCAAGCGACCAAACTTCATGCGGCGAAAAAAGAGAATATCATTGGGGCCATTATTATCTCGATGCCAATGATATTTTCGACACAATTGAAGAGGCGACTGAACGATGCGCTCAGATTATAGCGGATAGGGAGCAAGCTAAAATAGACCACCCAAAATATAAAGATGCCAAATCATACTCTTGGAACGCCGGATATTGGCTAAGGGAAATAAAAAGTGCAGAACGCACGATAGAATATGCTTCTAAAATGGCTCGCCTATGTAAATCCCGTTCACGAACAGAAAAGGATAAGTTGGAGGTGCCAATACGACTATAACTCTTACCATTGAGACAAAACGCCTTTAACACATATTCTAAATAAAATAGGAGAGGAGAAGTAAAATAATGCAAGAGAACAAGAGGATCATCGAAATAAACGGGGTCAAGCTAGAAGTTGACTTGCGGGATTGCAAGGTGGTTGACAACTTTAGGGTTGGCGATAACGTGAAGTTGCTCACCAAGAAGTATGGGGATACATTCGAGGACCACGCCGGAGTCATAGTGGGCTTCGATGAGTTCAGGGAAAGGCCAACGATTATCGTGGCTTACCTCGAAGTGTCCTATTCTGAAGCATCAATCCAGTTTGCCTATATCAACAAGGATTCAAAGGACATTGAGATGGTAAAGGCAAATGAGAATGATATCCCATTCAATAAATCTAGGGTTCTCGATATGTTAGATAAGGGAATCGCAGTAAAAGAAAGGGAATTGGATGATGCTAAACATAAAAAGGCGCATTTCCTTGAGTGGTTCGGGAGATATTTCCACATGCATGACAAGGAAACTGTGGGTATCGGAAATAAAGAGTAGTAATTTTTAATTAAAGGAGAAGTAAAATGCCAGACAAAAAGAATCGCTACGAAGACTACGAGGATATGAGCGCAGAAGAATTGGATAAGTGGGTAGAAGAAGATATTGATGATGATGATTAGTTAGTGCTTTGGTGGTGTGGCGGAAAAGGTAGACGCTTAATGCTTATAAGAAGGGATACTGCTGAGACTGACGTTGCTTGTCAACTATACGATCTCAGAGTTAGGTAAATTCCTTTCATGTAGGGTGACAATGGCAACTAAAGTCGATCTCATAAGACTTGTTGTTGCTCAAATCCCTGCCACCACCAAACAGTTGTAAACTGCATAACACTGTGGTATAATAGTAAATACAGGAGGGAAGAATGAAACTAACGACAATGGAAGCACTAAAATACCTTGAGGATAACGGACGGAAGATGCACATAAATACCATGTATTCTCATATTAAAGCAAAACGGATAAAGGCTACTCGTACTATGATCGGTGGGCGTTTAGCCTTTGATACAGAAGAGTTGGATCGCTTTATTCAAGGGTTGCCAGCGGTAGAATCTAAACGATAGGGGGTTTTTAATGTGCGTTCATTATTGGGTTATCGAACCGCCAAACGGACCGATTAGCAAAGGAGTTTGCAAGAATTGCGGAACAGAAAAAGCCTTCCCTAACTGGATAAACGCGCAACCATTCAAAACGGATAACCTAATCGTTCCCTTACGAGATGATTTTGAAAGCATCATAGGGAAACTAGTAGATGGTTCGATGGAGGCACTTCATGGAAAAGCTATCTATTGATGAAATCGCACAAAGTATTTATGGCAAACCTTCCGATGAACTTACTGCAAGCGAATATCACATTTGCGAACAGGAACTACAGATATATCTACAGGAACGTAGCCGAGAAGAACAGTATAGTAGGAGTTATTGATGAAACATATTACTACGAAACAAACACTAAATATATCATTTAAGCTATTTATCGTATTACTAATGGTGTCCACCCTTACAGAATCTTCTATAGAAGGAAATACCGCATGGGCGATCATATTCCTTGTGTTACTGTTAATTAACACTATTGGGCTTGTTGACTCGATTAGAACTATAATAAACGAGAGGGATAATGGATAAAAGAATAGCGTATAAATTAGTTGCTCATGCAGTTGCAAAGGATATTAGTAGGCCAAAACTCGCAGCCCCATATCTTGATGAAAAGAAACAGGCGATGGTAGGTGCGGATGGGTTCAGGTGTGTAATGATAGAACTTGATCCTCCAGAAAAGTATTATGACTACATCGCACTGATTCCAACTACATATCAAGTTATCCTTGAGGTTTCAATCCCAGACCTTATCAATACTGCAAAACTCCATAATGCCAATAAGGGTGCATTGACTAAGGTTTTTCTTGTCGATGACGTGAACTCGGAAGAAAGCCCTAGTTTGATATTCAAGCAAGAAAATATGAGCGTTCAGTCAGCAATATCATGTAGAATAGTAGAAGATAAACGAGTCTCAGAAACAGATATTTTCTTCGCCATTAACTCTCAATATCTATATGATCTGGCGATGGCAGTAAAGACATACCAGAACTCATATACAATTACAATAGCGCATACGCAACGTTGGAAAAAGCACACTAAAATATGCCCATTTACAACTATCAATATCCAGATTGCTTCACCTACATCACCTGTATTGTTCTCCGTTGGTGAATATCGAGAAGTGATTATGCCTATGTTTACTCAATGGTGATTTGGTATAATTAGCGGGTTAGGCTGCAAAGATGCGGGATAAACATTATTATGCGGGCGCTCCGCAGCAAGACAAGAGTTGAATTTATGAGCGAAAGTCAGGATTCATCGAAGCAAAAAGATTCAGGAGGGGCGATTGCCCCGCCCAATATATGGCCGCTTTATCTAGCTGGGCGCTGTGCAAATGGGGCAGAGCGTGATGGGGGAACAAGGTGGCACGCTGTACCAGATAACGATTATAAGGCTTTATGTGGTGCAAAACCTGGAAGACAATCGGCAGGGTGGGCACCATTTCACAGAAAGGAGAAGCAGGCCATCACATGCCCTGCCTGTATCCGTAAGCTAAAGAATCTCCCCCAATCGCCGAAGCAAACTGAGGTAGATTCCAAATGAGGGTTCTGATTAACCGTATGGCAGAGGTTAGTGGCGAAGACCGCCCGCATAATGCCGCAATAACTTCATTGCAGATTGCTATGCGCGGAGCGCCGCATAACAACGCAATGAACACAGACCACGGAATCCTCCCCTGTGGGGGACAGGGTGGTTGATAGGCAACGTGTCGCTCGATACACCACCCCATTCCGTGGCTGGTTATCGCGGCATTATGTGGGCCGCAAAGGAGTTGAATATGGGCAAAGTGTACCTGGCAATCAATTATGGAGCATACGAAGGGTGGAGGTTATAGTCCTATGATTCATTTGAAAAGGCAATGGATCAAGTATTGTGGGGCCAGACCTTTGGAAACGAATGGAAGATACTCCGAGAGGTTGAATTTATCACAAACGAGAAACATTCAGAGTGTGTGTGTTCACAATGTATGGTGAGGAAGGCATTTGAGGATGAGGAAACGGCCCACTAATAAATCGTTGGAGAAAACCGACCGCTAAAGCGGCGGCTCAACTCAATATTATCTGGCTGGCTGGAGGTAGCAATGAGCGAGTGGATAGAGAGGTATTTCCTATCATTTGATGGTGTAGAAGGTAGTGAGAAGGAGGTAACAAAGGAACAATTCATGAAAGCAGAAAGAGCGGCTGGTTTTCACTCTAAATTCGGGGATAACCATGTGGCTACGGGTGGCTTTGGGGCTGGTGGAATAAGGGGCAGGGTAGAGTATACGTGTAGCCAGCCAGATAACAACTCATTCAACCCGACCGCATAGCGTCGGGGTTAATTCGAGGATTATGCAGAAAACGGAGGATTAAGATAGTGAGAATATACCTCAATGGTAAACCTGTGAAATTTCGGGCTGAATGTGCAGAATGCGGAGTGATTGCAGAATCTAATCCCCCATCTAAGGGATGGGAATATGTAGAGTTGTCCCCATGTGGTGATTGGGGATGGAAGTGTCCTGAGTGCTTATCTGATAGCAGGAGCACAGTTTCTGCATAATGCCGCTACCTGGCGGTAAAAGGGGGAAGGTTAAATGTTTGAACAAGCAGACAACCCAAAGGACTTTGACATTATCCAGCAAGACCATGAGGATACCTTAAATGAAATAGGAGACTTATTGATAGTCCTGCAAGATCGTGCTTTTAAAGAAGGCGCAAAGGCCCAAGTACTGAAATTTGCACTTGATTTCATGGGGTGTGTTAAAGAACACAATGGCTCACTAACCACTCTCGCCATACCAGAGGCAGATTACGAGAGAATCCGGCGAATGACATTGGAGTTTAATGGCAAGGTTGAATGAACGGAATAAAGGAACGGCGGCAGAATAAATCACTCAAGGCGACATGAGGAGCGTCATTTGCAAATCGAGGTCAGTGGAAAAGCTCCTCATGCCCCTTAGCTTAGACATTCTGCTACTAAATACGGGCATATGTGTCTGTAATACAATAATCTTAATATGGGAGAATAATGTTAGAAAAAATTCGTGTCGCAAAAATAGAAACTAAGCCAGCCAAAAACAATACCACCCTTTATACAATTATAGGAACAGATGGATCAAAACAATCCCAATTCTCTGATAATATTGACCTGTCTTCAGTAATAGAAGGGGCCGCATATGAATTTGGGATAGAATTAGACAGAACTAAACAGTACCGCAACATTACTTCATTCAGGGCACTAACTACCAAAGAGGAAAATGAGTTGAAGCCTATAGAGCAAGATTCTACAATGTCAAAATCTGATTGGGATCAAAAAGATAGGCGCAAACAGGCAAGCATTGAAGGGCAAGTTGTACTAAAAGAACTTGGGGAATCGTTGCGATTCGGATTGTGGGAAGAAAAAGAAAAGGATGAATTTCTTGGTGCATACACAAGTATCATACGCCGTATCATACAGGAATGGGAGGTCGCTACCAATACTGTACCGATTAAAGTATCAAACGACATTAAGATACCTGTAGAGAATGAGCGTTTGATACAGCAAGGTAAAACAATATGCCACATATTGGGGACCAATTGGGATACAGAGTTAGGGATTTTTGCTAAACAATCAAGGGCAAGTCTTACACCTTATCCATCAAGAGTCTTACTGGACGGATTGATTAGAGAATTGCAGGGAAGATTGCCAAAATCCATACCCACAGGAGAATAAATGGAAGGAATAGATTTTACGGATTAATAGCCTAAATAATAACACAGTAATATAGGAGATAAATAAATGATAATATATGATTACGAAGCTATAGGATGTCTATGCTTGTTTATTTTTATACTTGTGGTTTACAAAATATTCAGGGAAACAAAATATCTAAAGTATGACGATGGCAATGCCACTCCTCTTAGCGATTTTTGTTTGGTATTGTCAATTTTTACCTTTGCTGCGGTATTTGTGTTATCACTTTCTACGCTGTGGCAGGTAGATCAACATAACTATTATGCGACGAAACTTACGATAAATGAATTATGTATCTTGAATGAAGCGCACGAAAGTAAATTTATAAATAATGTAACTATTGAAAAAGGATACAAGGGATTTGAGGATATCTACTTAGTTCGTGTTGGATGGCGGCTACATGATAGTGACGAGGCCAAGGAATTTCTCAAGGAAACAGGAGTGCCCCTATATAAGAATGTAAGAGAACTAATGGGATGCGACGAATGAACGACTTTATTTTTATGATGTTAGGAGAATAAGATAATGCTTAAAGCTTCAGAAATATATCTAACCAATGATGTAACCGCACAAGACTTACTTGATGGAATCTTATCTATGCAAGATGACTTATCTGATAAGAATTTAGAGGTTAGAGAGCTGATGTCTCAGAGAATAATTGCACAATCGAATTACGATGATGCACTACAGTTAGCGATTACATCTCTACGGGCAGAAAGGTATCCTCTTCCCCTTCTCATGTCAAAGGCTAAATCTCAAGTTTCCGCACAACAACAAATACTCGACACTGTGAAACTAAATATACTGTGTATGAAAGAAGACATAATCCTCATTAAAACCCAAATAGACTGCTATCGTAGTCTTTTATCTTGGTTGAAAGCGGAGTTGTTGAATAGCTAACATGAAAGTAATGTTTATCTCTGGGCCATATAGGGATAATAGCGAATATGAGTTAGAAGGCCACATCAGAATAGCGGAAAAGGCCTCTATCTATTGGTGACAAAAAGGGTGGGCGGTGTTATGCCCTCACAAAAACACTTCACATTACGGTGGTCTATGCGATGATTCAGTATGGCTCGATGGCGCACTTGAGTTCTTGCGTCGATCAGATGCTATTTGCATGATAAAAGGATGGAGTAAATCCGCTGGGTCCAAAGCAGAACTTCAGTTAGCGGACCAATTACATAAGGAAGTTATATTTATGCCAGATGCAGAGGATGAATAATGCAAGACTACGATGAATTTTTAAAAACAAAACAGTATAAATTAAGAAACTTTGGCGTCGATATAGATAGGTCATCAATACATCCTAAACTATTTGAGTGGCAAAAGGATATCGTAAAGTGGGCCTGCAAAAAGGGCCGATGTGCTATATTCTTAGATACGGGTCTTGGGAAAACATTCGTACAATTGGAATGGGCTAGATTGTTAGGTCAAAATACGATTATCATCGCGCCCCTGTCTGTGGCACGGCAGACGGTAAGGGAAGCACTTAAGATTGATATTCCCCAAATATGCTACGTAAGGTCACAATCTGATATCACTAGCACTAATAATCTATGGATAACAAATTATGAAATGCTCGACCAATTCGACTTTTCGCAATTCGGTGCCGTTGTGCTTGATGAATCAAGTATACTAAAATCCATAAGTGGGAAAACAAGACAACGATTAACTGAATTGTGTAAATCCGTGCCTTATCGCTTGTGTTGCACCGCAACACCAGCCCCAAATGACAATATGGAACTTGGGAACCATACCGAGTTTTTGGGTATATGCAAAATGCAAGAAATGTTATCTATGTTCTTTGTGAACGCTAACAAAGAACATACCATAACGCTAGGGGACAAAACCTACCGCAAAAAAGGATCAAACAGAGGAGGCACAGAATGGAGATTAAAACACCACGCAGAAAAACCCTTCTTTGAATGGCTATCATCGTGGGCCATAACCATGACTAAGCCATCTGACTTAGGCTACAACGACGATGGGTTTATTCTCCCACCACTCAACATTAAGCCAATTGTTATTCATAGTGACTATTGCCCTACAGACCAGTTATTTTTTACACAGTTGCATGGTATAACTGATCGGGTTAAAGTCCGCAAGGATACTATAGATAATAAAATCGCACAACTCAAAGACATTGTATCATCAAGCGATGGGCAATGGATAATATGGTGCGGACTGGATGACGAAAGCTCCAAGGCAACGGCGGCTATTGATGGGGCTGTAGAGATAAAAGGATCACATACCCTAGAGTATAAAATAAAGGCCCTAGAGGACTTTCAAGATGGTAACATTCGAATAATCGTAGTCAAACCAAAAATAGCAGGATTTGGGATGAATTTTCAGAACGCCTCTAATATGATATTTCTAGGATTGAATGATAGTTGGGAGACCTACTATCAGTGCATTCGAAGAGAGTGGCGTTATGGGCAAGCAAAACCTGTCAACGTGTATCTTATAATGCATGAGGTAGAGGATGCAATATACCAGAATATCATGCGTAAAGACGCTATGGCTAAACGGCTAATCGGTTCGCTTATTGAACAAGTGAAGGAATACGAAAAGGGAGAGCTAGGGATTATAATGGAAACTGAAAAACCATACACAGAAAAGACTGTAAATGGCACTAATTGGACTGCGATGTTAGGAGATTCATGTGTTAGGCTTAAGGAGATTAAAGACAACACAATAGATTTATCTATTTATAGCCCTCCTTTCGCTGATCTTTTCACGTACACAGATACCGAAAGAGATTTAGGTAATAGTAGAGACTGGAACGAATTTTTTAGTCATTACAACTTTATCATCAAAGAAGTGCTACGGGTTACTAAACCGGGAAGATTAACATGCGTCCACACTAGCGACATACCAGCTATGGCTAACAGGGATGGGTATATTGGTTTACGAGATTTCCCCGGAGCTGTCATTCGCGCATACGAAAATGAAGGGTGGGTCTTTACGGGCAGAGCATTTATCCAAAAAAACCCTCAGAGTCAAGCTATAAGAGTCAAAAGTAAGGCATTACTGTTTGTCCAGCTACGTAAGGACTCTTCTGATTCTAGACCAGCTTTAATAGACCAGATTCTGTTATTTAAGAAGGAGGGAGATAACGCTGTCCCTGTAACACCAGTAGAAAACGGAGAAATAGACAATGAAACATGGATAGAATGGGCTAATGGTATATGGCTAGGAATTCACGAAACGGACACTTTACAATTTAGTAAAGCGCGCGAGGCTGATGACGAAAAACATATATGCCCACTCCAATTGGGGACTATCGAAAGATGCATTAAGCTATACTCTAACCCCGGCGAAACTATCCTTACTCCGTTCGGAGGCATTGGGAGTGAGGCGTACCAATCCTTGAAGTTTAATCGCAAGGCCATTGCTATAGAGCTGAAGCAATCTTATTTTGATGTTATGGTAAAAAATTTACAATCCATAGAATCGCAATCCAATATGGACCTATTCACTTATTACAAAAACTCCTGATTTTAGGGTATTGACTTTTGTTATGCGTTTTGGTATATTAGTGGAGTTTGGAGGTATTCATGGATTATTTAACACTTGACGAAGTTTGTTCCATCCTCAAAGTCCACATAAACACGGTATACAGCTACATATCCTCTGGGAACTTAAAGGCATTTAAGCTGAACGGAAATGGACCGTGGCGAGTAAGTAAAACTGACTTAGAGGACTTCATATCGCTCTCTGTAAAAGGGGGCGTGTAATGCCACCACAAATAAAGGATGCCTACTGGTTTCCCCATGATTCCAACGCTGCTAATGACCCAAAAACAATCCTCTTAATAGAACAATTAGGGCTAGAGGGTTATGGAATATATTGGGTGTTAATTGAATGCTTACGAGAGCAACCAAGTTATACCTATCCACTTAAATTACTACCATCACTTGCAAGAAGATATGGGACTAGCTCTGAAAAAATAAAGACAGTTGTAACTAATTATGATTTATTTATTATAACTGATGATGAATTTTTCTATTCTGCCAGCCTTATTAAAAGAATGAGTAAATACGATCATGCCCGCGAAAATGCTAGAATGGCTGGCCAAATATCACAGGCAAAGAGAAGAGAACGATTAGAACAACGGCTATTAACATCTAGCTCAACACCTGTTGAACATCCGTTAAACACCAGCTCAGCACCTGTTGAACATCCGTTAAACAACAGCTCAGCACCTGTTGAACATCCGTTAAACACCAGCTCAACTAGTAAGGACAGTAAGGACAGTAAGGACAGTAAGGACAGTAAGGAGAGGAGAGTGCAGAGAGGGGAACTTGGAAAAAACAAAAACGAAACTGTTTTTTCTGTATGGGAAGAATGCACAGGGAAGATGATGTGCCAAACATTAGGGCAAGAGTTGGGTATTCTTATTGATGAATTCGGAGAAACTAAGACAATAGAGGCGATTAAAGATTCAGTAGCAACTGCAAAGAATGGGATATTTAATGTGTTGTATGTTCAACGTAAACTTGAGGCATGGAGGTTAGAGGGGAAGAAAAATGGAGATAAACCAATTTTATCAATAGAAGAAATGGGCCGATTGGAAAAGTGGTGGGGTAGTATGTGTGTTTTGTATAAAAAATGTGATAACTGGAACAACGGAAAAGATAAAGCTAAGGACATTTTTTTTCAACTGCGCCCAAATGACGAACTTGCCTTGCGAATTATTCAAGCGATTAGATATTACAATTCACAAAAATGGGATGAATCAGAGGATCAGTTTATCCCTAGCCCTGTAACCTTTTTGGAAAAGAAAATGTGGGAAACAAAAGAGGCAGTAATGGATTGGAATATGTTCATGAAACGACAAAAAGAGAGTTTGGTTTATGACAGCTAGAAACCAAGACAAACTTTATGATCTAGATGCTGAGGAAAGTGTTTTAGGGGCATGTTTACTTGATGACACAGCAATAGACAAGATTATAGGATTTTTGCTTCCCAAACATTTTTACAGAGATAAAAACCAATGGGCTTTCTCTGCTATTGTAGAATTATCGCATAGGGGAGACGCTATAAACCAAATAACGGTGGCGCATGAATTGCAACGATTAGAAAAGTTGGAAGCATGTGGGGGGCCAATGTTTTTGTCTAACGTGCTGCAAAATGTTCCAACAGCGGTTCATGTTATGCACTATGCAAAAATAGTGTTTCTGTTAGCAGGGAACAGAGAACTCATCTTGGCATCGGAAAAAATAAAAGATATTGCTTATTCAGATAACCCTAATTTTGCAGAGGCTATATCGAAATCGGAAACAGAAATTTCTCTTATTCGGGGAGAGTTTTCTTTTGGGGATGACCACACAACCTATCACGATGAGGGGATGTTCTCATATCTACAGATGCAAGCAGATTCCACATTAAAGCCGTGGCTTTTAACTCCGTGGGAAGAATATAACGCTGTTGCGAGAATGAGAAATGGTACATGCACTACAATAGCTGGGCCAAGTTCCCACGGTAAAACAATGGCAGTAGAACAGGTTTTAGAATATGCCTCTTGCAGTTTAGGGAAAAATGGAGCGTATTATTTTCTGGAATTGGAACCGATTCATTTTTATCATCGCAGAGCTTGTAGGTTAATGACAACCGCACAAGGGAAAGCCCCAACATTTACTGACCTTGAAGATGGAGTTTATAAAGACGATCCCAAAATGCAAGAGTTTGTCAATTCGGTTATTGCATGGCCTGGGAAGATAAGCATGGTATCATGTATTGGGTGGTCAATTCATCGCATTTGTGCCGATATTCGTCAAAAGGCAGCGCAGGGATTAGCTGATTTTGTGGTAGTGGATTACCTGCAATTAATACCCCGTGAAGACGTAAGTAAACGTAATGTTACTGAAGCTAGGGCAATGGGCATTATTGTCCAGATGCTAAAACAGACATGTCAATCGCTTCCCAACAACCCACCGCTTATCTGTGTGTCGCAAGTAAATAGAGCGTTGAAAGATATTTCTGAATGCACGCTAAATACGTTGAGAGAATCGGGGGAAATCGGAGAATATAGTAATCTAGTCACGTTTGTTTTTTCACAATGGGAAGCGTCAAAACCTAAAGGAGCGTGTTTGCAGGGATGCACACTTGATCGCGGAACAATAAACCCAGATGACTGCATGAGAAGATGTGTTTATGCCGTGACTGCGAAGAACACATTTGGGAAGACTGGCCAAGTAAGGCTTAGGCATATACCGTACAGGTTTAAGTTTATTAACGACATGGATGATGGCCAGTCCAGACTTTCTTGACACTGATAAATAAATGTGGTATACTGTAATCAAGAAAAGAGTAAGAGAGGGTTAACATGAAAGTAGAATTGATTCGGCAGATAGACGGAACAGCGACGTGGTTCATCGTTAGGGCAAACGGGTGGCCCGTTGCCACGAATTACGATGAAGCTGATGCCAGCATTATTTACAACAACACACTTGAACAAGTTAGGGCTGGAACTTATCGGCACGAAACCCTTTTGAAATTTGAGGAAGTGTAGGGATGAGAGAGATTAAGTTTAGAGTATGGGACAAATCGCAAAGAAAGTTCATTTCCAATTTTCTAGTGTCCCGCATAGGTTCAATAATGGTCGATGTTGGGGATCCATATACATCACTAGAAAGGAGAAATGAATTAGAATTAAGCCAATGGACTGGTCTCAAGGACAAGAACGGAAAGGAGATTTACGAGGGGGATATCATTAATGGTAAAAAGACCAACGCTGTCATTGAGTACCGTGATGGTGCCTGTTCTTTTAAGGCAAGGTATGCGCCAGATTTCGCTCCTCTGTTATTGCAGGTTGTAGCCTTGCAAAAAACTGATGGCATTGAGGTCATCGGAAATATCTACGAAAACCCGGAGCTATTGCTATGACACAAACGGATTTATTCGGTAAAAAGAGAATTAGCATACCAGACAACCCCACGCTTGAGAAAGTTGCAGAGATGATACTGAATCTATCCGAGCAATACCCTGAAATGCTGGACGGTAATAAAATCTCAGAGATTGACAGAAACATTCAATACGTTGTTTGGATGGAAAATGGGTTGAGAGCTATTCTGCAAAGCGATTGGGCAACTACTCCACAAGACAGGATAAACGAGTTTGAGAAGTGGCACAAAGATTCTGCGAAGTGTATTAACTCGGATTTACTTACGAGAGCGCGCCGCTATTTACTCGAACATGATCTTATTCGTGTCTCATCAGAAGCCATAAGATCAGGGGAAAGGGAAAGAAATAGGTTGTCAAAGTCTTTTTCAGGAAGGTAAATGATGCTGTTTAATTGTAACCACAAGGTAAAAGTGAAATTAACAGACTACGGAAGAGAAATCTTGCGAGGCCAAAATATACTGTTGAATAAAGGGCTTCCTAAAAATGTAACACTTAATTTATCTATTCCAAATGAAGATGCAAAGGGGTGGAGCGAGTGGCAACTATGGGTGTTAATGGAAAGATTTGGGTGTTATTTGAAACCTGGCGGAGAAGAACCATTTGAAATGGACATAGAAATCCCAGTCGATGGGGGCTGAAAATTATCATGTTTTGCGGCCACCAAATAAGCAACAAATGGCATTACCGCAAAAAGTGGTACATCCCATCACCAACAAGGAAAAACCGATTAAAATTGAATAACAAGGCGTAAACTATAGACTCGTAATAGATACAATGTAATCAAAAAATTATATAAAAAGGAGAAGAAAATGGTAGAAGAAACAATCGGATCATTCAAAGAGGAAGTAGAGCGGAAGATGGCGACACTGTTAGGAAAGTCAATTGTGATTGATGAAATAGGCCCATTGTCAGTTACTTCGACCCCTAAGTTTGACAAAGAAGAGGAGGAGCCCTACACGGTTGAGAAGATTAGTTTCACAACAAGAGACATGGAGCTTGCCAATATTGATAAGTTGCGTGAGGCAGGGAAACTTGGTAAGATTGTGTCAGTCGAATTTCATATTGGGTAGTATTATACTCCGTATGATACACGTATAAATGAGCGTATGGTACATGGAAGAAGTACCGCAGGAAGTTTTACGTAAATGCCTTTCCTGTAGACATTTAAAGTCTAAGCGTGGTTTGCGGTGTGAAGTATCGAAAGGCCGTTGCTTTAGGAAGAAAGTAAAAGCGTGGCGCAAAGATGAAGCGATCACCCCTAAAACGGAAAGCCCCATTAAAACAAACAACACGCCTAAAACAGAAGACTCTAATTGGGAAAGTTTCCAAGAAACAGATGGTGAAGAATAAACACGATGACGAGTTAAGAGTTAAATTGTTAGAGCGATGTAAAGGGCTATGCGAAATATGCCATAAACCGCCTGATTGGAGAGGGTTGCAATTAAGCCACACTAAACCAAAAGGGATGGGAGGAACAAGCCATATTTACACAGAAGAAGAAACACAAATGCTTTGTGGGCACTGTCACAGTAATATAAAACATAATTTGAGAGAGGTATAAAATGGACTTAAATAGGCAAGTTATTCTTGGGAATGTGGGGAGTTCCCCAGAGATGAGATTCTTCCCAGACGGAACACCATCAACTACCTTCCGTGTGGCTGTAAATAAAACATATAAAAATAGAAATGGCGAAACACAAAAAGAAACAGAGTGGTTTCAGGTAGTTACATTCAAGAGGCAGGCTGAAACATGTAACGAATTCTTGCATAGTGGGATGAGAGTTTATGTAGAGGGAGAAACGAAAACACGTTCATGGGAAGGACAAGACGGACAAAAAAAGTACCGTACAGAAGTTAGAGCGCAGAGAGTGATTTTTCTGGATAAACGTAGTGGGGAACAAAGAGAAGTTGTGGATGATGAAGTAGATGCAGAGGCTTTGCCGTTTGAGTAGAATATTGGGGAGAGTAGTTTGAAACACCGTAAGAAGGTGGCTACAAGCAGTAGAACGAAATCCCCAATACAATTTATGAGATGGAAGATAATAGACATAAGCCAAGAATGCACGAAGAATTTCCAGAATGCGGATGTGGAAGTAAAGACTCCTGGCAGAGAAAGAACGGGAACTACGTTTGCAATAGGTGCCATCCGCAAGTAAAGGAGATAGATGCCGAGAGGAAGAATAGCGAAAACAGACCGCAAGATGTTGATGATAGGAACAAAGTATAGGATTTATTCGGATAGACTCCAATGGATTCTTGAAGGGTTAAAAAAACTAGACGACCCGAAAGCAAAACAAGAATATAGGTGGATTCTTGTAGGGTATTATCCCAGGTTAAAAGATGTTTATGAGTCTTTGATAGAACATAAAATTAAGACATCTGATTTAGAGGATTTTCACCAGATAGTGCAACTCGTAGAAGATACTAAAAAAGAAATCGCACAAATGGTTGAAGTAGACGAAACACCGGAAGAAAATGATAATACAGACGAGCAAGGAGAAGATGATGATTTGTCCGAAGATAACGAATTGTCAGAGATTGAACAGGCTTGACGAGCATGATTGGAACAGCCCAATTGAGAGAAACTTGGCAAGTATAAAAATGTGCGAAGCGTGTAGAAAACTACAATTGCTAATGGAAGCATAGACATGCCAAAGTGCGCTAAATGTGGGATAGAATTGCCAAAGTTTATGGCAATCAACACGCAAATCAATTCCAATGGAGATACGGTTAAATTATGCCCAAACGATCATTAGGAATGGGCGGGAATAGAGAATTTGTTCACAAGACAGAAAGATGAGGCAATAAGAAAGTGGCTGGAAGCGAAGTAAAACATAGCAAAAGGTGTATTGTTTGCGGGAGGTTCTGCCCATCTATTAAAACACATTGCTCTAAGTGCGAAGAATCTAAGGTTGTCAAAATTAAAGAAGTGCATAAATATGATACAAAATGCTCTGTATGTGGCCATTTCTGCAAGAGTGTTGCGGATTATTCGATCCCATTTTCTACTGGGGGGTTTGAAGAAGGCAAACTTAAATATTATTGTGATAAATGCGCTAAGACTCAGGAAGAGTACTATGTGTCTCAAGGTTGGGTTCCTAATAGTTGGGTAAAAGCAAAGTGGGAACGCAGAGTAGCCCAAAGATTAGGGTTTGTGGAAATATGTTGCGATAATTCCGTGTGGACATATTGGCTTAAAGGGGACGTTAAAATACCGAAAGGATGCGAAAAATATGAAAATACCATTCAATGGGCGAGAAGTAGAAGGCAGGAAAGTAGATTTCTCCACAAGAAAAGAAGATTTCAATGAGTACATGCTAGAGAACGGAACAATTCTAAAAATGAAGCTTGTAGTTACCCAAGTGATTGAGTTAGTTGGGGAGAAGAATCCCGATGGAGGCCCTGCGTATTTCATAAAGTCTCAGAATGTAGTCGCTCCGCTTGATCTTCCGTGAGTAACTTGACAAATCCAAAAATATAGTGTAAGGTGAGAGATAATATGGGTTAAAAGGAGTTTTCTATGAAAAAGTGGGTTATAGGCAGTGCTATTTTAACGGCGGTTTTAATAGCCGCCTTAATAGTCAATATAAACGTGGGGCTTGATGCCCCTCGTTCTATATCCGAAATAGGGAATACGGTAACAATAACCATCGGCCCTAATCAAGTTTATGCGGCAGGAACGCCAGATCAAACCTGTGATGGAACAGCGGATAATGCCCAATTTACGACAGCGATTGCGGCATTACCTGCCGGTGGTGGCAAAATAAGTGTTTTAGCGGGGACATATAATTGGGCAAATGCCACAAGTGTAAATGTTCCTGCGAATGTTACTATTGAAGGAGTAGGATTAGCAACATATTTTAATGGCGATGGAGCGACGGCATTATTTATAGCTACGGGCAACAATACTGTATTCTCTAATTTAAGAACTGATCCTGCTGGAGCTGCTTCAGGGATAACGATGGGAGCAACTACAGGATGGCAATGGAATAACGTAAATGACGGTTTAGTATATTATGCCTATAGAAGTACATCGGGAAGAAGTACGTTTAATGATACAACGGTAGCAAGTTTAACTGATTCGGGATTAACATCAGGTAGGGTGCCAATAGTTACCACAGGAGGCTTACTAACAGATGATAATGATGTACAGTTCAATACAGGAACTAATGTATTCACAGCTACAGGAATATCTACTTCTGACATTGATGATAATGGCAGAGACTTGGGGGACGCGACTACGCCGATAGTGGCGAAGGTGTTCCCCTCGACTTCGAGCGTGACCACAGATGCGGCGAATCTTATCTGGAAAAGTGCGGGGGACAGCTCCGATGAAACGGTTATAAACGCAGCCATTGAAGTTATCAATGCTACGGGAACAAGGGGAACCGTCTTGCTGACCCCAGGTAATTATATTGTAGATGGGGAAATATACAAACGTAAAATAGTTGACATTGTAGGGTATGGTGCAAAGCTCACGTTGAAAAGTGGATTGCACACAAACGCTACAAATGTGATTGAGTGTGAAACTGGGGACCACAACTACACTGAAATAGCAGGGCTGGAAATTGATGGTAATTACTCAAACAATACCAGTTACACGTTTGCGGCATGGGGAATGGGGATAATTACAGCAGAAATCCCAGTGGATCATTATGATGCGGCAGATAATATCAGATTAAAGGACTTAAATATCCATGATTGCTTGCGGGATGACTTGTGTATTGTGGGGGCAGGACATATCTATACAAATATTAGGTGCCAAAATTCCTACTCCGATCATCTGATATATGTTAGTGCGGGAATAAATACTATAGGATCAAACATTATATTGTCAGGATGTAGTAATATCGGCGCGATATTAGGTGGGCAACCGGGCTTATTTAAGTTCGGTTCTGGCGGCGACCCTGTGGTATACAGCCACGATAATATTGTAAAAGGAGTCACTGTATATGGTTTGACAGAGACTGCCGCAAAAGCCTTTGCTGTTTTTGATTTGGCCCAAGTAAATAGCTATAACAACAATGTGTCTGACGTGGTAGCTGTTGACGCGCTTGGAATTCCTGTTTGGTATTGTGCCCAAAATTATAGCGGAATCACCAAAGTACAATACACCACGCCAGGGTATTCATTGGGCGCGTTTCGCCACTTGTCCTGCGTTGGAAATTCAGTACGTAATGTAACCCTGAATATCACCACAGGTGCAGGAATGAGCGCGTTCTATGCTGATGGTGGTAGTTTATCAATTTCGGACGCAGTAGTGAATGTTGTAGATAACGGCGCAGCATATTTGATGAATGTGGGTGCAACTTCTGAAAATACCAAAATAGATATTTCCAACGTAGATTTCAGAGACACAGCGGGATTCGTCCTGCGTCGTAATACCGGGAACTACAAAACTATAGTAACCACTGGAAATATCAAATACAACTGTGCCTATTATGCGTATACAGGAGTGCTGGACAAGCTACAGATTAACGAACAGGCCAAAACCAGTTGGGGGAATCTGGTTGCAGGGAAACGGAACTCGCTAGTTCTCAGATGGCAAAATCCAGAAACTTACGATATTTTGGTTAGGCGTATTGTAGTTGATGTGGTTGGTGCTGGTGGGGCAAGTAGCACAATGGCAGTCGGTATTGCTGATGGTACTGCGGGAACTCATACAGGTTCAAATGACGCAGCGGTCTTGACCGATGTGACTAAAAACTGGACAACTGATGCCCTCGCAGGATTAGTTATTTACAATCAAACAGATGGGAGTGCAAGTACAATAACTAGCAACACTGCTACAACCGTGACGTGTGCAACTATGGGTGATGTAGCACATGGCACAAATGACGATTGGGATGCAAACGATTACTATTCTATCGCCATAAATGCGGGGAGTGAGTTTTTTACCGCAATCCCGATAGATACTCCCGCCATATATGACTCATGGAATACAACTGACACTGGAGCGCAAACAAAATGGATATTACTGCAAGACTCTGCAAGTGCTACAGACAGTTGGTTGGTAGGCAGAGTTGATTCTGGGCACGATGCAGGAAGCCTGACAGGAACCTATCATATCGAATACATTCCGAGATAAAAAGAATAGTGGGCGAGAATGACAGAGATTGAACTTGGAGAGTTGAGCGATGGATAGATTCAAAGCGGGGTTCAGTGTTTTGTTACTGATCGTCACTGTCGGATGGGCGGCATTCACGGTGTTTATAGTCCGAGATGCACAGAGTTCTCCGACACAGGCGTCCGTGCTCGAAGCGTCGGGCAGTGTTAATTAAAATAAATAGAAAAGGGGGAAAATATGCAAGCATACTGTGTAAAGTGTAAGGCTAAAAGAGAGATCAAGAATCCTAAACAAGTGACCATGAGGAATGGCAGAAAGGCAACGAATGGTATTTGCCCTAAGTGCGGAACAGGTGTTTATCGTATAGGAGGATGATATGGTTCAAAAACGAATGCATACATATGTTGTAACTATGCGGAAAAAATTACCAGACGGTTAATCTCTTGATCGTAGAATAGCAGAGAATGGGATTACGGCTAAATCAGCCAAGAATAAGGTGATTAAGGAATATCCAATATATAGGGGTATCATTTCGTATCAGTAATAAGATCATCTTATGATGAATAGGATAGATAGGGGGGTAACATGGGTAAAATAAAAAGCAGAAACAAAATTAAGAATCGATTTGTGAAGAGGCTCAGTAAAAACAAGACATTTATTGGCGAGAAGATAGGCAAGAATAGATTCATGGATGTTTAAGGAGATAATATGGGGCAAGATAAACAGCGGATATACGAGATAGCTTGCCAAAACTATTATGATTGGGTAAGGACTGGTAGAGGCGTATTCCAAGATAAATACAAAGAAGCATATGCAGAGTATAAGAAATTGGGTGGCAAGAAGAAATTGAAAATGAGGTAAATATTAAATAAAGGAGGCGAAACAATGGCGTGCAAAAAACGGAAGAAAACTGTCAAGAGATCAACGAGGACTACAAAGAAACACCGAAAGAGTAGATACGAAGACTATCGGTAAAATCTTATAAAGGAGGTATGCCATGAAGCGGAAAAGCACCAAGAAGTCAGCCGCCGCAAAGAAGGCTTGGCGCACTCGCAAGAGAAAGTACGGCAAAGACGGCACTAAAGGCTAACAACTTAGATAATTCCAGAACAGCATATTCGTTGCACAAAGGATAAATGTGTGCGGATATGCTGTCTTTATTTTCAGACGGTTAATAACTTGCAATCAACAGTGTGCCATGATATAATAGAACTATGGATGAAAGCGTTATCCCTAAAGGCTATTATTGCTATAGTGGATGTGCAACTGGTATCAAATATAAGCCATGCAAATACTGGAATATTTATAAGAGATTAGATGGAGAAAGAGTTGGTATTTGCGAGTTCTTAGGGAAAACAGATGATGATTTGAATGGCGGGCATTTGTGGGATCAAATAAAAGAATGCGGGATTAACCATTATACAGATGAAGAAGTAGAATCAATGATGTATCCTTTGGAGAATAAACAATGCCGTATAAAAGCACAAAACAACTCAATCCATTCATAAAAGAGGCTATTCCTTCAGAAGCAGGTAGGCATATATTTTTAGAGGCATTTAATGCTGCTGATAAAAGAGGGCTGTCTGAGGCAGCGTGTTTTAGAACTTCTTGGTATGTATTGAAGAAGCGTGGATTTGAGAAGAATGAAAAAGGTAAATGGGTGAAGAAATAAGCCGATATGGTGGAATGGAATACACGACAGACTTAAAATCTGTTATCCGTTAAGGATATGTGGGTTCAACTCCCACTATCGGCACTTTCCGAAACGGTGATGGTTGAGGAAGGATTTAGAAGTAAGGGAGGTAATTTAATATGGTATTTCAAATTATACTATATGGTTTAGGTATTCCTATTTTAGTGTTTGCTGTTTATATGGGTATTAGTAGTAGGTCCAAAAAAGATGAGTAGGTTAAGTTTGGCATACAATACATTTTAGGAGGTATAAAAGATGGGCTAGTAGGAAAAGACCCTATAACAATAGGCATAATATCCATATCACCGCATAATTTTTCTCTAGTAAGTGGTAAAAATGTTAAGTGATGGGTTAAAAGGTACATTTATCGGCATCATTATATGTCTACCTATGGCATTTGCAGATAATGATACGTTTAGGTGGATTTATTTTGTATCAGTTATGCTGATTATTATTTCCTATTTCTGTTGGCTACATATAAATTACAGTAAATGAATAAACTTAAGGCTTATCTATTATTAGGTGGGATATGGTTATTGATGATACTGTTTATTCTATGGAGAGCGAGTGATGGCTGTTAGGAGATTTATGATGAATGGAGTAGAATTAATAGCGCAAGAACGCAAACGACAGATAGAAGCAGAGGGGTGGACTAAAGAGCATGATGATACGCATGAGTTTGGTGAATTAGCGATTGCGGGAGCATGTTATGCGCTTACAGGATATACACTTACGGACCTTATGGGTTCTCCTATTGATGTGGATGGATTTATAAATGATTTATGGCCTTGGGATGATGAATGGTATAAACCTAAAGATAGGTTAAGGAATTTAGTTAGAGCAGGTGCTTTAATTGCTGCTGAAATAGATAGGATTCAAAATAGGGGATAAATAAATGGGATATAAAGTATATAGAGAAGTACCTATTTTATTCAAAGGCAACATGGTAAACGCAATTATTGCGGGCAAGAAACATAAAACCCGTAGGCTAGAAGCTCCGTGGAATGTTGGGGACCATTTATGGGTAAGGGAAATGTTTAGGTTGTCTCTGCAAGGTACAATAGATAATGGTTATATTGAGACTATCGCTTATCGGGCTGATGGAGACTCATTAAGAAGTGACACAGAAATACCAATTAGCCGTTGTTACTCCGATGACTTTGAAAATATGGTTAGAAGCAAACGCTATGGATATCTTTGGCGACCTTCAATTTTCATGCCTCGATGGGCAAGTCGTATAACTCTTGAAGTAACAGAAAAATATCAAGAGAAACTACAAGATATAACAGACTATGAATGTATAGAAGAAGGGATAGAGTATAGAGAAGAGGATGGTTCTGATATACGGGATAACTTCGCCAAACTTTGGGACTCGATAAATATGAAACGTAAAGTAGATATTTCAACTAATCTTAAAACAGTATATCCTTATTCATGGGATGCAAATCCAGTAGTATTCGTTACTGGGTTTAAGGTATTAGATATTAAAGGAAAATAATGGATAAAATAGAAAAGGCAAGGCAGTTTGCAATAACGGCTCATAAAGATCAGATG
>Ga0265297_10003088_pt1 | contig 31268 bp, 34 predicted proteins | sample Munlanlwell13791_FD_192502 | JGI IMG/M metagenome (GOLD analysis project Ga0265297, IMG submission 192502) | Leachate microbial communities from a municipal landfill in Southern Ontario, Canada - Leachate well 137-91 | ecosystem: Engineered > Solid waste > Landfill > Unclassified | place...
ATAAGTGTTGTATTGGTGCTCTTTCCGAAGCACGTACAGCATTTATCGCCCTTTTTATTTTGGAGGAAGGTTGTGGAGATGAGCAAAACAATACAATATCTCATCTTTACCACCTTCCTCCGAAGCGGTGCCGGGGAGATACCGATATAGCGCCTCCAGTCAAGGCCCTAATCTCCTCCTCTATTTTATTAACGAGAGAAAGTTATGGAAATCGGACAAAACAATACAAAGTTCCGTTTCCATCACCTTCTTTCGCAATGAAAGAAGAGTTGGTAGCTCTTTATATGTGTTCCAGGCAGCAATCTGCAGATTTATATCTTCAGACTGTTGCTTGGAAAAAGCAATCGGTTTCTTCTACCGGAAAAAGAAGGGGAAAGAAAAAAATGGAGAAAAAAGGATTAATATTTATGATAGCTATTGTAGCTATCATCTGCTGGGGCGTAGCCATCTACGCGTCGGTTATGCAGGATAATGGACAAAAGGTAATCGTTCCAGAAGGGACAGTTGCCTTTAGCGGAGAAAATTCTTTCTATCCGGGACAACTGGTTCCCAGTGGAGCGACAATCGTCCCATTGAAGGGAGCGGTAGTGTTTGCCGAAAACAAGAAGGGAGGGTATGTGGCTCTGGGCTACAACCTTTCAGTGGTTGAGGCGAGAACTATTGGCCCTAATGTTGTCGATAAAATTCGACAAGCGTATCAGGTAAGTGCTACAGAAGATATAGTGATTCTCTATGGTAAAGGACCGAAGGGAATTAATCCAGGACACATCTCGGCCATATCTTCTGGGTACGGAGGATCATATCATGGTAATGAAAGTATGATGATCTTCCAATAATTTTTTCACAATTTTTTAAATAAAAATTGTCTGCTCTTCGGATGTGTATCCGAACTGATGAGTCTAAAAAGACGAAAGCAGAGAGACATAAAGAAAGGTCAGTAGAAATCCGTAAAGCAGGAGAGGTATTGGATATATTCTAATCTCTCTCCAGAATATAATACATTCAAACCTTTCGCTAAATGCTTTACGGTTCTCTGCTGATTAAAAGTTATTTGAAAATATAATATGTTTGTGGGTGGCGCAATGGATATTTAATTATCCAATGCGCTGCCCACAAAAGGTGGGAGCATCTCGATCCAGCGGGCCAAGGGGAACTTGGAAACTGGAAAATTCAGGAGTTGTTTGTAAATGAAGACTTGGAAGTTGGCCTTAATGGTTAACGAATTCCCATTTTTAAGGGAAATTGCTGGCGATTTCGAATTTCCTTCCCTTGAGGAAATCAACGAAATCAAGGTACAGAAAGTAGACTCCATGCTTCTTGATGGGTTCGGCTATGAGAACTGGATCAGGAATAATGGAATTTCGGAAACTAACTACAACATTTTTTTTGTTGTGGTTCGAGAAGGTACTCAGTGGAGGGTAGCCCAGCTTGACTTTGTCAGGAGGGGTGACGACCATGTTGATAATGAAGCATGGGAGAGTGACCCTGTTCCAACGAATGGGGAACAGATTCTCTCGATGAAAGTTACACCAGCTTTCATTGTTGAATGCGAGGGTCATCTCGCCGACCATGATGACATCCCGGAAATCAGGAGGTGGATCATTCATAAAATGAATGATTTAAATCTCCCCGATTTCTATAAGGGAGAAATCGATCGGGCAGCGTTGGAGTTAAAAGCAGATATCGATCGGATATACGGAGTTAAGGAGAACTCTAATTAACAAAATCTCCTCTTTTTTATTTCCAACACCAACTATTGCTTTCTCGCAGATATATGCTATACTGCTGTTATAAAAGGATTAATCGCGGAGATTAACCTCTTTTTCTAAATTTTTAATAGAAAAATATGGATGAAAAATACTTAACTCAGGAGGGCTTGGATAAGCTAAAAAAAGAACTTGAATACCTAAGAAAAGAAGGTAGGATAGAAGTGGCGGAACAGCTGAAGGAAGCGATTTCTTTCGGTGATTTGTCCGAGAACGCTGCTTATGATGAGGCTAAAGAGAACCAAGCAAATATTGAAGGAAAAATCCTTGAATTAGAAAGATTGATTTCTTCGGCCAAGGTGATTCAGGATACCGGCAACAAGGGCTGGGTTCAAATCGGTTCCTATGTTACAATAAAAGAAGGGAGTTCCGAAGAAAGATACCATGTGGTCGGCGAAGACGAAGCCAACCCGATGGAAAACAGGATTTCCTTCAAATCGCCTCTGGGCCAGGCATTGATCAACAAGCCCCAGGGAGCCGAAGTCACAATCAAAACCCCTAAGGGTTCTCTCAAGTACAAGATACTAAAAATAGAATAAAATATGTCTACCGTAGACGAAATAAGACGAAATAGGATGGAGAAGCTGAAAAAGCTTCTGAAGAACGGGGAAAACCCCTATCCTATCGAAGTCAAGCGTACTCACGAAATCAAATCCGTTTTAGAGGATTTTTCGTCTCTGTCTAAAAAAGAAGAAGAGGTTGTCCTGGTCGGAAGGGTGAGGACCATCCGAACCCATGGAGCATTGACCTTCATTGATTTCGAGGACGGTACGGGAAAGATTCAGGCCCTTTTCGGCAAGGACAAGATCGGAGAGAAGAGTTATGATTCCTTCCTCGAATTTTTCGATATCGGGGACTTTATAGAAATCAGAGGGATATTGTTCGAGACGAAGAGAGGAGAGAAAACTATTGAAGCGAGGGACTACAAAATGATCTGCAAGTCATTGAGGCCTTTGCCCGAGAAGTGGCACGGATTGAAAGACGTTGAAGAAAGATATAGGAAGAGATATTTGGACTTGCTGTTTTCTCCGGAAGTTAAAGAGAAATTCGTCATCCGATCCAAATTCATAAAGGAAATGAGGAATTTTCTGGATGGAGAAGGATTCATGGAGGTGGAGACGCCCATATTGCAATTATTGTACGGCGGAGCGAGGGCCAAGCCGTTCAAGACTCATCTGAATGCCATGGACATAGACGTGTTCTTGAGGATATCCCCCGAGTTGTACCTGAAGAGATTGCTGGTCGGAGGGTACGAGAAAGTTTACGAGATAGGGAAATGCTTCAGGAACGAGGGAGTGGACAAGTTCCATAATCCCGATTTCACGATGATCGAGTGCTACTGGGCCTATGCCGACTACAAGCAGTCGATGAAGATGATTGAGAGGATGTTCGAGACTATTTTGACGAACATATTCGGCACGGCCGAGGTGAAATACGGCGACGGGACTCTTAATTTCAAGGGACCGTACGAGAGGATAGAGTTTTTCGCCTTGCTTGAGAAATATACCGGAATCAAGTACGAAGAATTGAACGAGAAGGCTTTGGCGAAGAAAGCCAAAGAGATGGGAGTGGAGCTTCCGGACGGAGCGGACAAGCCGAACATGGCTGATGAGATATACAAGAAGTATTGCAGGCCGAAGATAGTGGAGCCCACTTTCGTCATCCACCACCCGAAGGGTTTTCAGCCTTTGGCCAAGGATTTGGATAAGGACAAGCTGGCCAGCTACCAATTGGTCGTGGCCGGGGCCGAGGTCATCAATGCGTTCTCCGAGCAGAACGATGCAACCGAGCAGGGAGACGTATTAAAGGGTCAGGAAAAGCTGTTCAAAGGAGGATTCGAGGAAGCCCAGAGGTCGGATGAAGAATTCGTCGAGGCTCTGGAATACGGAATGCCTCCGGCAGCCGGGTTCGGGATAGGGATAGACAGGATCGTTTCCATGATTACTGATTCAGGATCGCTCCGGGAGGTGATACTCTTCCCGCTGATGAAGGACAAGGAATAAGGAAAACCGGGGAAACCCGGTTTTTTGACGCCCTCTTTCTTTTTTGGTATGATGCCATCAGCTATCCTTAGGGATAGAGGAGGACATCAATGTATCCACTTTTACAAGATGGCGCAAAGATTGTTTCCGATGTTGTTGAACATTTCGGAGAGATGATCGATAATCTCGGAGGAGTGACTCCGGAGAAAGTGAACGGAATCATCGTGGTGAAAGAAAAGGACGCGTATCTGGCAGAATTACTGATGCCCCTGCTCGGACTTTCGATGTGCTGGCTCATCAAAGACAGCGATTCATACTACGAGACGGTTCGTGCCGTCAGGAATCCGCAGAGATGCAGATTCGTCATCGCTTCAACTTCTGTCAACAACAGGAACCAGAAGAACCTTGAACGGGCTTTAAGAGCCTTGGAAGGGAAGGTGGTTGTCAAAAGTGCATCAGTCTTCGCTTTTTTCGATAGTCGTCCGAAGGAGGATAGGGGCAGGTTTGAGGTGGTGACGGCCAGGAGGTTAAAACCCTCTTTTTTGTTTGCTTTTTTTGCCCTAAATTGATAATATATACCTATTAAAACATATGCTGGATATAAAATTCATCAGGGAAAATCCCGATATAGTCAAAGATGCTTGCCGAAAGAAGAAAGTCGCTTTCGACGTCGATAATTTGTTAAAACTCGATTCCAAGAGGAGGGAATTGATTATGGCCGTCGAGAATAAGAGCGCCATGAAGAATGCTGCCAATAAGAGGATCCAGGAGGCGAAGACAAAGGAAGAAAGAGAGACAGTCATTGCTCAGATGAGGGAGTTGGACAGGAATTCGGACAACGAAGAGGAAGAATTGAAAAAGATCAACGAGGAATTCGAGAGATTGATGCTCCTGGTCCCCAATGTCCCGGACGAATCAGTTCCGGAAGGAGATTCTGATGCCGACAACCTGGAGATAAAGAAATGGGGAAAGATTCCGCAGTTCAATTTTCCCGCCAAAGACCACGTGGAGCTGGCCAAGAGTCTTGACCTTGTCGATTTCGAAAGGGGAACCAAGGTGGTCGGGTTCAGGGGATACTTTTTGAAGAGGGAAGCTTTCCAGATCTGCATGGCCATCTGGCAGTACGCCATGGACACATTGGTCAAGAAGGGATTCGTTCCTGTCGGAGCGCCCTCTTTAGTCAACGAGGCGGCTATGACCGGGACGGGATATCTGCCCCAGTCAAAAGACGAAGTGTACAGGACCCATGACGGAATGTATCTGGCCGGAACTTCGGAGGTTTCGGTGATGAGTTATTTTTCCAACGAAACTTTGAAAGAAGATGACTTGCCGATAAAGTACATGGGATTCTCTCCCTGCTTCAGGACGGAAATCGGAAGTTATGGAAAAGACACCCAGGGGATAATGAGGGTCCATGAATTCATGAAGATAGAGCAGGTCGTTTTGTGCAGGAATGACAAGGAAGAGTCGGTCAAGATTCACGAGGAGATAACCAGGAATGCCGAGGAGATATTGCAGGGATTGAACATACCGTACCACATCGTGGTCAACTGCACGGGAGATTTGGGGCTCGGCCAGGTAAAGAAATACGACATCGAATGCTGGTCTCCGGCCCAGGACAAGTACAGGGAGACCCACTCTTCTTCGTACTTCTTTGACTTCCAGACAAGGAGGCTGAATATCAGGTACAAAACCAAGGACGGAGAGACTAAGTTCGTCCACTCCCTAAATAACACCGGAATAGCGACTCCGAGAATTTTGATTCCTCTCTTGGAAAACAACCAGCAGAAAGACGGCTCTATCAAGATTCCCAAGGTCCTTCACAAGTATCTGGGATTTAAGGAAATCAAAAGGAAGAAATAATGGAAATAACGGTTGAGTACAAGCAAAAAAGCGTCGAGCTTGCGGGAACGACCTTGTTCTACAAGATTGCCGGAGAGGGCAAGCCCTTTTTGGTAATCCACGGATGGGGAGCTACTTCCAGCTCTTGGATGGGTGTCGTCGAAGAGATGACCGGAGAAGGTTTTCAGATAATTATTCCCGATTTGCCGGGGTTCGGGAAAAGCCCCGAGCCGGAAAAAGTCTGGGGCACGGCTGATTACGCCTCGATTATTTTAAAACTGATAAAGGAATTGGGATTGAATGAATTATATCTTCTCGGGCATTCTTTCGGAGGGGGGATCGCTTTGAGGATTGCCACGGAAGGGAACGGAGTCGAGAAGCTGATCTTGTGCGATGCCGCCGTTATCCGCGAAGAGAGATTGAGCTTGAGGCAGCAGATTTCGAAAGGGATTTCCAGGATTACCAAGAGCGTTCCTAAGGATTTTCCCGGCTACCGTTTTTTCGAGAAAATGGTATACAGATTGGCCGGAGTCAACGATTACTACCGGGCCAGCCCGATGATGAAAGAGATTTTCAAGAAAGTGGTCGGAGAGGATTTGAAGTTCCTTTTGGGAAAGGTAAAGCAAGAATGCCTCATCATCTGGGGGAGCGATGACAAAGCCACTCCTTTGGCGGACGCTTTCCTCCTGAACAAGGAGATAAAGGGTTCGGATTTGAAGATAATCCCGGGGGCGAGGCACAATCCTTATAAGACTAATCCAAAGGAGACAGCCGAAACGATAACCAAATTCTTAAACAAATAACATGTTTTCAATAGAGCCATGGATGCCGGTAGCAGTGGGTCTCTCAGTTCTCTTTTTCTGGCTTTTGAAAGAGGCCAAATCTTTTCTGTTCTGGACTTATCTCTGGCAATTAAAGGATTACCATATCGGAAGATTCTTGTCTCATTTCGACACTTATAACGGGAAGAAGATATTAAGCAATCCCGTTTCTTATCTCAAGTATTTAATTTTTCTAGTCTTGCTTTTGCTTCTGGGATCGAGCACCATTGATTATCCCCAAAGCTTGAGCGTCTTTTTGTCTAAATACAGTATTTATCTGATAGGAGCGGTTCCTCTGCTGTTTTTGATATATGTTTTCGAGGGACTGGCCGCTTTGTGGGGAATAATGAGAAGGAAGATCAGGACTCCCAAGATGACGGCCAAGGTTTCTTTCATCTTGCCCGTGATATTCATTCCTTTGGGAGTGATTACGGCCGTCTTCGCAAGATTATTCCTGAATGATTATTTTAACCCGACCAAATGGATGTCTTTCGATCTCATCCCTTTCGCTTCGGGCATACTAGCTTTCGATATCCTTACTCCTCTCATAGTTTCTTTCATGGTCCTCATCCTCCAGCCGATAACGGTATTTTTCAAGTGGAAGACGATCAATAGTGCGAAGAAAAAGAGAGAGACGCTCGAGAACCTACTCGTTGTCGGTATTACCGGAAGCTATGGCAAGAGTTCGACCAAGGAGTTTTTGAAGTTCTTGCTGTCGGAAGATTTTAAAGTCGTTTCAACGGAAAGGAACGAGAATTCGGAAATGGGAATATCGAAGTGCATACTGGAGAACGTCAAAGAGGGGTACGAGATATTCATCTGCGAGATGGGGGCATACAACCGTGGAGGGATAAAGCTTTTGTGCGAAATCGCTAAGCCGAAGATAGGGATATTGACGGGGATAAACAGCCAGCACCTTTCCACTTTCGGTTCGCAAAAGAATATCGTCAAAGGGAAGTTCGAATTGATCGACTCTCTGCCTTCGGAAGGTCTGGCGGTTCTGAATTGGGATAACGGATTGATCAAGGATAATTTCAAATCATCGGTTGCGAGTATAAAATATTCGGCTGTCGAGAAGCAGGATATCTGGGCCGAAGACATAAAAGGAGGGAAGGAAGGGATATCTTTCAAGGTTTGTTTCAAGAATGGAGAGAGTTTTGCGGTTAATATGAAGATAAACGGAGTCCACAATGTTCCCAATCTCCTTGCCGCCGTATCCGTGGCGAGGAAATTAGGTATGGAGACGGAGAGCATCATCAAGAGATTGGAGGAGATTGATTCTTCGATCGGAGGGATGAGGTTTAAGAAAGTCGATGGTTTTGATGTCATCGACGCCGCTTATTCTTCCAATCCCGACGGAATCGTTTCCCATCTTGATTATTTGAAGAACTGGGAGGGGAAGAAGATTATCGTCATGCCCTGTCTTATCGAGCTCGGCTCCGAGGGAAGGAGAGTCCATCGGGAGATTGGGAAGAAGATAGGGGAGGTCTGCGACCTTGCCATAATCACTTCCAGGGATTACTTCAAGGAGATGAATAAGTCGAGCGGGATGAAAGACATGGTCTTCATGGATAACGGAGAGAAGATTTTGAAGAAGATAAAATCGTTCGCCAAGGAAGGAGATGTCGTCCTCTTGGAATCGAGGGTTCCCCAGAAATTAATAGACAAATTGCTAAGATGAAAAAAGTCATTTCCATTTCGTTGTCGCCCAATACAGAAAGAGACGATGTCTCCCTGGCTTCAAAGCTCTTAATCAATCCTTTCAGGTGGAAGAAGGGAAGGGAGTTGGAAAGGGCTTTCAGGAACTTTTTCGGATTCAAGAACGCTTTCAGCTTCAACTCCGGAAGGAGCTCTCTGATTGCCATATTGAAGGCGATGGAGATAGGGAAGGGAGACGAGGTGATTCTCCAGGCCTTCACCTGCAATGCGGCGGTCAATCCGATTTTGTACGTAGGAGCGAAGCCGGTTTTCGTCGACATAGACGATACTTTAAATATTTCAGTAGAAGATATAAAAAAGAAGATAACTCCGAAGACCAGGGCAATAATGGTCCAGCATACATTCGGCTATCCGGCCGAGGTGGAGGATATAAAGAGGATATGCATGGACAAAGGGATATATCTTATCGAGGACTGCGCCCATTCTCTGGGGGCCAGATTCAAGGGTTCTTATTGCGGATCATTCGGAGATGCCTCCTTCTTCAGCTTCGGAAGGGATAAGATCATTTCTTCGGTATACGGGGGGATGGTTGTCGTCAATAACGAAGGTTTAGTTGAGAAGGCTTCCGATTTCCAGAAGGTTTTGGACTATCCTTCTTTCTTCTGGACGATCCAGCAGCTGTTGCATCCGGTTTTGATGAACAAGATAGTCCTTCCTTTGTATGATTCTAAGATCGGGAGGGGGTTATTGGCCCTGTTCCTGAATTTGAACATCTTGTCCAAGGCGGTGACCAAAAAGGAGAACAAAGGCAGTCTTCCGTCGTATTTTCCCAAAAGGATGCCCGATGCTTTGGCCGTTCTGGCCCTCCATCAGCTGGAAAAGGTTAACAAGTTCAATTCCCACAGGAAGGAGATCGCCGGACTGTATGATAAGGAGATGGTCAAGAGAAGGATGAAGATCGTTTTTAGTGAAGACAAAGACAAGGAAGCTGTCTTCCTGAAGTATCCCGTCATGGTTATAAACCCGGAGAAGATTGTTTCTTCGGGAAGGAAGAAGGGGATATACCTTAATGACGGATGGGGAGGATCTCCGGTCGTTCCGCCCATGACTTCGCTCGAGAGCGTCTGCTATGCCGTCTCATCGTGCCCGAGGGCTGAAGAAGCGGCCAAGAGGATTGTCTGCTTGCCCACCCACATCAACGTTTCGAGGGGAGATGCAAAGAGAATATTGACTCTTTTCGACCTTTAAGCCAGAATTAAGGGGTAATAAATTAAAGAAAAAAACAAATGTTTGATAAACTGAAGGATTTGAAGAAGCTGAAGGACTTGGACAGCGCTTTGGCTAAGGAAATGATTAAGAAAGAAAAGGACGGAATCAAAGTCATAGTCAATGGCCGGGGAGACGTGGAAAGCATCTCTCTGGGCGCCGGGATGGAGAGCCAGGAGAGGGTATTGAAGGAATTGCTCAACGGAGCTTCGACCGAGGCCAAGATGAAGATGGCGAGGCGTGCGGCGGAAATAACAGGTTTCGGCATATGAAATTTATTCCCACGATAACTACAACCAGCGGTTCCAACCTCAAAGAGAAAATGAGAGAGGTTGAATTGTTGAAGATAGAAGAGGTGGCTCTATTCCTTACCTGTCTGGGCAAGGAACAGAGGAAGAATCTATACGAGATGATTAAGAGGTCTCCGATAAAGAGGATCCCTTTCGTGCACTTGAGGAGCGATATGGATGTTTCCGAATTGGAGTTCCTGGCCAAGGAATACGACACCAAGATTTTCTGCACCCATTCGGAAAGGCTTTTCCCCGTAGACAATGAATGGCTGGTCAAGTACAGGGAATTGATCTGCATCGAGAATACGTACGATGCTCCTTTGGATGAGGGGGAGATAAAGAAGTTTGGAGGGATTTGCCTGGATTTCGCCCATCTCGAGAATTTGAGATTGCTGGAAACGGAGAAGTACAAGAAAGAAGTCGAAGTTTTGAATAAGTTTCCGATCAAGTGCAACCATATTTCGGTCATCAAGAAAGATTTTTCATACGTTGATAGCAAGACGAGGAAATTGCAGTACGACAGCCACCACCTGGAAGACGTGTCGGAGCTGGACTATCTGAAGAACTATCCGGTCCAGTATTTTTCCGACTATTGCGCCATGGAGCTGGACAACAAGCTTTCGGAACAGTTGGAAGCGATAGAATATATCAAGGAATTCATGGGTTCCCGGGACAAGCTTATAAATAAGATGATGGAACAATAGGATGAACAGGTTTTTAGCCGGTTTTCTGGTCTTGCTCGCGATATCCTTCGGGATATTTCTTTTTATGCCCAAGGGGAACCTGAAAGGGAATGATAATAATATTGTAAGGCACGAGAAGGCGGTTGCCCCGAAGGAGGTAATCGGGATATATCTGACCAGCTGGTCGGCAGCCGATCCCGGCATGGTTGATTACGTTATCGGCTTATCCGAGAGGACAAAAGTCAATACGGTCGTCATAGATATCAAGGATTGGTCCGGACATGTCCCTTACGACACCGATGTCCCCGAAGCCGAGAAATCGGAGAGGGTGATAATCAAGGATATGCCCGGTCTGGTCAAAAAGCTTCACGATAGCGGATTGTATGTGATTGCCAGGGTAGCCGTCTTCCAGGATCCGGTTTTGGCTTCGGAGAGGAGCGACTTGGCGGTCAAATCGAAGAGCGGGGGAATATGGTGCGATTTCAAGGGATTGTCTTGGATAGACCCTTCGCAGAAGGAATACTGGAAGTACATCGTTGATCTTTCTAAAGACGCTTTGGGGAAAGGATTCGACGAAATCAATTTCGATTATATCCGTTTCCCTTCGGACGGGATATTAAAGGATATGGACTTGGACATTCCTTCTGAAAGGGAAGTCATTGCCGTTTTTTTCAAGTATCTGAGGGAGAGCATTCCCGACGATAATATTTCGGTAGACCTGTTCGGGTTGTCCACGGTCAACAAGGATGATTTGGGGATAGGTCAGTCGATCGAGGACGCCTATCAATACTTCGATTTCGTCTGCCCCATGGTCTATCCTTCCCATTACGCTTCCGGCTTCATCGGATTAGACAATCCGGCCGAACATCCTTTCGAGGTGGTGGGGTATTCGATGGCCAGGGCGAAGATGCGTTTGGGTGATTTTCAATCAAAACTAAGGCCTTGGCTCCAGGACTTCAATATGGGAGCCGTCTACGATACGGAAAAGGTTTTGTTGCAGATATCGGCGGTCAGAGAGATTCTGGGAGATGATTATTCTGGGTACATGCTCTGGAATCCGGAAAACTGGTACAATGAGGAGGCGTTGTCGGAAGGAAATTGACAAACGGTTTTGCTTGATATATATTTACTCCAGCACATCTCATGCGAGATGGAGAGTGGATGATGACGAAAAGAACAACATGGATTCTGGTTGCAATAGCCATGGTGGTGCTTATTGCAGTATCTGTATCGACGGCAGGATGCACCACTAAGAATGCGACTGCTCCAGAGAGAATGTTTATCAACGGAACGGTTGATGATGTGAGGTATACCCCCGTTGCCTACAACAACCTCGCAACCTATCAGGTAGTGTTCTCCGACGGGAGATGGACGGTCATTGGATCTGATCACGGCAGTCCTTGGGTATTTGACAAGATAGCAAGCCAAAACCTTATCGAAAAGGTTAAAATCGGCCACGAATGTTTCATGCTTTTCGAAAAATCCGACGATTACTGGAATTTAATCAGCATTGAAACAACCTAAGGACAAATGTCCTTTTTTGCTTTTTTGGGAGATATTTAATATAATGAATTAATGACTTTCAGGGAAATTACCGACAAGAACGAGTGGGAAGGGTTTTTGGAAAAGTGCCCGGAGAAAACATTCTTGGACTCATGGAATTGGGGGGAGTTTCAAACCCGCCTGGGTTTTAAGATATGGAGGATGGCCGTCGCAAGTTCAGAGGGCTTGCAAGGAGTCGCATTAATAGTTAAAATAAAAGCCAGGAGGGGCACTTATCTCTTGATCCAACACGGCCCCATCATATCGGACGCGCAAAACAAGGAGAAGGTCTTCGGGCTGTTTTTGGAAGAGCTTAAGAAGATGGGGAAAAGGGAAGGGGCGAGTTTCGTCCGGATGAACCCTTTATGGGAGAGAACTGAAGAGAACGATGAGCTTCTGGAAAGGAGCAGGTTGAGGATTTCGCCCATGCACGCCAATGCATACGATGCTACCTGGAAACTCGATATTTCCCTTCCGGAAGAAGAATTATTGAAGGGGATGAGGAAGACGACCAGGTATCTGATCCGCCAGGCCGAAAAGAACGAAGATATTATTATCGAAAAGAGCGGTGATTTGGAGAAGTACCAGGAGTTGAACCGGGAAGTGGGGAAGAGGCAGAAATTCGTTCCTTTTTCCGACGAATACATCAAGGACGAATACGAGATTTTTAACAAGGAGGGGCAGGCGGTTCTCCTGTTCGGAAAATACAAGGGCGAAGTGGTTGCCGGAGCCCTGGTCGTTTTCTATCAGGGGACAGGATATTACCACCAGGCCGCTTCTCTTTCAAAGTACGCCAAGCTGTCTATTCCATATTTATTGCAGTGGGAAGCGGTGAAAGAGGCGAAGAGGAGGGGATGCGCGATGTATGATTTCTGGGGATATGTCGACCCCAAGGAGGATCCGAACCATCCTTGGGCCGGTCCGACCCTGTTCAAGATGGGATACGGAGGGGAAGATCATTTGTATGTCCGTACCCGTGATTACATATTGTCTCCCAGGTATTGGCTCACATTCATATTCGAGGAGCTCAGGAAGATAAACAGAAGATTATAATGAGACGATTAAAAGGAAAAAAGAGAAAAATTTTGAGAAGAAAAAAGAGCGTTTTCACCAACCTTTATTTCTCTTTTTCCGTCTTTGCTTCTATTCTGATACTGTCCGCGGTGGGATTCCTTCTATTTTCTCCGAGGTTTCAGATAGAGACACTGACCGTGAGCGGGAACAAGGATATTTCGACGGAAGAATTGGAAAGGGTGGCCGGAGAGAAGACCAAGACGTCTTTTTCATTCATGGGATTCGATGTGAGTACGGCTTCGATATTCCTTTTCGGGGATAAGGGGGTCAGCAATCTCATGGAAACGTTTCCGGAAATAGAAAAAGTGGCTGTCAAGAAGAATTTTCCCAACGGGGTGACTTTGGAAGTTGTCGAGAAGACGCCCTTTGCCGTCTGGACGGATGCCTTCGACAATTCTAAGAGATATGTAATCGACGAAAAGGGAAGCTTCATCAGGGATTACGAAGAGAGGGAAGAATATTTTTCTTTGATGAGGGTGAACCAGAAGGAGAAGATAAAAGATTTGGACAAGAAAGATGCTTTGTCGAAGCTTTCATTGATTGAGAAGGACTTGAAAGACAATTCTTTGAATGTTTCTTTTTTCGATTTGTACGAAGAGAAGGTTTCGGCAAACAGCAATGTCTCTTGCCTCATCATTTTCAATATCAATGACGATCTGGACTGGCAGATTGAGAAGTTGGGGATAGTCTTGAAGAATTCAAAGTACTCTTCCGACCTGAATAAGCTGAAATACATAGATTTGAGGTTCGGAAACCAAGCGATTATAAAGTGAGAAGCAACCTTGACAGCAGATTTGATATGTATTATCGTATAGGAGCTAAAAGCTCTTTTTAAATTGCTCGTGGGGAATTGTTTTCCTTGGTTACAAGGAAGGCAAGTCCCCATGAGTATACAATATTCATGGTGGAGGAAGGTAAAGATCATGGACGAAACATGGAAAAGAGGGTTGATCTACATCTTTGCTGTATTGGCGATATGTCTTGCTATCAGCTTATATGCTTTCAACCAACCTGCGACTCCGGTTGCAGTAGTGCAGGAGAACACAACCACAGTTAAAGAGGTTGTCAGTGTACCCGAGGAAGAAAGCAGTGTTCCTGCTTTCAGTCCGACGGTGCGACCCGAGATAATGTTTTCGGACTTAATTCCTCAATTCTCCGCTTCCGGATCATTAACGGAACAGGAGATAAGAGATGGCTTAAGGGTTTACAACCTTTCCATCTACAAGGCCGAGACCAAAGAGAATGATACCGAGGCTGCCTTGATTGCCTACATCCCTCAAAAGAAGAATAGGGTTGTTCTGGGCAACGGAGCGTTCGAGCAGGTAGTCTATCTCGGCTCTGATGGGAAAGCTCATCGGGCAGAGAGTATAACTGTTCGGGAAGGAGTCAAGACACCAGTCTGTTATAAGTTGATCCTGGAAGACAAATCTTCCAAGGCAACAACGGACAAGTTCTATTTCTATCTCTTTGGAGATAAGGGTAGAACTGCTGTCGGTTTGACTCATACGAAGTTGTCTCCGCCGAGCTCGGCACGAGGCAGCACCGTAACGGCAGATGATTTGAGGGACGGAGAAGGTTCTGGCAGCGCTGAGGCATCGTCAAGTAGTAGCGATTCTAATTCTGGAGGAGATGATGACGGCCCAGTAAGGGAAAATTCAGCATAATGATTCCCTCCACCAATTTTATTTAAAATAATAATTATGAAAATTAAAAGCATGAATTTAAAAATACCGAATATCTCAAACAGTTTGAGAGTTTTTGTAGTTTTTCTGTTTTCTTTGTCTTTGCTGGCTGGCAATGCGTACGCGGCTGACCCGGTTTTCAATTCATTGAGTAATGATTTGGAGACATTGACCTTGGAAAACAGAACAACTAATCCCAATGCCAATAATCCGGGAGGGGCTAATTGGAGAGATCCTATTTCTGCCAGCGGTGGCGATGCGGTTTCTTTCGATGTGTATTATCACAATACTGTAGTCGGAACCACGGCTACCAATACAAGATTGAGGATATATTATCCCGGCGCGGCTTCGAATACTCTGAATATGACCGGGTCGATTATTTCCGATAATGCGGCCCAGGTTAACGATACGGGAACGATAAACGTCAGTTCTTCTCAGTCGATAACATTTGAAGGTACCGCCTACTGGTATCCCAATCAGACGACTACCAATCCGATAAGCCTGAATGTGACCAATACCGGAACATATGTCGAGGTCAATATAGGAAGCGTTGCTGGCGGATGGTCTTCACAGGGGAACGTGGTTTTCAGGGCTAACCTTTCTAATAATGCACCCAATCCGAATAATCCGGTTGTGGATGCTGGCGCCAATGTGACCATAAACGAAGGACAATCAACCTCGCTCTTAGCCACAGCGACAGATCCGAACAGTTTAGCTATGACTTACTCCTGGTCTTGCAACGGAGGCAACTTGACCAGTTCGACCGTTTTGAATCCGGTATTCAATGCTCCTTCCGTCAGCGTGACTACGACTTATGCCTGCACTTTCACCGCAACGAACGTTAACAGCTACTCCGGATCCGATACCGTTTATATCACCGTTTTGAATATTGACGGAGGATCAGGGGGTAATGTTTACAGCGGATACGGCGGGCCCGAATTGAACGTCACCCTATCGGCCAATCCTTCTTCGGGATCATCTCCATTGAATGCCGTTGATTTGGTGGCAACCGTTAATAGTATCGGTTTGAGCGGTTATCCCATCAGATACAGTTTTGACTGCGAAAATAATAATTCATGGGAATTGACAGTTGAGACAAGAAATACCAATTACACCGCTTACGACCTTTGCAATTATTACTACGACGATACATATACCGCCAAGGTTAAGGTTGAACAGAGCGGCTTTATTGCCTATTCTCAGGCAACCATTATAGCTGGGCAGAAGAGTTCTTCCGGCTACTACGGAATCAGCGTTGATGCCGGGCCGGGCAAGGATATCGGGGAGAACCAGTCGGTTATTTTGAACGGTTCGGCCTACAGCCAGTTCGGATATGGATTAAGCTATTACTGGTCTTGCAACGGAGGAAGCTTGTCAAGCGCCAATTCTTTGACCCCGACCTATTACGCTCCTTCTGTTTCCACAGATATCGTCTATACTTGTACTCTGTATGCAACCGATACCCGCGGATACAAAAATTCAGATATAGTTAATATTACCGTCAGGAATACGGGCGTGGGGACAAATGACGGCAATTTGAAGATTTCGACAGATAGTCCGACTAATATCACCGGAAGCGCTGCTACTCTTAACGGAAGCGTGATTGCCGACGGAAACCAGCCGGTCAATGTCAGGTTCAATTGGGGGAAACTCTCTTCTTATAACAATTTTACCCCCTGGATCAGCAATAAGCATTCCGGCCAGTCTTTCAATTATTATGTTTCCGGGCTTGAGAAAGGGAAGGCCTATCACTACAGAGTAGAGGCTTCTAACGGGAAGGAGGTGGTGGTGGGAGCCGATACGGCTTTCGTGACCAAGCCTGATTCGGTTTCAGCATTTTCGGCGACGGGAATTTCCTCCAATCAGATAAGCTTGGCCTGGAATCCGGGTAACGCATCCTGTTACACGATGATTTTAAGGAAAACGGGAGGATATCCTTTGAATTCAGGAGACGGATCGGTTGTCTATTACGGCAACGGGAGGACCTTTATCGATACAAATTTATCGAATAATGTCTGGTATTACTACCGCGCTTGGGCCGTTGCCTGCGACGAGGGATTGTATTCTTTCTCTGAAGGGCAGAGCGCCAGAGCGTATACTGTTGCTGCTTCCAGCGGGCAGTCCTTTGTTCAGACGACAGTTGAAAGCGGAATTTCGGCCGAGGCTTTGGCGAGAGATTTGACCCAGAATGAAATTGCCTGGCAAAGCTCGATTCTTTCCAGTCCTGACGATGAAGTCGAATTCAAGGCGATAATCACTCCGACCGGAGGGAAATCTCTTTCCGACGTTGTTCTGAAGACAGTCCTTTCGGACAAGATTGATTCAGTGAGCGATATAAAGATTAATGAGGAAGGATTTTCGGGATCAATAGATGAGATTAAGCTGGGAACGGTTGCTTTGGGGGAAACAAAGATAATTACGTTCAAGGCGAAAATAGCTTCAAGGGATAATTTCAGCTACGGATCTAACGAGCTGGTTAGTTCGTTCGAAGTTTCAGCCGGCGATGTCCCTTCCGTAAAGAAGGAAGTAGACATCAGCGTTTCAAGAAATATTGAGGCGGAAGCCGGACTGATTTCTTTCATCGACTGGAGAATCTATTCGGGCATATTGACCTTTCTGTTTATAATCCTTTGCCTCATCATGATGTGGCTCTTGATTGACAGAAAGAAGGGCAAGGAGTGCCTTACCGAAAAGGCGGCTTCGACAAAAGTGGAGAAGAGCAGGTATTTCAATATAAAATAAGAAATAAAAAACAAGCGCCCCGATGGGGACGTTTTGTTTTAGGAAAGTTTTTTGACTCGAATTGCTTTCTTGATGAACTCCCCGTATTTTTGGAGGTCCACTTTAGTTTTCAGTTTGTATTCTTCTATTTCCGCTCCGAGGGAAATCTGGTTTTCGGACTTGTATTTCCTGATTTCGTCTATGGCCGAGACAGCTTCGTTGAAATCGGAAATATCAGCCGTTGATTTTACATCTTCTTTCTCCGGCCATGTAGAAACGTGGATACTTCCTTTATCCAGAGTTTCATGTATCTCTTCGGTAACGAAGGGGAGGATGGGAGCGAACATCTTCAAGACATTGGTGAAGACCTTTTTCAGTGTTGTCTGTGCGGCTGTCTTTGATGCGCCGTCTTCTCCGTACAGCCTGTATTTCACGAATTCGACATAGTAATCGCAGAACTTGCCCATGAAGAAGTCCTCTATTTCGCTCTTGGCTTTGGCGTATTCGTAGTTTTCGAAATTGTCCGTGGCTTTTCTTATCGTTTCATTCATCTCTTTGATTATCCAATTATCGGCCGGTTCGAGTTCCGCCTCTCCTTCTTTTATATTCTCAAGGTCGATGAATTTGGCCACGTTCCAGAGCTTGGTCACTATCTGTTTACCCTTTTTGATTTCCTTGGGATTGAATCTCAGATTCTGTCCCAGTCCGGCTCCGGTGGCCCAGTACCTGATGGCGTCGGCTCCCCATTCCTCGACCAACTGGTCGCTGGGAACATAGTTTCCCAGCCTTTTTGATATCTTTTTTCCCTGTTCGTCCAGGCCGTGTCCCGAAACCATAATGTTCCTAAAAGGAATGCCGTTGAAGTGGTAGGTGCTCTTGACGATCGAATAGAAATCCCATGTTCTTATGATTTCATGGGCATTGGGCCTTAAATCGACCGGGAACAGCTTGTCGTTGCCGGCCAATTCTTTCAAAAGGAAGGGAGTGCAGGAAGAAGTTGCCCAGGTGTCCATGACGTCTGTTTCGGGAATGATTTCTCCTCCGCATTTATGGCATTCGACCGCCGGGGCTTTTTGTTCGGTCGGGGAAACCGGCAGATCCTTTTCATCGGGCAGGATAACTTCCCCGCAATCTTTGCAGTACCAAAAAGGGAAAGGAACCCCGTAGAATCTCTGTCTCGAGACGCACCAGTCCCATTTTAAGGAGTTGACCCAGATTTCGTAGCTGTCTCTCATGTATTCGGGATGCCAGTCAATCTTCTTTCCCATTTCCAGCCATTTTTCTTTCAGGTCGGAGATTCTGATAAACCACTGCTTGCTTAAAATCAACTCAACCGGAGTGTCGCATCTTTCATGGACATTGACCGAGTGGGCTATGTCTTCCTGTCTGATCAAGAATCCTTGTTCTTGCAAATCTTTTATTATTTCTTCTCTGGCTTTTTCAATTTTCAATCCTTGGTACTTCTGCCCCAGCTCGTTCAATTTTCCGTCGGGGGTGAGCAGATTCTTGGTTTCCAGGTTATCCGTCCTCCATTTCTCCAGGTCTTCCTGGTCTCCCCAGGTGCAGACCATCATCAGGCCGGTTCCCTTTTCCTTGTCCACCGCTTCGCTCGTCTTGAAATCGACTTCCTGGCCGAAAAGGGGAACGATAGCCTTTTTCCCTATCAATTCTTTGTATCTTTCATCTTCGGGATTGAAATACAAAGCTACGCAGGCGGGAAGCAATTCCGGCCTGGTCGTGGCTATGACTACGCTTTCCCCGTCTTTCAGGGGGAAGCTCAGGTAATTCATTTTGGAATTTTTTTCCTTGTCTTCCAGATCGGATTGGGAAATGGCCGTCTGGCAGTGGGGGCACCAGAGTATGGGAAGTTCCTGCCTGTATAGGGCTCCTTTTTTGTATAAGTCGATCAGAGACCATTGGGAAACCTTGGTGGGAAGAGGGGCGATGGTACTGTACGTCTTGGACCAGTCCACGGAAATGCCCAGCATGTTCCAGAGGTTCTTGTACGTCTCTATGCCTTTTTCGGTTTCTTTGAGGCAAAGGTCGATGAATTCCTTCTTGGTCGTCCTGCTTTTGTCTATCTTGTACTTCTTTTCTACGAATCTTTCGGTGGGCAATCCGTTATCGTCAAAACCCATGGGATAGAAGACCTTGAAGCCTTTCATCCTTTTGTATCTGACGATGAATTCGGCCTGGGCGTATGACATGATGTGCCCGGCGTGCAGATGGTCCGCTGAAACGTACGGAGGGGGAGTATCGACGACAAAAAGCTTGTCTCCTTCGTTAAAGGAGAATTTGAAGAGTTCCTTTTTGTCCCAGTCCTTCCTCCATTTTTCTTCGACTGTCTTGAAATCGTAGTTCTTGTCCATTTCTTTGTATTTTCTCGTTTTTTTGATTATAATCAAAGAAAAGAGATATGTCCAATTCCGACTCGAAAAATCCTTTAGCCGACAGGATGCGTCCCGAAACCCTGGACGAGTTTTTGGGCCAGGAAGAGATAGTGGGAGAAAAGAAGCTTTTGAGGGAGGCGATCAGGTCGGATAAGATTCCTTCAATGATATTCTGGGGTCCGCCCGGAACGGGCAAGACGACTTTGGCCACGATCATCGCCAAGCAGACCAAATCCGAATTCATCCGCATTTCGGCCGTGTCTTCGGGAATGAAGGATCTGCGCGAAGTGATCGAGAGGGCGAAAGTCGATCAGAGATTGGGGAAAAGGACGATACTTTTCATAGACGAGATCCATCGTTGGAACAAATCTCAGCAGGACGGATTATTGCCGCACATCGAGAGCGGGCTTATAACCTTGATCGGGGCGACGACGGAAAATCCTAGTTTTGAAGTCAGAGGAGCGTTGTTGTCGCGCTGCCGGGTCTTCATCTTCAAGCAGCTGTCTAATGAAGATATAGTTTCTTTGATCAAGAGGGCTTTGAAAGACAAGAAGAAAGGATTGGGAGAGGAGAAGATAAAGATAGGAAAGAAAGCGATTGACTTGCTGTCGGGAGTGAGCAACGGGGACGCCCGGGTCGCTTTGAATATCTTGGAATATGCCGCCTCGGTTTCGAAAGATATAAATGTTGAATTAATAAAAGAGGCGACGCAGAAAGCGGCGTTGCTGTATGACAAGGACGGAGAAGAGCACTACAACATCATTTCCGCCCTGCACAAATCGATGAGGGGGTCTGATGCCGATGCCGCTCTATACTGGCTCGCCCGGATGGTCGAGTCGGGAGAAGACCCTCTTTTTATCGCAAGAAGATTGGTCCGCTTCGCTTCGGAGGATATAGGGCTGGCCAATTCGAGGGCGCTGGAACAGGCGGTTGCCACATACAACGCCTGCCACTTCATCGGCTACCCCGAATGCAATGTTATCCTGGCTCAGGCCGTCGTTTATATGAGCAAATGCAAGAAATCGAATGAACTCTACATTGCCTACGGCAAAGCGGCTTCGGATGCTGAGAAGTACGGGAACCTTCCTGTGCCCCTGCATCTGAGGAATGCGGTGACCAAGCTGATGGAAGAAACTGGATACGGGAAGGGATACAAATACAGCCCCAATTACGGATATAAGGAAAAGCAGGAATACTTACCAGAGAAATTAAAAGGAAGGAAGTATTTGAAAGATATTTAGTTTGACATCATATAGCATATATGATATACAATAAACATACGGAAAAAGAATATAGAATATATTATTACATTGACGATAGGGGAAGAAGGCCCGTCGAAGACTATATTAAAGAACAAACATTAAAGGAGAGAGCAAAGATATTCGATTTCATATTTTTTCTGCGCGACAATAACGGATACTTAGATGAACCTTATTCGAGGCACATCAAGGATAAGATCAGGGAATTGAGGATTGATTTTTCAAGGAACAGGCACAGGATAATGTGTTTTACTTTTACAGGGGAGAAAATAATTCTATTAAGCGCTTTTACCAAAAGGACGGAAAAGACGCCACAGAAGGAAATAAATAAAGCGATTAACAGTTATAATGATTTTTTAACAAATAAACAAAAATATGACTAATTTCGAAAAACATTTTAAGGAAGAGCTGAAAAATCCAGAATTCAGAAAAGAATCCGGGAAAGAATACCAAAAATTAAGGATTGCCTACGAGATATCGCAGCTGAGGAAAAAGAAAAAGATGTCCCAGGACGTCCTTGCGAAGAAGATCGGTTCCACCCAGAGCGCCGTTGCCAGGATAGAGGCGGGAAAACAGAATCTTTCTTTGGGTACCCTTTCTAAGATAGCCGAAGCTTTCGATTCCAAGGTGGAAATATCTTTTGCCGAATAGGAATTTTCTCATCAGTCGGGTTGACATCGTTTTTCATGGTAGTAGAATATAAATATATATGAAAAATATTTTCAGGAAAAGAAGGGGATTCACCCTGATTGAACTCCTTGTCGTGATAGCCATAATCGGCATCATTTCGGGCCTCATCATCGTGACCATGAGCGGAGCCACTTCTTCAGCGAATGAAGCCAAAAGGAAATCCAATCTGAGCGGACTGGCCAAATCATTAATGGCGATCAAAACCTTGACAGGAAGCTATCCCATACAGACCTCGGTCTGCAATGTGGGAGATACTTGTACTGCCCTCAATTCCGCCCTTTCTCCCGACTATTATTCCTTATCTTCAAACATCCCCACAGACGGTTCCGGATCATACTACCAGTACTTATCATATGACGGAACGTCATATTCTCTTTCTTCTCCTCATTCTTCCTGCGGAGACAACGTCACTTTCATGTACAACGGACAACTGCTCACATACGGAACAGTCACTTCTCCGGCTGGAAAGTGTTTCCTCGACAGGAACCTCGGAGCGTCCCGCGTCGCTAACGCATACAACGATGCCGAGTCATATGGAGACCTTTTCCAATGGGGAAGGAGCATAGACGGGCACCAGGCAAGGACCAGCCCTCTTTCTTCAGTCCTTGCGACATCAGCCACCAATCCCGGTTCTTCCTTCATCACCAATTCCGTATCCCCATATGACTGGCTTGCTACTCAAAGAACAGACCTTTGGCAAGGCGTTTCGGGAATCAACAATCCCTGTCCAAGCGGCTGGAGGCTCCCAACCAATACCGAATGGCAGGCTGAAATCACCGCGGGAAGTTGGACCACCCGCGACTCCGCATATGCCTCAACCCTGAAGCTCCCATCAGCTGGCTGCCGCAATTATAGCGGTGGCTCCCTTACCAATGTGGGCGGCTATGGCTACTATTGGGCGTCATCGGTGACGGGTTCCAGTTCTTACAACCTGTACTTCAATAGCAGCAGCGCCGGCATGGGCAATAACGGCCGGGCCTACGGCTTTTCGGTCCGCTGTCTCAAAAATTAAATCATAACCAATTGACTATTTGATTATTTCCCGACGATGACGGATTTAGGGAGCGGCGTGAGCCGCAATCCGGCAGCGTCGGAAAAATACATATAAGACATATGGCAATATACAGCGACCTTCCTCTATACAAAGCAAGCTACGATTTGACCTTGGAAATGTTCAAGCTGGTCAAGGATTTTGAAAGGGAGTACAAGTACACGATAGGAGAAAGCTTAAAGGAAAGGACGGTGGAGCTGATTGTATTGATATATCGGGCCAATGCAGTACGCGATAAGTTAAAAGTGATAGTTTCGGCCAGAGAAAAAATCGAAGTGATCCGCCTGATGGTCCGTTTAACTAAAGATTTGAAGCAGATAAGCATTAGGAAATTCGTTTCAATCAGCAAAGGAATCGAAGCTGTTTCAAGACAGCTTGCCGGATGGGGCAATTCTTTAAAGCCCGTTCCTGCCGGAATTGTCCGTCGTCAAGGCGCGGGCAAGAGCGCAGTTTAAATCCGACAGCCCTCTTGCGTTGCAGGCAAGGAATAGCTTAATAGCGTTCGCCGGACCTGGAATACGGTCCGGGGAATATGAAGAGGCTGTTTTTATTTTAGGCAGCTGGCTACCGCAATTATAGCAGTGGCTCCCTTAACAATGTGGGCAGCAATGGCTACTATTGGGCGTCATCGGTGACGGGTTCCAATTCTTACAACCTGAACTTCAATAGCAGCAGCGCCAACATGAACAATAACAACCGGGCCAACGGCTTTTCGGTCCACTGTTTCAGGGATTTAAAAAGCTGTCCGCCACTTCGTGGCGGTTAGCTTTATGGATCCCCATCTTTTGGAGAAAAACGACCGTCTGCTTGAAGATCTTTTCCGGGCCTATTTCGATGCCCGCAAAAATAAGCGCAACACTATTAACGCTTTAAGGTTCGAAAAGAATTTTGAACGCAATCTTTTCGATCTTTTCGACGATATCGTTTCGAGAAGATACAAGCCCGGGAAAAGCATCTGCTTTGTCGTCGATCGTCCGGTCAAAAGAGAAATATTCGCCGCCGACTTCCGCGACAGGGTCGTCCATCATTTTATTTATAATTACATTTCTCCTATTTTCGAAAAAATGTTCATTAACGATACCTATAGTTGCCGGAAAGGGAAAGGCGTCCATTGCGGGATAAGGAGGATAGACCACTTTATCCGTTCTTGTTCCGACAATTACGCTTTCGACTGCTATGTTTTGAAGCTGGATATAAAGGGATACTTTATGTCAATCCCGAGGGATGTTCTTTTCTATAAAATCGAAAAGACTATTCTTGAAAAAAAAGATAAGATTGATTTCGATCTGCCGACTGTCCTCTATCTCCTTAATGAAACTATTTTCAACGATCCGACACGGAACTGCGTCGTTAAGGGCAATCCTGGCGGGTGGAAAGGATTGCCACAGGGAAAAAGCCTTTTTACCGCCCGTCCGAATTGCGGGCTTCCTATAGGCAACCTGACCTCACAGTTGTTTGGAAATTTCTATCTTAATGAATTCGACCATTATGTCAGACGAGATTTGAAGATAGAGAGATACGGAAGGTATGTCGATGACATGATTTTAGTGGACAAAGACGAAGGTCGCCTCAGGTCCGTTATTCCGGAAATAAGGGAATATCTCCGCAGTAATTTATCACTGACTCTCCATCCCAATAAGACATACCTCCAGCATTTTGCTAAAGGGGTGGCTTTCCTCGGGGCCTTCATCAAGCCCCGTCGCATTTATATCGCCAATCGCGTTAAGGGAAAGCTCCATGCTTCCATCGAAAAGGGAAATCGGCTGATTGCCAAGGGATGGGTGGAAAAGGAAGAAACGAGATATTTACTTTCATCGTTAAATTCTTATCTCGGAACAATGAAACATTGGAAAACCTACATATTGAGAGTTGAATCGATTAGGAAAAATTTGGATGGGAGATGGATGGATTATGTGGTTGTCGGTTCCGATTGGAGCAGGATTTTTTCGAGATTTTGACAAAAAATCAGAATAACGGTATCACTAACTTAGTATCGCAACGCGTGTTGCGAGGTGGTTTACATGGACACTAAAAAAGAAGCTTTGATCCTTGTCGTCGCCCTGGTTTATTCCGTAGCAACCCTGACTGCGTTGCCGACCAAAGAAGGTTTCATCTACGTTACGGTCTTCGTTCCCTCGCTTGTGATGGGGCCGGTTAGTGCGATATTCCTTCTGGCGATTATCGGGAGATTCATTATCGACAAGGTAAGAAAAGAGAAAAGACTGAAAGAATCCGAGCATCTCTTTGAGGGGGTTTCCCCGAAAGCGGCTGCTCTGACGGTGGGAGGGATTATCCTGACCACGATTGCATTTTTGGACCCGCCGGGAATATTGTCTTTTTTTCCAGTCTTCGGGATGCTGGCCTTCATTTACGGCTTCTATCGGGTCTTTCCAATTCCTTGGGTCGGCGGCCTGGACACCTATGACGTCTGAACCGGGATATCTTTGAAGGTATCCCTCTTTTTTATTTACTTTCTCGATTAAAAAAGCTAATGTATTAATATGCTTATAGACGACGTTACAATCAGGGTTAGGGCCGGAAACGGAGGCAAGGGCTGCGTGGCTTTCCAGAAGAGCAGGTTTGCCAAGGGCCCCACTGGAGGATCCGGAGGAGACGGAGGCAGTTTTTATTTTGTCGGAGTTTCCGATCTTTCCGCCTTGAAGCAGTTCCGCTTCAAGAAGTCGGTCCAGGCCGAGGACGGAGGCAACGGGAAAGGCGAGTTTGTCGACGGGCCGAACGGTTCGGACGTCGTTTTCAAGGTTCCTGTCGGGACGGTAATCCACAATCTGGATAAGGGGGAGAATACGGAGATAGTAAAGACGGGAGAGCCGGTTCTGATCTGCAAAGGAGGAAGGGGAGGAAAAGGCAATTTCCTTTTCCGTTCTTCGACTAATACCACTCCTCTGCAATGCCAGCCGGGATTGCCCGGAGAAGCATTTACTCTCCGTCTGGAATTGAAGATGATTGCCGATGTCGGATTCGTGGGATTGCCGAATGTAGGGAAGTCGAGCTTATTGAAAGAGTTGACCAATGCCGATCCCAAAGTGGCCAATTATCCTTTCACCACTTTGGAGCCCCACCTCGGCGTATATTACGATTTGATCTTGGCCGATATTCCCGGACTGATCGAGGGAGCTTCGGAAGGGAAGGGATTGGGGATAAAGTTCTTGAGGCATGTCGAGAGGACGAAGATTTTGTTCCACTTTATCTCGGCCGAGTCCGATGATTTCAAGAGGGACCATCTGACCATCAGGAAAGAGCTTGAAGAATACAATAAGGATTTGCTGGATAAGGAAGAATACGTGTTCATAACCAAGACGGACACGGTGGATAAGGATGTCCTTAAAGAGAAGATGAAAAAGTGGAGGAAGAAAACTATTTCCATCTCCATATACGACTATGACAGCATCGAGAAGGTCAAAGAGATATTGAACGGGATAATGAAGAAGAAATAGCATATGAAAAAGCCCGAACTGATGTGTCCTATCCAAAACTGGGCCAGTTTGGAGGCCTGCAAAGAATACGCCGATGCGGTCTATTTCGGCGTCGATTCCCTGAGTTTGAGGGCTTCTTCGGGGATAAGGGTTGCAGAACTCCCCGCCTTTGTGAAGCAATGCCATTTATACGGCCTAAAAGCCTATCTGACGGTCAATTCGGCCGTATATAACCCTGATATCGAAAAGGCCGAAAAGCTGGTCAAAAAGGCCAAAAAAGGGGGTGTAGACGCCCTGATCGTCTGGGACCCGGCCGTGATAGATCTGGCCAGAAAAAACAAGGTTCCTTTCATCGTTTCAACCCAGGCCAATGTCTCTAATTACAAGTCGGCCCTGTTCTATAAAACGTTGGGGGCGAAAAGGGTTGTGTTGGCCAGAGAGATGACCTTGAAACAGATAAAGGAACTTAAAAAGAAGGCTAAGATGGAAATAGAGGTCTTCGTCCACGGAGCGATGTGCGTGGCCGTATCCGGACGCTGTATCTTGTCCGCCTATCTCTACGGCAAGTCATCGAACTGCGGTTCCTGCGCCCAGCCCTGCCGGAAGGAGTGGATTTTGTCGGACGAAGAAGGGAATAAGATTTCCAACGAAGGGAAATATTTCATGAGCGCCAAGGATCTGTGCATGATCGAATTCATTCCCGACCTTATCGAGGCGGGGATAGATTCTTTCAAGATAGAAGGAAGGAGGAGGGATTCCAAATACATAGAAACGGCTTCTAGGTGCTACCGGGAAGCAATCGATGCGTATTTTTCGAAGACCTTTACCGAAGAAAAAGCGAAGGAGTGGAAAAAAGAACTGTCTTCGGCATACAACCGGGGTTTTTCGACCGGGTTCTACTTCGGGACTCCGGGAAAGGAAGGGATTAGTTATGACAAGGCGGACAATGTTTCTCTGTTGAAGAAGATCCTTGCCGGATACGTCACTCATTATTATCCCAAGGTCGGATCGGCTTCTGTTTCTCTGGATCATTTGGGATTGAAGACGGGGGACAAGATTGTCATAGAGGGAGTGCATACTTTTTTGGAACAGAATGTCTCCTCTATCCAAGTATTGAACAAAAGTGTTAAAATGGGGAAGAAAGGGGAAGAGATCGCGATAGCGGTTGGGGGGACGGTCAGGGAAAACGATAAGGTGTTTCTTATAACCAAAAGGAAAATATGACAGCCGAAATGATAACCTTAATAGCTTCTTTATTCATCCTGGCTGTTTTCGCTTACCTCCTTTACCAAAAGATGGTTTCCGAGAACGTCAAAAGGAGCAAGGAGCTGTTCGAGGAGGAAAGGAAGAGATTGTTGGAGCAGTTCGATTCGAAGAAGGAATTGATCAGCGAATCGATCCAGCACAACAAAGATACAATCAAGGACCTGATCGAGAGGGTCCATCAAGAACTCGATAAGAGCAAGAAGCAATTGGACGAAGTGGAAAAGGAAAGGATAGGGGAGTTCAATACCTTGAAGACGGTCTTGGAAGAATACAAGACGGTCACCGGGAATCTTAAGGATTCGACCGAGGGGCTGAAGAATATATTGTCCAACAACCAGTTGAGGGGAAAGTACGGAGAAGAGATCGCCGAGAATCTCTTGAAGACGATAGGGTTCGTCAGGGGAGAGAACTACGAGGCCAATACGGCTCAGGAAAGCAATTCCAACCGTCCCGACTTCACCATCTATCTTCCAGACAGGACGAAGATAAACATAGACGTCAAATTCCCCTTGAACAACTTTTTGAAATTCAGCGATGAGGAAGATAAGGAAAAGAAGAAGCAGTACAAGAAAGCGTTCGAGCAGGATGTGAAGAGCAGGATAAAAGAGATATCGGGGAGGGAATACATCAATCCGGAAGAAGATACGGTCGATTTTGTCATCTTATTCGTGCCGAACGAGATGATATTCAGCTTCATCTACGACCAGATGAACGAGGCCTGGAACGAGGCCATGGCGAAGAAGGTTATCTTGTGCGGACCTTTTTCTTTCACCGCCATATTGAGGATGGTCTACCAGTCGTACAAGAGTTTCAAATACCAAGAGAATCTCCACGAGATAATCAAGCTGATAAAGAAGTTTGAAATAGAGTACGACAAGTATAACGAAGAAGTGGACAATTTGGGAAAGAAGATCAAGGCCGTATCGACCCAGTTCGACGAGGTCTCGATTACGAGGACGAAAAAGCTCTCGGGCATCGTGGAGAAGATAAAGATAGAGAATGCAATGACCAAGGAAGAGATGAAGGTCATCGAAAATAAAGATAATTGATTAATTTAGAATTGTCTTGACTGGATATTCCCGGAGTGCTATCTTCTGGGCAGGTGGCTACCAATGGTGTCTCCCGAAAAAGCCTTTAACAAGATAAATCAATCCTTTGTGGGATTGTTCAAGAATTGCGGAAACGTGGAAGAGCGGTATGCGCTCCTCGGAGAAATTCTCCCTGAGAACGTAGGATGGGAGCCGGAAAAATTAGAACTTCTCATTTTGCGGCTGCACCGCGAGCTCGGGATAGATTTCGGAGTGTGCGGGCACTATGCGATCGAGAACGGAAAACGGTTCTGCCATCTCGGACCCGAAAAGGTCGAGTGTCTCTGCCATCCGCCCCAAAGGTATTGCAAGGTTCGCGATATGAACAAGGATCCTCGCAGCGAGCTGGAACGCCCTGAGCTGCAAACTTTCTGACCGGCCTGTCATCGTACAGGTCTTTTTTTATTCATATATTTTTGGTATAGTGTATAAAAAATAAGATAAAAAGAAATGAAATACAAAAGGATTTTGCTTAAGATAGGAGGAGAAGTTTTCGGAGAGAATAATGGAAAAGGGATTTCCCTGCCTTCATATCTGGAAATGGCAAAGACGATAGCGGAGATTAAGAAGAAGAACAACATAGATCTATGCCTGGTTCTGGGAGGAGGGAACATTTTTAGAGGGAGGCAGGCCGGAGAAGAGAGCTTCGATATGGCCGTTGCGCACCAGATGGGAATGGTTTCAACGGTTATAAACGGGCTGGCTCTGCAGGAGGCGCTGGAAGAACTGGGAGTTCCGACCAGAGTTATGTCGGCGATAAAGATGGAGGCGGTCTGCGAGACGTTTCTGAGGAGGAAGGCCTTGCACCACTTGGGCAAAGGCAGGATAGTCATCTTCGTCGGAGGAACGGGCAATCCTTTTTTCACCACCGACACGGCTGCCGCATTGAGGGCCTGTGAGGTCAATTGCGACCTCATACTCAAGGCGACCAATGTCGACGGAGTGTACGACAAAGACCCGAAAAAGGATTCCGGAGCCAAGATGTACAAAAACGTTTCATACAGCGAAGCGATAGAGAAGGGATTGAGCGTCATGGATGCCACCGCTTTCGCCTTATGCAAGGAAAACAAAAAACCTATAGTGGTTTTTAATGTCAAGGAATTGAAAAATGTCTCCAGGATTCTGAAAGGGGAAGAGATGGGAACTTTAGTTAAAGAATAGTTGCCTTATAAAAAAGAAGAGAGGAAAGCGCGCGATTGGCTTTCCCCGGAACATCTTGGATGTTCATGAATCAAATGAGCGTTTTGTTTGTGGTTTTTTGCTCATGCTACATCATGACCGGACTTGGACCGGAATCTCCATAATGCAGCAATTCTGCAATACCTCCTGTGTGCCGTTCTTTCTCGGCATCGTTGCTGGTGTGGTCTTTTTCGCTCTTTCTGTTTTAAGCGGTTCGACCGGATCGACCAGCAGTACTGGAGGCGAAGATATGGCCAGGATAGCGATGGCCGCTGCAATTACGCCGTCCATTCTTTTCTCCCGTGCATTTCCACAGTCCTCTTCAAAAGTCTATTACGAAGGGACGATTAATTACTATCATATTTTTATAATATTGTACAGGGCTTGATTTTTGTAATAAAAGCATCGTTTTTCCGTCTGTAAATAATGAAAGGAAATATGAATATCTGTAAAGCCAAAATGTATTTGTTCATCACGGACTCAAGCTCGAGTCACTTTTGGCTTATGGGAAATAGATAATAGAAAAACATTTTCAATAAACCAAAGCTGGCTCGAAGAGAGCCAGTTTTAGTTGGTTTACAACCAGGAGGATGCATGTCCGAAGAAGATATTCCCTTAAGCTACTTCTATCTCCATTTCGACCACTTCTCCGAGAACAGGGAAATCCTGGGCTTGGGGGAGTTCGGAGATTATACGCTCCTTTTGAGATATAAGAGCGGACTCCTGAAGATCTGGGACGTGGAAAGGATGAAAGCACGATGGATTGAAGCGAGGTGAAGAGATGAACGAAAGTGTGTTTTGCGATCCGCCGGAGATAGTCAATCTGGCGGACATCATCGACCCAAGAAGGGAAGGAAGGAAAGAAGCGAATGAAGAATACCGGATTCCGAGCAGGGTGAGGATACTGAGGAACAACCTCATCATCTTCGAAGGCCAGGAACGGGATCTGTCGATAAGGAGGCAGGACATACTCGGAGATATAGAAAATGAGGCGGTCAAAGCAATGCGTATCCAGGAACAGCTGAGGAACGAACTCGATGCCGTCGAAGAAAGGATACGCCACGCCGAAAGCAGGATAAGGGAGTCGTATGAAGAGCTCCTGAAAGCGGAGCAGAACGTATGACTTTGAAACAGTTCCTCATAATCGGTCCAATGCTAAATGTGTTGGACCTTCTTCTGTTGTGTGATATAATCGAGATATGGATATAGTCGAAGAGGTAAAGAACTTCGTCGAAATGGAATGCAAGAAGCCGGAAAGCAAATACGGCTATGAGCCGTTCTTTTTCCATTTTCTTCCCGTGGTCGAGTACGCGCAGGAATTAGCCGAAGAGCTTAATGCGGACAAGGAGGTTGTTACCTTGGCATCCTGGCTCCACGACATCGGTTCCGTCGTGTACGGAAGGAAGGATCATCATATCACTGGTGCGGAAATCGCCGGGAAGAAGCTGGAAGAGCTTGGTTATCCGAAAGAGAAAATAGATTTGGTCAAGAAGTGCATCTTAAACCACCGGGGCTCCCAGGAGAACAATCCGGAAACGATTGAAGAAAAGATAGTTTCCGACGCCACGCTTTGAGCAATTTCG
>Ga0265297_10003089_pt1 | contig 31229 bp, 29 predicted proteins | sample Munlanlwell13791_FD_192502 | JGI IMG/M metagenome (GOLD analysis project Ga0265297, IMG submission 192502) | Leachate microbial communities from a municipal landfill in Southern Ontario, Canada - Leachate well 137-91 | ecosystem: Engineered > Solid waste > Landfill > Unclassified | place...
GGAATAAAAAAAATCAAGGAACAATACCTTGAACCGCTTGACGGTCGGTCGTCTGAAAGATTTTTTAAGCTAATCAAGAATAATATTTAGCGAGGATTGGGTCTATCTTGGTCGGAGTCTCCTCGTGTAATATACCAATTATCAACCTTGTAAAATTCTTCGGGGTTGATTTTTTCATCACCACTAAAAACCATTAAACCAATGGATTTTTTAGAATATGATACTGGATTAAACCTTAGAGGGAATTGTACTGGTTCTTCCTTGAAGAATCCAGCTTTCTCAAGACTAGTATGATAAAAATCGCCAAAAAAAACAAAATCGGCAACACAAGCCCCACCGTGCTTGGCGTCAATTATAAATTTAGCGAATAAGTCTAACTCAACTTCACTAAAACTAACAAAATCTACGATTCGGGCGATTTTAAAATCATCAACGGTTTCAAAACGATAAATTAAAAAACCCAATAAATTTTTACCGCGGCTAACTTGCAAAATAGAATAAGCAAATGACGGATGCTCGGAATACCGCCAGTTTAAATAAAGACTGTCGCGCTGAGCAGCAATTGGATATCGACTGCTAACCTTTAGCCATAAGTCATCAAAATTTCTATCAAAACTTTTGATGTATTTAAAGTCTAAATTATTCTTTGGATTAGTCTCGTGAGACAAATAATTTCGTTTATTTCTAATCTTGAAGGTTTGATTACTCAAAAAATGATCGAGTTTCTTTTCGTCCAATACGACCAGGTACCGATTAAGGCCTCCGAGATCACGCCAATTGCCTAACTTCTTGTACAGAGAGGAGGTTTCAGCGCTATAGCCGACGTTTACCGCTGTCCCCTGGGCCATGGCCTTTTTAACTAAAACAGTGCCTAAACCTAGACTCCTCAGCTTTGGATCAACAAACAAATTAATATATTCATTAGTTTTGACGGTCTGATCCAGGATTTTATATTTCTTGGGAATTAAACCGATACAACCATAGATTTGATTCTGATCTTTAAGCAGTAGGATAGAATACTTATTCCTGCCTAAACCATTTTTATATTGCCAATCAAAAAAAGTTTTATCCGACAGAATATAGCTAGGATGAAAATGATTTCGAATAAATAGTTGAAAATTAACGAAATCACTCTCACTAAAGGCAACTATTTTATCCTCAAACAACATAGATTTATATCTTTAATCCCCCATCAACCGGAATATTCATTCCAGTCATCAGATCAGCGTCTTGGCTTAAAATAAATTCCACTAAACCGGCAACATCACTGGCAGTAACTAATCTCTTCAACGGGGTATTCTTTTTTTCTAGTTCAACTAATAACCGAGGAAATTTGCCAGACAAACCTTCACCGCTCATACCAGGAGAAACCAAATTAACAGTAGCCCCATTTGTTGCTAATTCAACCGCTGCTGATTTAACCAAACCCAATAGAGCATACTTACCAACATTGTAGCTTGACATCTTAGTTGGTGGGTTACCCATTAACACATTAGAACCAATGGCAACTACCCGACGCAGATCATGCTTACCTTTAGCAACTAACTTCATTAGAAACCATAAACCTTTAACTTGAGTTTGCCAATGGGATTCATAGCTCTCCCACTCTTCGTCAATTAAATTCTTAAAACCAATGGGTGTCGATACAGAATAGATTAAATTATTAATGCTAGAATCTATTTTAACAATAAAATCTTTAATCGCATCGGCATCGGTGATATCCAATTTTACCAATAAAGGTTTATTTTTAATTTTGAAAAATAATTTATTTAATTCTTCTTTTTCGTAATCAGCAAAGTAGGTTAAGACTAAGCTATGGCCTTGGCTCAATAGCCTTTGGGCAATTGACCGGCCAAAATTACTAGAACCACCGATAATTAAAGTATTCTTCTTATTAGCCATATATTCAACTTAAATATTTAACGATTGCCTGACCCTCTACTGCAACCTGCCCTTTTGGGTTATAAATTAAAGTTTCTAAATAAATCGTCTTGACTGATTCAATTTTCCTTTTAACTTTGCCGACCACTTTTAATCTCTCACCAACAAAAATTGGCTTTTTGAATTTTACCTCCTGCGAAATATACAAATTATTCAAACCAGGCAGATATGTTCCAACCAAAGTAGAAAAAAATGAAGCCGCTAACATTCCGTGAACAATGGGCTGTTTGAAACCTCTGGCCACCGCGAACGACTGTTCAATGTGCATTGGGTTGATGTCGCCACTAAATTTTATAAAACTATCAATATCGCTTTGTCGGATCACGGCACTGAAATCGACTGAATCTCCGACTTTAATTTTGGACCAACTTATATTTTTTATTTTCTTAGGCGGGTTAAAAATCATATTTAATATTATAGCGATCTAAAATTTTTTTAATATCTCCAACATTTTTTACATGGATAACGTCTTCAATACTGAATTTCACTCCTGATTCCTTTTCTAGTTCCGAAGCAATCAGTAAACCGTTAAATGAATCCCAATTTTCTAAATTTTCTGGCGAACTACCATCGTTGATAACCCCTGGGTCAACGTCTAAAATTCTAGCCAATAAATTCTTTAAATTCATAAACAATTATATATTATTTAATCAATGAGTTTTATATAGTCAGGCCCAAAAAAATTATTTAACAAATCAAAAACGAATAGTCCATCTTCATTTTTCTGAAAACCATTATCTTGATATAGACCTACACATGGTTTGTTTTTTTCTGTTGCAACATATTGACCAATGATTCTCTTGGCTTGTTTCTTTTTAGCGACATTAATTATAAAATCCAGCATCACTTTTTCGATATTCCGGCCGATGACTCGACAACTTAATAAGAACGTATCAATTTGCCACTCCTTCTCACAATTTATGATTATAACACCGACAATGCCCTGATCGCCAAACTTGTCCTCAACCTGGACTGAATAAACTAAATGGTCATCAGATCCAATAAATTTTTTGATATCTTCCTCCGTGTATCTTCTAGTAGTTAGATTGAACTGATTGGTCTTTAAGGTCAGCTGAGAAATTCTTGGGGTTGTGAATGAATCCCCTGGTTTAATGGTAACTTTTATGTTCAAACTTTTCAAAAAATCGTCAAGGTTACTAAATTCTGACTGAAACTCTCGTCTCTGACGCTCATCGATGTACATCTTGCCCCTTTTCTGATCTTCCATGGTGACCTGAAAAGTATCAAAATCATTTAGACTTTGCAAAGATCTCACATATAGAGACGGGTCCCTGGGTAGATCGATAACCTTAACTTCAGGTAAATATTTTTTAATCATTTCACGATTTATCGGGTCATCATCAAAGTAAACTAAAGAATCTAATCCAATATTTAGCTCCTGAGCAATCTCTTCCATGTTCTTAACCTTGTCCTGCCAATTTATCCTAAAAGCCGCAAAATTATCTGGCCGCAAAATCATATACGGATGATCCCGAATAACTTTCATGGCATCGGCTTCATTGTTTTTGCTATTGATCGCTAAAATTATCCCCTTCTGGAATAAGGCTAATAGATATTTTTGAAATTCATAATAGACATTACCTGGCGGCTGAGGACTCAACTGGATACCATCAAAACCATCTTCACCAACAATTCCTCCCCACAACGTATTATCTAGATCAAGAACAATGCATTTTCTATTCAAAGATAGTGCCACTTTGACATAAGATACAAAATTTTCAACCAAATAGGGCAGGTAGTCAGGAGAGATTTTAATATCGCCCAGGTAATACATTTTAGGATCAAAAATATTATTTTCACCAAAACGATTGGCAAACGAGTTAAAATCGTAAACGAATACCTGGTCATCCGCCAAGTATCTGCTTTTGATTCCATCATTAAAATAAGTAACGGCATCATTTAATGAAAATTCTACTTTTTCATCCGCGATACCAAGCGGCGAATAGGTTGGCAAAGATAAATTAGTAACTACTAATTTACTGTCAGATTTTTTGGTAAATCCATCAACCAGGCTAAAAATTTCTTTAAGCTGTTGAGAAATATATTTTTTTCGCGATTGATGGTTGACCTGATAGGGCAAAAAAAATAGTTCCGAAAGGATTGATCTGGTATCCAGCAATAAGTATACTATTTCTGGCTTAAATTTATATAAATTGCTATTATCATCAAGCAGCTCTTGACGATATTGATTATAGCCGGCAACATAAATCTCGGCTGATACCTTAATTTCACCGCACTTAACAGTTAAAACTTCTTTGAGCCCATTGACCGTAAAGCTACTCAATATTGCCAATTTAATACTCTTACCAAAATTAGATTCAATCTTCTTGGCCTTAATAATATAATCGCTGAGAGTTAGTTCTAACATATATTATTTAAAATAATTACAGCTGCCATCGCTTGATTTTTAGTATGGGATAAACTGAGATGAATCTCATTTTTACAGACGCTAGTTCTAATTTTTGGTTTTCTAGTCTCCATAGCTACCTCTATTGCCAAAGGATTATCAATCTTCTCGGGCCAAGCTTTAATGAAAGCCTCCTTAGCGCAGAATCGAACTGCAAAATGCTCATAAGCCCTGGCCTTGCTTAAACAATAATTAATTTCTTTTTTAGTAAAAATTTTCTGATAGAAACTTTTATTTTTATCAAATGGTCTTCGCTTAAATCGACTGATCTCTTCTAGATCAATACCAAAACCAGTAATTAAATTATTGACGCCCTTATAAACTTTCATCCAATTGTCTAATTATTTTTGCCGGTACTCCAGCCGCAACAACATTAGAAGCGACATCTTTTGTTACTACTGCCCCGGCACCAATTATTGAATTTTGGCCGATTTTAACTCCGGGCAAGATAATGCAACCCATGCCCAGCCAAACATTATCCTCAATAACCACTGGGCTGGAGATATGTTTTTTGCTGTCATCCAGGCCAAGGGCGGTGATTTTCACACCATCAGAAATTCGACATTTTTTTCCAATGACAATTTGGCTATGAGTTGCATTCAATATTACATAATTATTTACTGTCGAGTCCTCACCAATGGTTATGTCGCCGCCTCGCAAAATAATTCCCCGACCATAGAAACGAACCGTGGGATTAATTTTTCTGCTGTAAAATAATCTGAAATAAAAATTTTTAAATAATAGCATTACATTTTTTGCAAACCCACCCATTTCCATATTATTGATGTAAAAATTTATAAATAATAACCCCGTCTTGATTATAAACTGTCTCAAAAATATTTTCTTCCGCCGCAATTTTTCCAAACGGTAAATCATTGGCTTGGGGATTAACGCTATCCCAAACAACATAATCAAATGGATACTTAGAAAATATTTCCCTCCAATCTAAAGAATAAAATTCACGGTACTTTGCAACTGCATTCTCAATTTTTACCGAATCAAGGTCATCATATGTTAAACCCCTAACTTTGTAGTAATTGTGGTATATATCTTTAAAAAAGTTGGGCTCTGCCCGCAAAAAAGCGAAAGATTTGTCTGGCTCAATCCCAAGTAATTTGAGAGTAATAAATAAATTATAAAGGCCATAGTCCGGATAGGGACTCAAGTAATAATGGGTCTCACTATAATAATACAAATTTAATGGCGTATAAGTAAGAATTAATTTAGATAAAGTTCTAGAAGCCATGCCCGGATAAGAAAAACCACCCGGAGCGTAGACAACTTGATCAGCCGACGCATTTTCGTTTAGCCATTTGATGACTGGAAAATATTTTTGAGCGTCAAGATTTCTCTTAAAATAAAAGGCGTAGGAGTTCATCTGAACCAAATAGCCATTCAAAAAACTTACAAAGATTACAACGATTAACAAAATAGTGGCTGTTAATCTCTTAAAGGGAAGATGGCGTAATACCATCATAACGACCATAAATAAAATAATTATGGCTAGTGGTTTATTAATATACCAATGGTAGTGGCCATAATATAAGACACGGCCCGTGACCACCTGCTGATTAATGGCGACAAAGCCAGCCGAAACTAAGGCGAAAAAAAATAAAACAAAATTTTTAGCCTTCTGCCTTCCAAGCCAATAATACAGAACTAACCCCGCCGCGGCCAGCAGTAATAAACCACTAAAGACAAATTCGTGGCTTTCATATTCTCCATAAGCATTAACCGAATCTTGATAAGATGGATGGGTTAGAAGCTGATAAACATTAAAAAAATAGGGTAAAGCCAGAATAAATGCCCCTAGGGTTAATAAAATAACTTTCTTAAATTCAGTTCTTTGCTTCTGCCAAAGTAGAAGCAAACCATAGATTGCTAAAAATGCCGCAATAAATGACCAAGTGTAGGGATAAACGTAGAAAGAAAGACCAAACAAGGCGATGCAATAATACAAATATCGTCGCGCCGGCGATTGCATCAACTTCCAGAAGGAATATAAAAAGGCAAAAAAAACTAATGAGCTGATTTGTGGGTTAACTGGCCGAGTGTAGCCTAGAAACTGGGTACTAGTTACTTGGCCTTGGAGCAGACTAATGATTTGCCCTGGACTAAAAATGATATCAGCCGCCAAAATAACCACAAGTGGCGCCAAAATCGCTGATTTTTTATCGCCATCAGTAGCAGATAGAACTAAAAAATAAATCAGTAAAAAAATAAGGGCTGGGGCAATAAAGCGGTACAAAATAAGTGTTTGGCTAACATTAAGATTTAAAGCTTTGCCGGTAAAACCCATAATCAGTTCCGGCAAGGGTGGCTGCAGGTAGGGCAGATCTTTGCCCGCAGATAAAATTGGATTCGACAGTTTGTAATGACCATCATAGACTTCCCTAATTCGAGCAATATAATAGTACTCAGCGTCAGTTTCGAACATATTAAAACCCTTATACTGATTACCGGCCTGATAAATAAACAAAAAATTAGGAAAAACGATAACAATGCCGATTAGAATTGCAAAAATAAAAGCGGCATAATGTTGTTTAAAAAATATTTTTATCTTTTGCATTTTATAATCCTTTAACTAAAAAAACCAGACCAACAACTATTAAAGAAACTCCTAACCATTGATAAACATGTATTGTTTCTTTAAAAATCAGCCATGAACCCAATACGATCAAGACGTACATTAAAGCGGTAAAAGGATAGGCAGCGGATAGTTTCATTTTTGAGATAACAAACAGCCAAAACATTAAAGAAAAACCGTATAAAAATACAGCCAGCAGAATGTAAATATTTTTTAAAACCCCAATAATTAAAACGTAAATATTATTGAAGTTAAAATCTAATGGTCCGAGAGTCATCATCCCCTTTTTTAATAGGAGTTGGGCCGAAGCCGCAAAAACTAAATCAGCTAACAGAAGAAGAATCGTTAAACCCATACTTTTTATTTTTTAGATACCCCGATGATAGATAAACCAAAAGGGAAATTTAATAAATTTATCAATTTAGACTCAAGAATCAAAAACGGCTTGAATAACATATCTCCGACCCAACTATACTCAAAAGTGTGATCAATCGTATCCTTGGACTTATAAACATTTTCCAGCAAACGTTTGGCTAAGACAAGTGGAAAAAGAAAAAAGATGGTATAAGAAATTTTTTCTACTTTAAAATCGGCTGACTCCAATTTATTTTTTAATTCTTTCAAGCTAAAGCGATGGTTAGTCCAAACCGCACTATCATGCTGACTTCTAAGCCAGTTATATGCTGGTTCTCGAATCAATAAGATACCATTTTTTTTCAATACACGTCTCATTTCTTGAATTACTGAAATATCATTTTTGACCCAACGGTGATACAGAACATCAAAACAAACTACTAAATCAAAGCTGTTGTCGTCATAGGGTAACCGATCAATTTCTCTTTGCTCGACTGATTGAGCGATATTCCTTTCTCTGGCATACCGAACTGCTTCTGACGACTTATCAATCCCCCAAATCTGACCAAAACCACTTAATATTTTAAACATCCCGCCTGTGCCGCAACCGACATCTAAAATTTTATTAACCTTACTTTTATTAAAGTATTTATTCAGCAAAGTATTAACGATCTCCTTCATTCCTGAATGCCACCAAAAATCGTCTTCGCGCTGATACATTATTCGATAAATATCATTTTCCATGATTAAAAAAACACTTAATAGTCTTGCAAATATAAACAACTTGCCCGTTGGTCATTTCTGGATATAGAGGCAGGGAGAGAATCTGCTTAATGGTCGATTCTGCTTCCGGACATTGATGACAATTGAACTGTTTCATCGCTTCTTGCCTATACAGTGGCTTAGGGTAATGAATCTGAACATCAACACCATGGTTTATTAAATATTTTTTTAAAGCATCACGTCTATTGGTTTTAATAACATACAAATGCCAAACATGCGATGAAGAAATATTGGTTTCCGGTAAACTGACAGGCAGACCCGATAAAAGACTAGAGTATAGGGTGGCTAATTGATGCCTCTGATTATTCCATCGATTCAAATAATTAATTTTTACTGAAAGAATGGCAGCTTGAATTTCATCCAAACGGCTGTTTAAACCCAAATACTTATGATCATACTTGCCGACTTGGCCATAATCTCGCAGAGATCTGGCTTTTTGTGCTAATTCAGAATTATTAGTCACAACGCAGCCAGCGTCACCAAATGCACCAAGATTTTTAGATGGATAAAAACTAAAAGCAGCGATATCACCAAAACTACCTGCCCTTTTATTGTTTAATTGAGCACCATGGGCTTGGGCACAATCTTCAATAACGAATAGATTATGCCGCCGAGCAATTTTCATAATCCTTTTTATGTCAGCCAGTTGTCCATAAAGATGAACTGGCAAAATTGCTTTAGTTCTTTTAGTAATCGCTTTCTCAATCTTCTTCGGATCAATATTATAAGTATCTGGATCAATATCAACAAAAATCGGCTTCGCGCCAAGGTGGATTATGGCCAAGCTCGTCGCCGCTGCGCTTAAAGGCGTAGTAATTACTTCATCACCCGCTGTTATGCCTAAAGCCATTAAAGAAATTTGCAATGCCTCTAAACCATTGGCAACACCGACACAATACTTTACGCCACAGTATTTAGCAAATTTTTTTTCAAAATTGCCTACTTCCTGACCTAAGATAAACCAGCCTCGCGCCATCACCTGAAGTACGGCTTGATCGACTTCTTTTTTTATCGACTGATACTGGCGGCTTAATTGACCAAAAGGTATTTTCATCTTAATTAATATATTTATCTAAATACTGATTGTAATAATCTATGGTTATAGCTAAACCATCCTTAAGTTTAGTTTTTGGTTGCCAACCCAATTCGTCTTTTATCTTTTTAAAATCTCCGTAGTAATCACCAATATCAATACTTTTCTTTTCGGCTGGCCATGGAATCAGTTCATAACTGCCCTGCTTAGCCACTAGAATCATCAACTCAGCTAAACCCTTGAGACTAATGACTTCCTCGCTCCCCAAATTATAGATTTGACCGTTAGCCTTATCTGAGGCACCGGCAATCAATAGGGCATCACAGACATCATCTACATAATTTAAATCACGTTTTTGTAGACCATCGCCATAAATCTGGATTTTGCCCCCTTCAGCGACTTGTCTGATAAACCAACCGACGAAACCCTGACGATTATGTTTTACTAGCTGTCGGGGGCCATAGACATTGGTCATGCGTAAAGAAGTGGCTCTGATCTTATAAACATTATTATATAAAATGTGATACCATTCCCCTGCCATAATATTAATACCATTAACATCCGTCGGATGGACTGGGTGCTGCTCGTCCACTGGCAGGCGCTCTGGCTTGCCGTAAATTTGACGTGAAGAAGAATAGATAATTTTAATGTTTGGATTATGCTCTCGGCAAGCTTCCAAAATTGAAACTTGACTAGTGACATTAATCTCTAAATCTGTAAACGGATCCTTCATGCTATCGAGATGGGACACCTGACCGGCTAAATTAAACAAAAAATCTTTACCGCGGACTAGATGATTAATGCTATAACGATCTCTAATATCACCTATATTAACCTCCACATGATCTCTGATGTCGTGTATGTTAAATTCATTGCCGCCATAGGCCCAAATTAGAGAATCGATGATTGTAACCTTAGCGCCAAACGCAACCAGTCGGCGCGCCAAATTAGAACCAATAAAACCAAGACCGCCGGTAATTAAAACACTTTTACCTTGATACTGTTTTTTTAAATCAAAATCCATTCTATTTATCTAACAAAAAAGTAGAATAAAAACAAAGGCCATTTTTGAAAGTGAATTTATTTTTTACACTCCAGTTCCGCTCAAAGAGATTGCTCCAATCTTCGTGAGACCTGATAAAATTACCCTGATCGATTTTTTGGATTAAAGAGGTCAGAAGATATTTAGACTGAGTATCCTCCATTACCAAGACCGAGCCTTCTGGCTTCAAAACCCTTTTCATCTCTGAAAAAACCGACAAACAATCATCTGTACTCATGTGGTGGAAAACACCGGAGACTAAAATTTTAGAGAATGTGCTATTGTCAAAAGGTAATTTTTTAGCATCGGCGACAATAAAATTTTTAGCGAATTGTTTCCGAGCAAATTCGATGTTAGTCGCATCAATATCAATGCCAACATAGTTTTCTTTCTGAAAAAATACTGAGAATTCACCGGAGCCACATCCCAAATCTAAAATAGAATCCTCGGGATTATAAAAAAAATATTTCTTAATTACTTCTTTCTGTTTCTTAAAATTATTTTCTACCACCCGACGCAGCCTAATAAGGATAGCGGGATTATTCAGCAACTTATTTATTGTTTTTTTAATCATATCTGTTATTTTACTTTTCTGGCATAAAATATAGTTTCCATCGGTCGATCTAATATGAATGCCGCAAAACTTAAACATTTTAGGACAAGGCGCGTGAAATAATTAGTATTAATCAACTCAGAATTTAGGTCTCCGGGCTGTTCCTTAATAATCTCTAAGCCAACTTTCAATAATGATTTCCTCATGGTTTTCCGACTATAATAAGTCGAATGATGGAGTGGATGGCACCGAGACGCTGGATGTTTTATTATCCCACCGCTAAACTTATATAAATAATGAGCTATTCTGTATAGTAAACTATCCTCCATGGTAGTCGCGACAACAATGATGCCGCCCGGCTTGAGAAGCGAATATGCACGTTCTAGGAATGATTGCGGTTTTTCTACGTGGTCTATCACATCCCAGAGAGTTATAACGTCAAAACTATTCAATTCAAACGGACATTTTTCTAATTCTCCGGTAAATACATCCAACTCATACTGTTTACGAGCGTAACCTGATGCGAATTCTGAAACTTCAACTCCCTTGACAGTCCAACCTGAACTACGAGCCAACGACAGAAAAGTACCTATAGCACAACCAACATCTAGGAGTGTGCCTTTGGTCTGGACTATCTTTTCTAATTCCTGCAAATATTTAGAAAATATTGCCTCTTTTAACTTTGAATGATTGAAAAAATAATCCTGCTGTTCAATTGTAAAGTAACCCTCATTATACAGATTGGCGGTTTCTTCTTCTGATAAAAAAATATTACGGCTGACTAACCCACATTCAGCACATTGCTGGATTATAAAATCATTAAATCTATATAATTTTTTATTCTCGGCGCTACCACATAAATCACAATTACTCTTCCTTTGTTGCATAAAGAAGTATTAAATAGAGTTAGATCTCTTTTCTGGTTTTCGAAAAATAAAAAAATCCAGCCATAACAATAATAACCTATACATCGTTATCAGCACTCTTCTGGGGGTAAAAAATTGAGATGAACCATATGTTCTATTATAATGCGACACCCCGACTTCAGAAAATTTATAGCCTCCTAACTCAATTTTTTTTACCAACTCAACGCAAATTGTTCCGGTATTACTTTCGAGCTTAATCAATCTAATAGCTCTCTTCCTTATTAACCTAAAATCACAGTCGACGTCCTTTATTTTCAATCCAAACGTGATCTTAACAAAATACTGATAGATATACCCAACTATAACCCGATAAAACGGATCATTCCTTTTAATCTTATAGCCATTTATAACATCAACTTCCGGGGTAAGTTTTTCTAGCAGCTTCGGCAATTCCTTAACATCATACTGACCATCACCGTCAGTATAAAAAATTAAATCTTTAGCTGCCGCAGCGAAACCACTGCGTAAGGCACCGCCATAACCTTTATTTTTGTCATGCAAAACTAATCTCAACTGCGAGACTTCACGCTGCAGCGTCATTAGCAAATCACGGCTACCATCGGTTGAGCCATCATCAATTACGATAATTTCAAAATCGTCGGTCAATTTCTCTAATACTGACTTAGTCTCTAAAACTATTGTCGCGATTGTCCCTTTGTCATTATAACAAGGGAAAAAGGCTGAGATAGAGTATTTATTCGGTTTATCCATACTCATGTAATCCGTATAATTTATTGTTTAAATATACCAAAAAATGACTACTTTGAAAAGTCTATGAAGTTAATGATCTTACTCGTTCTCTTCTGCCAGGTATAAGACTGAACATCTTCAAAGGCTTGATTTGAGATTCTACGAGCTAGCAATCCATCAGACAATACTTGATCAATACCCTTAGCTAAGGCTAACGCGTTGTCAGGCATGACCAAAACTGAATTATCTTCAGTTAATATTTCCCTAATCGAGGGTAAATCAGAAGCCACAATCGGTTTTTCAGCCGCCATATATTCAAACAACTTCATTGGTGAAGTATACAATTTTGAGATGTCCTTCTCACCCGAATTAGGCAAGACTAAAACATCGGCGGCTTTTAAATAAAAAGGTATTCTACTATGTTCGACTCGACCTAAAACAAAAATATTTTTACGGTGGCTATTTTTAACTTTAAATTGATTAATATCATTATCGGTTCCCCCGACAAACACTATGGCATAATCAGGGCTTAGATGGTCAGCCGCGTCAGCTAAAGTTTGGGCTCCTTTCCAATCGTACAAATGGCCCGCATAAAGTATTAATTTTTTGTCAATGGGTAGAGATAACTCTCTCCTTAATAATTTTTGGTCCGGAAAAGAGATATCAAACTCTTTCAAGTCCACTCCGTCCGGCGCGACGATAATTTTATCGGCTGTTATGCCTAATTTAATCAAATCCAATTTTAGGCCGTTCGATATAACTACAATTTTATGACATTCTCGCCAATATCTTTTATACAATTTAATATTGCGTGGTATGTTATGAGCCTCCCACACTACTCTCCTCGAAAATCGTTGGATAAACGGCAATAAATATTCATCACGAGTATATAAAATGCACTTTTTTTCACCTTTTTTAAAGGCTAAATAAAGGCCTAAGCCAGCCATAAAAAATGAGGATTGGATTTTGATATAAATCCCGACCGGAAATTTCAATAAAAAAATAGGATCAAAACTAAAAACTTTTTTTATCTTAAAAATATGACTCACCCGATAATAATCAAACGGGTTATGCCTTTGCAACTTAACATTCCGACGATAAGAAACAACCAATTCCACGTCAGTACCGGCAGCCGAAAAGGCTTCACACATTTTCATGATTTGGAGGCCATGAGCCTTCTCGGTCGGTATTCTAATATTAGCAATATAAACCAGTTTCATAAACTACTTTTCCAAGACAAAATAATAATGATAAGGATCGTCAATATCCCAAAAAGATTTTTTTATTTTTAGACCGGATTTAAAAAAAATATTTTTTATCCTCCAGACGGGAAATCCCCTTTTACCGAGCTCCCAATAATGCTGGCCGGAAAATTTATGTTTTTTAATTAAATTAATTTTAAATTTAACCGTTTTTTCGCCGATAAAAGGTAGCCGTAATTTAAAACCAAAAGTATACCCCCAATAAGGCAGAGAGATAACGATGTACTGGCTAGAAACTCTTTTCAGGCTCTCTAGACTTCTGGACAGTTTCTCGAATGGCAGGTGTTCCAGTACCTCTGAGCACAAGACAACATCAAAATAATTTTCCGGCAGAAAAAACATATCTTCAACTGAACCGATGTAATCGGGTTTAAGGTCTGGGTTAATGTCGACTGTTTTTAAATCATAAATCGTTTTAAAAAATTCAGAGACTAACCCGCTACCAACACCAACTTCTAAAATCCGACCGCTTTCGGTACAAGACTTGACCAGGCTAGTCTGAAAAAAATAACTCACCCATCGTGATTTGTCCAAATACGAACTTTTTTTATAAAAATTGATGCCGTCGTTATTCATAATCATCTAAAAAATTAGAGTTTAACCTTTTACCAATTCATTTTTATTTGAATTGAGTAATAATTTTTTGAACCAAATTATCCAAGTTATGGTTATCAACCACTTCTTGCCGCAGACGTTCGCGCCACCGATCTTTAACGTCGGGAGTCAAACTTGATAGCCATTTAATTTTTTCAGCTAAAGCCTTGGGTTGGTTCGGCGCTACCATGAGCTCAGACGGCAGAATACCCGCAAAAGCTTCATTGCTGGTTAAAACCAAACAACCACAAGCCATCGCTTCCAGCACCGCCTTATCTAAGCTGCCGGTACCGCTTAAATTGATGAAAACATCGGCTTTCCGGAGATATTGCGGAATACTGCTGTTGGCGACTGAGCCAAGGAACTTAACTTGCGACTCTAGTTTCATTGCACTGACCATTTGTTTGAGGCCGGTCAAATATTCAACCTGGATTTTTAAACCGGCATCACCAATTATACTTAACGTAACATTTTTCAACCCCCCGTCGACTAAGATATCAACCGCTTTAATCATTGATTCATAATCTTTAGTCGGCGATACCCGGCCAACCGTCAATAAATCAAAAGTTGTTGATTGGTTCATTACCAATGCCGGTTTAAAGCGTTCAATATCAATTCCATGGCCGGTAACAACTAATTTCTTGGAAGTTAAACGAAAACTTTCTTTTGAGGCAGAAAGGACTCGGTTGGCTATTTTTTCCATTAGTTTCATCCGCCAAGTCACCGCTGAATGCATATACCAACTAACCACTCGTTTACCCATAAGCCGAGCTAACGGCCCGACAATCAAAGTGTATTCCGGATTCATATGGCAAAAGACTCCTTCAACTTTCGGTAAAATTTTTAAAGCCTGCCATTTCAAGCTAAAAATTTTAAAAAATTTATTTTGCGGCAAATTGATAATTTTAATGTTAGGCGGAAGGCTGCCCCGGTCGGAAGGCTGCCAAGTGATAACGTATAATGTTTCGACTTGCCCACCAATTTTTTCCACCCAATTATAAACAAACCCGGCCAAGCCGTCACTCCGATCAACTTTTCTGGTTATCATTAACAATCTCATAAGACGAATTATTTAAGGCGTGAACCTGCTGTTTGCCGCCACATCGAGATGATTAAAGTGATATTTTTACTAGGGTCAAAATTAGTGCTGATAATTTCTTTGGCCCGCTGGCCCATAGCCTGAGCGATAGCCGGGTTATTTAAAAGATAAATAATTTTTTCAGCCAAACTTTGCCAGTCACCGATCGGAACAATATAGCCGCTTTCACCATCTTTGATAATTTCTTGAGCGCCAACGGTGTTAGTCGCCACTGCCGGCACACCGCTCATCGCCGCTTCCAGAAAAACTTTACCAAAACTTTCATTGTTAGAAGTTAAAACCACCACTTTGGCCTGCTGATAATAATTGGTTAGCTGAGAGTGATCAATCAAGCCCAGCCATTTGATATACGGCTGATCTTTAGTTATGGCTTGAAACTTTTTTAGCAATGGCCCGTTACCAATAATCTGCCACTCAAAATCCGGTACGGCTTGATAAATCGCTTTGGCAGTTTTAAACAAAGTCGGAAAATCTTTGGCTTTAACAACTCGGCCAACGGTCAAAACATTTTTTTTGTCTGACAATTTCTCGACCGGCGGAGCGGCGAATTGAGCCAAATTAACCGGCGTAGAAATCTTATAAATATTATGGGCTAGCACTCCACGCTTAATTAACTTCTGTTTTATCCCCTCGCTCACCACTCGAATTGAATCGGCAAATTTAATATTATATTCCGCCATCCGACGATAAAAACGATTCTGCCACTGTTCTCTGAGCCAATAGGGGTTGTCCAAAAAATCACCATGAAAATGAATGATTAGCTTAACCCCAAATTTTTTCTTTAGATAGACGCCCACCTTCGCGGTCAAAAATGGATCCTGGCACACAACCAAGTCGTAACGATTTTGTTGATGAACCTTGCCGGCTAACACTTTTAGGTTCCAAAGATAGAGCGGTAGAACCAGACTATTTTCTGCCAACTGGTTAGACTCCTGGTGCTTCCTGACCAAAACTAAAATATCCAGACGTTCCACTTGTTTGGCGTATTCCTGATGTCGAGATACGGCATCGCCGATTCCAGCTTGGCCGAGCAAAGTCCGGTCGGTACTAATCATTAAAACTCTCATACTGATTCCAAAATTTTTATAGTTTTAGAAATCATCGTTTCACTGGTAAATTTTTTCAAAACTTCTTTGGAGTTGTCAGCAAACTTCTTGCCCAACTCAGGATTATTATAAAGTTTTAAAATCGCCTCTTTAAGCTGTTCTTTGTTATTGAATTCCACTAGCAGGCCGTTCTCGCCGTCAGTGATTAACTCTGGATTACCACCGACATTAGTTGTAACCACGGGAACTCCGGCGGCCATTGCCTCTAAAATAACGTGCGACAGACCTTCGTAAGCTGTATTAAGTACAAATAAATCAGCCATCTGCAGTTTCTGCAGAAAAATATCATGGGGTAAAGACGAAATTAATTTTATCTTTTCATTTTTTAATTTTTTGATTTTATTAGTAAATACCAAATGTAAAGGTCCCTCGCCCAAGATATCCAAAAAAATATCTTTCTTCTCTTTGGATAATTCATCAACGACTTCAATTAAAATGTCAAATCCCTTCCAAGACACTAACCTGGCGGCGGAGATGATGGAAAAACTATTCTTAACTTCGTGAAATTCTTTCTTCAAAAAATTAAGCGCGTTATATACAACTTCTATCTTACCCTCTTCGACACCCCACCCGGCGACGATGCGTTTTAAGTACTGGCTGGGCACAATGACTTTCTTAGCCTGCTGACAAACTTGTCGTTCAATTTTTTGCAGCGTACCAATTTTACCACTAAATTTTTGCTCCGGATTTTGAAATTCATCAATGCCAATTTCTGTCACGCCGGAATTTCTGGCCTGCTCCCAGGCATAATCACCCACGACTTTGACCACCAGCTTTTTGCCTAATTTCTTAGCCACCTTCACCGCCGGCCAACCGGAACCAACCGGCCCTTGAGCGTAAATGACATCACAATCCCTGGCCAATTTTTTTAGCTGCCGGTAGTAATTGACGTAATGAAGTTTGAATTTACTCCGCTTAATCCGAAAAATTTCAAATGAATAAGAATCTTTCTGTTTTTTATCGCTATAACAAACCAACTTAACTTCATGACCAGCCTGAACCAAGGCGGTAGCAATTTTAGGGCTATAAGTCGCCGGCCCGCCAATGTCAGGTGGAAAAATTTCGGCAGCAATTACAATTTTCATAAAATATAAAAAATTCCTTTCATGGCTTCCGCCACCCGACCCCATTGGTACTTTTCTTTAACCATTTGATTGGCATTTTCCACAACATAGTTAACAACGGCAATGTTTCTTGGGTCTAGAATATAATTAATTTTTTCGGCAATGCTTCTGGGATTTTTAACCCGGCAAAACCAACCAGTTCTCCCTTCTTTAAGAAAATCTGGAATACCACCAACTGGCGTCGCTATCACTGGCACCTTTGCCGCCATCGCTTCCAAAAAAGCATTGCCTAAACCCTCAGACAAAGACGGCCGGATAAACACGCTGGCCTCGGCCAAATATGAATGAACCTGCTGATAATCAACCCGCCCGACAAATTCTATCCGATCCTTTAGACCGAGGTTGATGGCTAAAGACTTTAATTTAGCCTCTAGCTCGCCGCTGCCAACAATTTTAAGCTGACGCCGAGGAACATATTTCATTGCCCGGATAAGATATTCTAAACCATTTTTCTTGGTCAATCGGGAAACCGTTACGATATAACTATCCGGCTGACGATAGCCGGTTTGGGCCAGCCAAGCGATACCATTCGGCACCACTGCAATCGGGCAGCGAGCGCCAAGATTCCTGGCGCGCTGAGCCAAAAAATTACTGATCGCCTGAATATAATCGGCGGACCGGTAAATCGCTTTATACCATGGCCGCATAAACCAAGTTCGGATCATAATATCGAATTCCGAGTCCCCTTCCTGCAAAGTCAATAGGTATTTCACTTGCGGAAATTTATTTTTAAATCTTAAGGCGGCCAAGCCGGCCTGGTTAGCCATCATCGTCCAAATCGCGTCATATTTTTTTTCTTGATGAAGTTGTTTCGCTTTTTTAAAAGCAGTCCAGGGAAAAAAGTATTTACCCAGTTTCCCCCGACAAGTCCGATAAATGTTGACATTGTCTATCCGCTCCCGATCCTTTTGCTGACCGTCTAAATTAACCGTTACTAAATCAAACTGAATGTCCGGCAGGCGATCGGTAATCTCTTTAATCGCCACTTCCGCCCCGCCGACAAAAGGATGATAAGCCAATGAAAAAATCAAAACTCTCATGATAAAATATCCTGATAATTATTATACCAATCAATAAATTTTTTAATTCCGTCTTCAATCTTGGTTTGCGGCTGATAACCGAGAAGATTCTTGGCTTTATCAATATCGGCGTAGGTTTCAACCACATCACCGGGCTGCAGCGGCAGATATTGCTTTTTCGCTTTCTTACCCAGAGTGTCTTCAATCACTTTAATAAAATACTCCAGTTCGACCGGCTGGTTATTGCCTAAATTAAAAATTTCATAACCGGAACAACGATCAATCGCCGCTAAGATGCCGGCGACAATATCATCAATATAAGTGAAATCACGCCGATGCTGACCCTGATTATAAACCTCAATCGGTTCATCGGCTAGAATAGATTTGGTGAATTTGAATAACGCCATATCCGGCCGGCCCCAAGGCCCATAGACGGTAAAAAATCGCAAGCCAAAACAGTTTAGACCATAAAGGTGATGATAAACATAAGCCTGAAGCTCGTTGGCTTTTTTGGTCGCCGCATATAACGAAACCGGGCTGTCGACTGAATCAGTTTCGGCAAAAGGAATTTTTTTGTTGCCGCCATAGACTGAAGATGAAGAAGCAAAAATAAAATCCCTGACTTTATATTCCTTGGCTAACTCCAGTAAATTATGGGTGCCGATAATGTTTGATTGAATATAAACTTCGGGATGTTCCAAAGAATAGCGGACGCCGGCCTGAGCCGCCAAGTGGCAAATCTTGTCAATTTGATTTTCGGCAAAAACTTTATTCAATCCTGGCTGGTCCGACAGGTCTAAACGATAAAGTTTGAAATTGTAACCGGCTAAAAACTGTTTAATCCGGGCTTCTTTCAACTTGGGGTTATAATAAGAGTTAAAATTATCAACACCAATTACGTTTTCCCCACGGGCCATTAACGCCAAGGCTACATGGGAACCAATAAACCCCGCAATACCTGTGACTAAAATGGTCATATTTTAGCAGAATTTAGAACTTGATTATTAATCAATTTTACCCTATTATTATTATATAAAATGAGTTTTAAGTCAAGCGGAAAATGCCTCAAATTACAAAAATTCTATACTTAGTGACAAAATCGGAAATCGGCGGCGCTCAGCGCTATATTTTTGATTTAGCCACTAATCTACCGCCGGCGGAATTTCAGTTTATGGTGGCAGCCGGCGGCGACGGAGAACTGTTTTCCAGCCTAAAAGCTAAAAATATAATGGTTTTTAAACTGATAAACCTGGTCCGAGAGATTAATCCCGCTAAAGACATTAAAGCTTATTTTGAGATCAAAAAATTAATTAGGCAGATTAAGCCTGACATTTTGCATTTGAATAGCAGCAAAGCGGGAATAATCGGCGCCATTGCCGGCAAACACGCCGGCGTCAAAAAAATAATTTATACCGTCCACGGCTTTGTTTTTAATGAACCGATGCCGAGGTGGAAAAAAACTTTTTATCGTTTAGCCGAAAAATTTTCCAGCCGCTATAAAGATAAATTAATCTGCGTTTCCGAATTCGACCGGCAAAAGGGAATTAAAAACAAAATCGCACCGGTCAGAAAGATGACTACGATTAATAACGGTATTGGCCAATTAAAACTTTTGGATGGATCAACCGCCAGAAAACAGCTGGCCCTGCCAGCTGACAAAATAATCGTGGGAACGATTGCCAATTTTTATCCGACCAAGGGTTTAAGCTATCTGATCAAAGCGGCCGGACAAGTTTGCCGGAACCATAATGTTATTTTTATAATTATCGGCGATGGCGAACAAAGACAAGCCTTAGAGTCAGAAATAAAAAAATTGAATTTGACGGAAAATTTTTATTTGGTCGGCAGGAAAAATGAGGTAGAACAATACCTCAAAGCTTTTGATATTTATACTTGCTCCTCAGTCAAAGAGGGCTTCCCCTACTCTATCTTGGGGGCAATGCAGGCCGGACAGCCGATTGTCAGCACCAATGTTGGCGGTATTCCGGAAATGATCGAAAATGAAAAATCCGGTTTATTGGTTGAACCGGCTGAACCGAAACAATTGGCTGCATCAATAATTAAATTGATTGAAAATAGAAACTTGGCTGACCAGCTTGGCCGCCAAGCCCAAATTGAAGTTAATCAAAAATTTAGTTTGGAGAAGATGGTTAAAGAGACTAAAAAAATCTACTTAGGTTAATTGAATTTATAAACTTTAAATGCTACTTCGTCGAAGTAGTTTTTTATTTCAACTGGTTTAATCCCCTGGGCCTCTAAGGAAGCAGCAAACTCTATTGAAATTTTTCGCTGATCCCCGCCTGCCTTAACCGGATCTAATAAGACATCGGTAACCGGATAAATAAAATAGAATGTTTCTACTCCCATCGCATGCATCATCCCAATGACATCATTACCTTCAGCACTTTTGACTGCACCATAAAGTGAACCCATTGGCAAACCATAATAAATCTGATACCGACCAAAGTACCAGTTATAAGCGAACCACTGAATCGCCTCGTCAAAAAAATAAAAAGTTTTTGTTTCGGCTAAATTTTTCGACACCGTTTCACTTATAACATCAAGATTCTTTGGTCGCTGAAATGTCAAATTGACTGGCAAAACTTCCTGCCTAAGATATTGATCCAGCTGATTGAGACCAAGACTATCCGATAATTTAGGGACGGCACTTGAGTACACTAAAGCGCTGGTTGACATTGGACGAAGTAAAAGGTGAGAATTAATTGAATAGAATAACTCCCAACTCAAAACTACCACCAACAATGTAACTGAAGCGATTTTACCGTAAAGCCAATTTTTATGCTGAAAAAAATTAATTACATCAAAACTAACTAAGGCCACGATAATGGCTAAAAATGGCGTAAAAATCGACAAAAACCGTTCGCCGGAAAGGTTACCAAACGTTAAGAATATCAAACAAAAAACCGCGGCCAATAAAATTAAAATATCATTTTTTTGACCTTGATTTATTTTGAGTAATCTTCGACCACCAAGTAACAACATTGAAGCCAAGCCGCTGACCAACAAGGGCCAGGAAACCAAAGAAAATAACGACTGGCCCAGGGCAAAAAAATTGTTCAACGGATTACCGGTTGCGGCTCGGCTAGCCACTGATTTAAAATCGTCAAATTTTAAACCCAACATTGAAGATAAAGCCGCATCAAAATGACCGCGGGTGGTAAAAACCATACAGTTGTAAAAGATTACCGGCGACAAAATCAGAATGAAAAGCAACCCGGCTAACCAAAATTCTTTGGTTTTATAAATCCCCCGATCAAAAATTAACCAATAGACCAGAATGGCTGGCAAAAGAAATAAAGCAGTATATTTAGTCAGGATAGTTAGTCCCAAACTGATGCCCAAAAAATATAAAAACTTCCTCTGCTTAGTATTAATAAATTTTATTAATAACCAAAGAGTGAGGGTAATGAAAAAAATTTCAATCCCCTCCAGATAACCAATGTGGCTGATCCAAACGTGAAAGGATAAAATTGAAATCAAAAAAGCCGCCAATAAACCAACGGTCCGATTTCTTAATTCTGTGGCCAGCAAATAAACCAAATAAACTGTAGCCAAACCAAACAAGGTAAAGGGTAGACGGGCGGCTAAAGTATTATCACCGAAAATAAAGAAAAAAAACTTTTGAATGGCAAACACCAGTGGCGGACCATCATGAAAAGAAAAATTTGCCCAAAACGGTATATGGCCAAACCATTGAATGGGCGTGGTTTGGCTCGGCGAAGATAAATAATCAAACCAACCAACGGCTCGAAATGAATTTAATGAATCATCGGTGATTAAATCGGGAACGGTCAAATGCCAGAATCTTAGAATGGCCGCTAGCAATAAAATTCCAAATAGCCAATAACTAGATTTTATTTTCATAAGGAGTTTATTGATTAGTTGCCCGATACTTGCCTGATTTTACTTCTTGAATAAATGTATCCGCACTTTGAGCATAGTTGGGGTCAAGCTGTTCAATTCGTTCTGCCAGTTCAATCGCAGAATCATTCTCACCCAGATAGGCATGGACTAAAGCTGAACCAATTAAAAATTGCGGAACGTTAGGCTGAATTTCAATCAGATCAGTGTAAAGACGCTTAGCGATTTGGTACTGCTTAAAATAAACTGCCGTATCAATCATGTTGGCTAAATAACTCACTTGCTTATAGTTGACTCCGCGCTCAGCCATTTGCTCAAGCTGTTCCATGGCGGCATCAAACTGACCGGCATTAACCAAAGCCATAAAATAAGTCGTGTTGGCCTCTATAACATCCGGCGATAAATCCAAAGCCTTCTTAAAACTTTTAATCGCATCGGCATAGAAACCACGGGAAAGGTCGGCCTTGTCCAGGTCAAGATAATGTTTGCCTAAAAATAACTGAGTATATCCAATCTCATAGTAAAGATGGGTGCGGTTCTTACTTAATTTGATCGCCTCTTCAAAGAGATCAAAATTCTTAGATAAAAACGAGGATTTAAGAGTCCTGATCTCATTATTAAACCGCATATAAGCCAAGTAGTTCATAACATTCTGCGGCTGTTCTTGGATTTGTTTATCCATTTCGGCAATAGTCTCATCAATCACCTTCTGCCAGTATTCAACGTTAGTTTCAGTCGAAAAACGCTGAGAAACATAGCTAGCCAGCATCAGACGGAATTCCTGGTTACCATAAGTATCATAGGCAATCGCACGCTTGTAGTCATCAATCACCTCTTCGTTAAACTGACCATTATCTAGCGCTAAACCATCGATTATAGTTAAGTTGGCTTGAGTGGGCTTAACCAGCCCAAAATAGAATAAAGGAATAATCAAAATTAAAACGATCACAAAACAAAAACCGGCCATTAGCTTCGAACGGCCTAGCGCCGAAAACGATTTATCTTGAGACAGAAACGCCATAAATGCCAAAGACAAAAACAATGGCATTAAAGAGGTCAGGTGATCAAATACAAACAAATTCTGAATAAAATAAGCAACGACGATCAAGACCAAAATCAGCTTGGCAAAAGATTGGACAAAGTCACTTGATTCAACTTCATCGTCAGCTGAACTTTTGAATCGACTTAATTGATAGGCGGGGTATAATAAAAATAACAAATATAATATTAAACCAATCGCCCCACCGGTAATTAATCGATCAAAAACTACGTTATGAGCTCGGTCAAACCAAACAGTTGAGCCCTCGTCTTCGTAAAATTTTGGATTGAAATATTTGTTAAAGACGACATTAAAATTTTCATAGCCATAACCCAAAATCGGCCGCTCCTTAAACCCTTGCCAAGACTCTTGCCAAGTCATCAATCGAGTTTGAGCCGTCTGGTCAGTTAAATTGATGCTAGTGATACGTTGCAAAGCGGAAAATTTACTGACGAAGTTACCGTCTTTAAAAATAAACAACAAGGCAGTCAACAAACCAAAAAATATCAAGCTGCCAATTGCAATTTTTTTAATTTTAGCAGAAGCCCTGAACACCAAAAATAATAAAATCGATACTATAACGACCCCTAAAGCAATAAAACCACCGCGAGTGCCAGTCTGCAGTAAGATAAAAAATTCTAAAATAATCGCCGCGGGATAATAAATCTTGGCCAAAGTATTTTTTTGCCGGAACAGTAGAAGATAAACGGCAAAAAGCATATTAAAAATCAGATACCCAGCCAGATAGCTAGCGTTACCCAGAGTTGATGCCAACCGGGAGTCGCCTTTGATATTAAAAAATGGTAGCTCAATCTTGAAATATTGCAGTAAGGCGTAACCGGCAATCAACAAACTAACAGCAATGGAAAAATCTAACACATAAAACCAGGCTTTTTTGGTTTTAATAAAATTAGTCAGGACCACAAAAAACATCAATAGATGCAGGAGCAAGAACAGCCCCTCCTGACGCTCCATATTACTCCAAAAACTACGATAAAAATTTACTCCCAGAGCCGCGGAGACTAGGGAGCTTAAAATAAAAAGACTGAATAATAAAGTCGAACGATTCAGCTTCAATCGATATTTTTCGTCAAAGACAGCTAACAAAAGATAAGCGACAAAGGTGAGTTCGACAGCCAGCTTAAACACCAACGACTTGGTGTAGATGAATGGAAAATAAAATTGAGAACTAACTAAAAGCGGGGCTAAAACCGCAAGTGCCAACCCCGCCCAAATAATAATCTTTAGACCAAGGGAGAGAAAACTTTTTTGATCATTGGTTGCCATATTATTGAGCTAATTCCTTCTGCAATTTCTGCAAAGATTGTTTCAAGTAATCATTGTCCGGGGCAACCTTAATGGCTTTCTTGTCATATTCCAAAGCTTTTTCTAAATTACCCTCATCCCAAAAAAATTCCATCAAATAGGTATAGACGGCGAGATCATTGCCATTACTCTTGTCCAAAACCGAAAGCATCAAACCTTCAATTTCTGATTTTTTTTCAGGAAACTGGCTCCGATACAAATCAGACAATGATTTATAATTATCCACCTTCCAATAATCCAATTCGACGGCTTTTTTATAATTCTCCGCCGCCGCATTAAAATCTTTAAAGTTAAAAACGTAAAGCTCCGCTAAATTAGCATAAGCCAAACCCTCACCCGGCAGTACCTGAATTGCCTGTTCAAACCTTGACCTGGCTAAATCATATTCATGCAAACGCTGGTACAAAACTCCGACTTGAACAATTTTTTGATAATCATTGGCTATTTTTTTTATGTCGTCCTCGGTCTGCAGAATAACTTCAATAATTTTATCGGTTGAAGAAGCTGATAAACTTAGTCCTTCAATATAGCTCTGACGTTTGGAGCCAAGGTAAGCCGCTAATCCATGCTCTGACGAAGCGGGCTGGCTAAAAAACCTACCCAAAAAATAAACTCCACCGGCCAAAATTAATAATAGAATAATGGAACCGATGCCCAATAAAACTTTGCTATTCTTCATATAAAATACTCGAAATAATCAAGATTTAGTGCTCTTATTCTACCACGAAAAAATGGCGAGGGCAAGCCTGAAATAAAGTGAATAGTCCTGAACTAAGACCAGGATGACTAACCTAATAAAAAGAAAGGTCCCGCAAATGCGGGACCAATCTTTTTGCCTTTCTAGGCGGTCTTATTCGTCAATAACTTGAGAAGTGGATGACGCCGATGATAGACCGGATACCAAGTATCCATTCCACCACTGATTGGTTTCAGTAGCGTTGCCAGAGGCAGCGTCATAAGCATCATTGCTCCAAAGATCTGACCAGACAAAGTTTCCTTTGTCATTTGGTAGGTAGTCACCAGCCGCAGTATTTGTTCCAACGATATCTGGAGCAGCGCTGGTAGCATTATCACCACCGAGGTAGAAAGAAACACTACCATCAGCCGTGGTGTCAGCACCACTCACCTGAGTCGCAACAACCTGGAATCTGACTGATTCACCAGCACCAATGCGGTAAGCCCGCTGGGTCTGAGTGGAATCGTCAGGATCCTGCATCACGAAGGTGTAGAAACTTGTAGCTGTGCCAGTATAGGTACAGTCACTAGCCGTAGCTGATAATGACGCGGCAGCGCAAGTAGCTTCAGCCGCAACAGTTTTACCATCGGACTGAGTAATTACTTTAGCTTTAGTCACACCTAGGTCAGCATCAGTACTTGTCACCTGCTCAAAGCTCAGTCGGAATAAACCAACTGGATTGGCGGTTGGATTGCTAACGGTAATGTCAGCAACCACCTTACCAGCGCCTAAACCGGATGTAGCCGGCAGAGTGTTAAGACTGACGGTCGGGTAAGCCATCACCAGCTTGAACAACGAACTGGTTGCAGCGGTGTAGGTTTCACCAGCGGTCGTACTTGAAGCCTTACCAGTACCTTTAATGCCCTTCTTTCCACCGATACCGACATTAATGTCAGCACCAGCTAAACCAGGCAAGCCAGTACCAATATCAGACATTGTGCCCTTAACCACTAAGGTTATACCGGCACTACTGTCTTTTGGTACAACAACGGTACCTTTAGTCAAGGTGAAAGTCCGACAATCATTACCAGAACCAATGTTACCGGTAATAATCGCGTTAGACATATCAGTTGATTTGTAGACTTTGAATTCAGTTACATCATTAGCATCACCGGTTTCAGAACCGTTGGTGTCAGATGGATCTCCGATACAAAGGGCTAATTCCTCAACGTCAACGTCTTCATTAGTAGCCGTTAACTTAATGCGGCTCATCTCAACAGTTGAGTTAACAGCGACTAAGCTGTTAGCGATTGAAGCGGCCGTATTAACAGTTAAGGTACCAGCTGAAGTAATAGTTATTAACGCTCCCGCTGAGGCCTCAGTAAAGGCGCTGCCAGTCGGGGTAACGGCATTGTTAGTAACAACACCGGTGGCAGTAATAACATTGGTAGTAGCACCACCACTAACATAAAGCATAAACTCATCTTTGTGGCCAGCGTAAGAAGCAGCCGTAGTTCGAACATCACCACGCAATTCAATGGTTCTCTGGGTATTCTTCGGGATAACCATTGGATCAGTTAAGGTGAAAGTTGAAGTACCGGCGCTACCATCCTCGATTTCGATAGCACAACCATAAGTGTCATAAGCCGCGCTTGGGTAAGAAGCGGTACAAGTGCTAGCGGAAGTCTTGGACATGTCGTACAAAGTTAAATTGTCGACATTAGTGGTAGTAGCGGCTCGGTTGCCGACTTTGATCACGGTAATTCTGATGTCTTCACCAGAAGCCGTGGTGTCAAAGTTCCAAGAAGCGTACTTAAAGTCCTGTTGACCCAAAACCACATTACCGGCAGTCGGTAAAGCATTGCGGGTAATGGCTAAAGTCGCGCCCTTGAAGGTTTGAGTAGCCGCAGTAACAGCAGCACTTGGGGTGGCAACAACACTTTCGGTAGTATTAACTCCAGTGGCAGTAATACTGCTTGGAGTAATGCTCCAGTGGAAAGTATCACCGGCGACAAAATCTTCACCACTGTTCTGGGTTTCCATATCAGCCACCACCTTAACAACTGTGGTGCCAATTGGAATTTCTATTGTTTCCGAGAAAGTGACTGAGCCGTTAGTCAGGCTGCTGGAAGGACCCATTAAAGTCGAACCATTGCCATCGACTAATTTGACATTGTCAAACTGTTCGCTATCGGCAGTTGTACTACTAACAGCTAAAATCAGTTGGGTGATTTGAACCGGCTCACCGGCGACTACAAAACTCCAGGAACCCAGGGTCTGGCTATCGCCAAAAGCGACATTCTGAGCGCCAACAACAGTGGAGTTAGAGTCAACCCGCATGGTTCCCGAAGAAATAGTGAATGTGTTGTCCATCAACACTTCACCAGTCCCCTGGGCCATAGTACCAGTGTAAGTCGGGACTTTCGCCTGACCGTAAGTAGCGCCTTCGACAACAATATCAGTATCTCGATAGACGACTAATTTTACAGTTCTGGTTGAGCCACTGGCAACATCAGCTTTGAAGGTAAACTCTTTATTCTTACCTTTTTCAATTTCTACCGGGGTGGTGAAATTCAAAGTGATATATTTACCATCGATGGTAACTGTGGCTGGAACCTGGGTAATATTACCCTCGTAGACTTTCCAGTTCTCTAGGTCAGTTTCTAAAGCAGCAGTACCTGCATTATAGAACTTAACCTGTTTAACTTTCTGGTTTTCGGTTGAATCAGCGCTAATCTTCAAAGAAGCGAAGATATAGCCGATGCTACCAACTTTAACCGTGGTTGTAGCGTTGCTGAAAGCACCGCGTGTAATGGAAGGTGTACCAAGAGTAACACCGTTAATCGTCTGGTAGTTACCAGTAACCGGCAAAGAGCCAATTACGGCCACGCTACCTTTTGGCGTAACGGAAACTAATGATAACGATGGGACGTTACCAGCGGCACCAGTACAGTTGCCCGGAGTGGCTGGGTTCATGTTAGCAGCCAAAATAATTGACCGGGTCGTACCAGCCGGAATGGTAAAGTCGTTGTTGAAGTTAGCGCGATGGCTGGAGTTAATGTTCTGGTTTAAACCAATCTGGACATTAGTCGCCGCATCGATAATGGCTAGTGAACCAATATTGGAATCAGAAGCCACGCCAGCTCGTTCAACCGTCAATGAATCGACAACGATATCACCATCGGTTGAAGCGGTTAAATTAACTTTGGTAAACGGTACTCGGATAGCCGTACAAATGGCTAAACCTGAAGCTGGGGTATCAGAAGCCAAAGCTACTGTTAAACCAGTTCCGGCTGAACTACCGCCACCAGCTAAATTTTTGTCAACATTGATGCTTGAAGCATCGCTAGTTTGAGCCGCTTTATCATAACCACTGGCCGCAACGATATCGCTACCGACGGTGTAGTTAACGAAGAAAGCATCTGGCACATCCTGAACCATTTTGTTCCAGGTCGCACCATACAAAGCTTCCGCAATCTCACCGGTGGTTACCCAATTAAGAGTACCATTGGCGGAAACCGCGTAAACTTTCGGATCAGTAGTAATCTTGACCATTTTGACACCTGGTCTGTAGGTAACATTACCACCAATTGCGTAGGAACTCATCTCTGTGCTTGAGACTGTCATAACACCCGAAAAGTCTGGATACCAAGTTTTGTATGTTTTCTCATCTGGGAAAACATACCGCTTGGCGTTAGCACCAAGATAATAAACGGCTTTACATGGGTCATTGACACCGGCGCCAGTAGCACACTGGAGCTTGATCAGATCACCGGAAACAGCCGCGCCTACTGCCATTGGAAGGGCAAATAGACCTACTGACCAAATGATGGTTGTAACAACCGTCGTATAGGTCAATAGCTTTTTGATTGTCATTTATTTTTTCCTTTCTTATTTATTAAATTCATCCACCCTTTTTAGTTAGGTTCACTGAAGCCCTCGATCGAGCCAAGCTACAATGAAGCAGATTATGCGTCTAAGACCAATTGTCCTTGCCTAGGAGGCACTCATTTTGTGAGTCCGACCTTTGCCCACCCTATTTAAGGTGGCCCCAGACCCTAATTGCTCTAAAAAAGTTAAATGAATATTTTCAACCAACGTTTTTTAAACGTTTGTTGTTTTTTTAATTAATTACTTTGATTAGTTTGACCGTTATTAACCGGCTCAACAACTGGCGCCGCAATTTCTGGCGCACCTCCAGTTTCTGCTGGTTCGGTGGTTTGGATATTAATCGTACTGGTTGCCACATCATTAATTGTTTCCGGGGTGCTGGTGGCAGCGGCCTGAGCTTCCTGAGTTTCTTTAATCAATTCTTGAGCGGACAAATCAGTCTGCTGAACTGACTCAACCGCTTCAGTAACGGCCGAGGCGACATCGACTTGCTCTACTGCTGATAAATCACTAATTTTTTGATCTAATGACTTAGCCAGTTCTTGCGCCGAGGAACTGATGGCGAAAGCCATTTGCAAAGTTTTTTCCCGATCGGCCGGTAAAATGTTTTTCTCGTCCGAAGCCGGTTTATCAATATGCTGCTTTACCGCTACCACATTTTTCTGCAGCTCTTTCATCACTAAATTGATTCGTTCAGTTTTTGTGGCCGGTTCGACATTGGTTTGGGCGACGATTTTATCAAACTCATCAACCCGGTTTTGGGCGAATTCAATCTTCAACTCAACCTGCTTATTCTCATCAGGTGTGATCGCAATCTGGGCCCGTTCCAAAGCAATCTTCATTCGGTACAGCGGTTCACCGGGCAAACTATAGTAAGCGGCATTAACCGCCAGACTGCTGCCAACGGAGAAGCCCAAGACCAGAAGAATCATTACTGCCGGCTCCAGCAAAAATCGCTGGCGAATAATTTGAACAAAAAATCGGCCGTATTCGGAAAAACTTAATTTAACTTCGGCCGGTTGAATTTCTGATTTTATTTTGGATAACAAAAGATCCCGATTCTGAGTTTTCCATTCAGCCCGGGGCTCAATATTTTTTAGCTCTTTAATTTTACCAACTATCCCGCGGAAATCTTTATTCATTTTGTTTCGTTAATTCTCTGACAACTTTTAAGGCGCGGTGGAGTAAAACTCGAACCGACCCTTTTGATTTATCTAAGACCTTGGCAATCTCACTGATTGAGAGTTCTTCGATGTAGCGCAGGACTAAAACTTCCCGGTAGATATCTTTCACTCTGGTCAGCAGGCTTTCAATATTTTCTATCGCACTTTCCGTTTCGATTTGAGCCAAAAGATTCTGCTGCCTGGTGTCTTCAACTTTTGACATCATCTCCTCGTCGCCTACCGTTTCTCGTCTGGCCCTTTGACGATAGAAATCAACCACCAAGTTACGAGCGAACTTGTAGATTAAGGCCCGCAAATTTTCAATTTCCTCTTCGGAGTCAATCAGGTATTGCCAAATTTTCAAAAATACTTCTGAGGTTAAATCTTCCGCATCCTGCCGGCTGGCTACCTTAAAATAAATAAACCGGTATATCGGCGTGACGTACGAATCGTAGATTAGGGCAAAGGCTTCTGGATCCTTCTTTTTTACCCTCATCAATAACAGTTTTTCTTGAACTTTTGAAGGTTTCATTAAAGTAGACGTAAAAGGTGGATAATTGTTACACAATAGAACTGATTATAACTAATTTCTGGTTGTATGTCAAAAAATGCCTGATTTCCCCTATTCTTCAGTTTTTACCTTGTTTAATAGCTAAATGATTCCAATCAAACGTACCTTGAATACTTCCACACAATTGCATTATTCTGAGA
>Ga0265297_10003090_pt1 | contig 31221 bp, 29 predicted proteins | sample Munlanlwell13791_FD_192502 | JGI IMG/M metagenome (GOLD analysis project Ga0265297, IMG submission 192502) | Leachate microbial communities from a municipal landfill in Southern Ontario, Canada - Leachate well 137-91 | ecosystem: Engineered > Solid waste > Landfill > Unclassified | place...
CGTAACGGCACTTTACATTTTGAACCTGACCCTGAACTCAGGGATACAGAGCAAATACCCTTGTTGGAACAAGGAGGGATACAAGCATTTTTTGAAAGGGAAGTGCTGCCTCACGTACCGGATGCATGGATAGATGAAAGCAAAACCCAGATTGGATATGAGGTTCCGTTTACCCGATTTTTTTATAAATACCAGCCACTTAAACCTTCAGATGAAATTGCTGAGGAAATAAGAAAATTAGAGAAGGAAACAGAGGGGTTGCTGGAGAAAATTTTGAAAATTTGAAAAAATGTATTGCTTGAAACATTACCAAATTTTACTATTGCACCCAATAAGACCTGCCACGCTTCTGTTTACATGCGCACCTTGGCGGTTTTTCGATTTTTTAAGCATCCTGTCCATTCCAAACTGTCAAGGATTACTTAACACTACAAATACAAAGCAATTTCATCTTAAAAGTAATGCCTACAGGTTTGCAAGTATTAAAACTAAAACTATAAAGGATTATTGGATGGTTCGGAATATTCTTAAAAAAAGTACTGAAATGAAAGAATACGACAAAAGTAAAATGCAGCACAAAGATGGAATTCTTCGGTTCCAGTGGGGAAATTATCCTGCTATTGGAATTGACCACTTTGAAAAACGAAGGGATGAAAGAACAAAACAAAAAGGTACAGACATTTTTGACGAAACCGAACTGACCGATGAACAGGTTTTACTGGAATGCTTTAAAATTCTGGAAGAAGATAAATATGATGAAATACTTGCAATAATTGAAGCGAACAAACCAAAGCATACTGAATTTATTGCAGGATTTCAGACAGATGAAATTGCTGAAAATGGTATTGACCCTTTGTTTGTTTTTGTAGTGTTCTCAATTTCTGTCAAGGAAACAGCAATGAATGACATAAATCAGGGTGAAGAATTTTTGAGCTGTATCACCATCGTGAAAGATACATATAAGCAAAAACGACCGATTGACGAAAATACTATTGAAGTAACAATGTGCCTGTACTTTAATGAAGATAGTGATAGTTATATTTGGAGAAAAGCAATTCCGAGATTTTAATAATATGACAAATACAAGAGAAATAGATTTTAGCTGGTTGGAGCAAATTATTGATGCAATTCCAAAAGAATCGAAGTTCAGAAGAAATCTTATTGAAATCGCAGGTTATCCTCATTGGGAAAAAGTAATCAGCAATTTTTTAGGATTTTACTTTGACGAGGAGGAAGAACATAATTTGAAAAGGCTGTTTTTTGACAGCCTAATTGAGATTATCAGACAGAAAAGCAACTCCAATGAAATTTTTAAATTGTTTGCTGAATCATTTGTAGTAGAAAGAGAAGTAAATAATATCGATATTTTGATTAGAAGTACAGAGGATTTGGGAAATATTGAGAGTGAAAAAGAGGATATTGGCAATATTAGCTGGGCTGTTATAATCGAAAATAAAATGCATGCACCTTTATATAACGATTTAGAACGATATTGGAAAAGTGTAAGTAGTAAAAATAAAATAGGTGTCGTTTTATCATTGAAACCAATTGATTTACAAAAAATTGAAGCTTTAAGAAAAAAGAAAATAGAGTTTGTAAGTATTTTATACAAAGAGCTTATACCACGAATTAAATTGAACCTGGCTGAGTATTTTTATCAATCTGATGATCGGCATTTGCTCTTTCTGAAAGATTTTTTTGAAAACATTGAATCATTTTATGATATGGAAACAAAGGATGTTGATAGAAACAAATTACTGGTTAAATTTGAAGAAAACCGGGATAGAATTGAAACAGTTAACCAAACTGAAAAAGAACTTTATAAATGGTTATGGAAGCAGATATATAGTGCATTTGAGAATAATGGATTTAACCCGATTCATGGGGTAAGTGCAAGTCATGGCAGACATTTTTATCCGGATAAAGATAAACTCAGGAAATTTATTTCGGTGAATGATAAATTCAGGTTTTATGTTTATGCTACGGACTTAATTTATAAAAGCAGAATTACTGCATATTTTGAACTGTACGATTCTGCAACAAAAGTTGGAGATAAATTAAAAAATAAGCTTAAAAGTCTAGTTACTGAAAATGAAAATATCAAATTTGGTAGTGGGGGAAGAGTTGGTGGCACGTATTATCACATTTTCAGTATTGTTTTTGATCTAAAACCATATCTGACAAAAACTGATGTTAATCACAGTTTGCATGAAGAAATTGAAAAACTTTTTCTTAAGAAATTGTTTCAGCCAAAAACAAGCCCTATTCACCAAGCAATTTCTGAACTTCAGAAATTAAAATAATCTGATAATGCTAAACCCATCCCGCACATATAAACCCACCAACCTGCCCTGGATTGATCAAATTCCTAAAGATTGGGAATTGATACCAGTAAAGCATTTATTTTTTTTAGTTACTGAAAAAGCTCCAGAAGGTAATAGTGAAGAATTACTTTCACTATATACTCATATTGGCGTTAAACCCCGTAATGAGTTAGAAGAAAGGGGTAATAAAAATTCCACTCAAGATGGATATCAAGTTGTTAAAAAAGGTGATATTGTTATTAACAAAATGCTTGCTTGGATGGGAGCTATTTCATTATCTGAATATGATGGCGTTACAAGTCCAGCTTATGATGTATTAAGACCAAAATCATATGTTAATGCCTATTTTTATCACTATCTGTTTAGAATGCCTCAAATGTATTCGTATTTTAAAGTTTTTTCCAGAGGTATTTTAGATATGAAGCTTAGGTTGTATTTTGAGCAACTTGGACAATTAAAAACAATAGTCCCCCCTTACCCCGAACAAAACGCCATAGTAAAATTCCTCGATGAAAAGCTTAAACTTATTGATGGATACATCGAAAAAAAGCAAAAGCTGATTACCCTACTTGAAGAACAGAAAAAAGCCATTATCAATGAAGCAGTTACCAAAGGTCTTGACCCTACTGTGAAAATGAAGGATACCGGGATTGAATGGCTGGGTGAAGTGCCTGAGGAGTGGGAGGTGAAAAGATTAAAGTATTGTTCTGAAGTTAAGTATAGTAATGTTGACAAGAATTTTGAAGTAAACGAAATACCTGTTAAATTGTGTAATTATGTTGATGTATATAAAAATGAGTACATTACCGAAACATTAGATTTTATGTACGGTTCAGCAACAAACAATGAAATTGAAAAGTTTCGCTTGATTTCTGACGATGTGATTATAACAAAAGATTCTGAAACAGCGAATGATATTGCAAATGCAGCCTATGTCCCATATTATCTGCCAAATACAATCTGTGGTTATCATTTAGCTATAATGTCTTCAAATAAAGCTTTTTTAGGAGGAAAATTTTTGTATTATCTGTTTAAAACAGATCAATTCCATAAGCAGTTTGAATTAGGTGCTAATGGAGTTACGAGATATGGTTTAGGGAAATCAAAAATTAATGATGCATATATTCCTCTACCGAATATTGAAATGCAGAATAGAATAGCTTTACATTTAGATTTAATTGTTGATTCATTTGAAAATATAAAATCAAAGTTCAAAAATCAAATTTTAAATCTGGAATCTTTAAAACCCTCAATTATCAGCGAAGCAGTAACCGGAAAAATTGATTGTAGAAAATATATTGAAGATACAAAACCATGAACCGAAATACAGACACATCTGAAAAAGGATTGGAAAGCCTGATAGTTACATACATGACAGGGACGGCATATCCTGAAGATAGTTATGGGGTGGAGGATTATAAAGCAAAATATGGCAGATCGCCAGAATATGTACATGGCCTTTCTGCTGATTTTAACAGGGAATTTGCCGTGGATTTGCCCAAACTTATTGAATTTATTCGTTCTACCCAACGCAAGACCTTTGATGAACTGAACATCAAAAACGAAGGACCTTCCAGAACCAAGTTTCTTTACCGCCTGCAAGGTGAAATTGCCAAAAGAGGCATTATTGATGTGTTACGCAAAGGTATCAAACATCATTCATTTAATATTGAATTTTTTTACGGAACCCCCACCGAAGGGAATCAGCTTGCCAAAGAGAATTTTGATAAAAACATATTCAGCATCACACGTCAGCTTCATTACAGCAAAGACGAAACAAAATTGTCACTCGACCTGGTTCTTTTTATTAACGGACTACCCATCATCACTTTTGAACTGAAAAACAAACTAACCAAACAAACAGTAGATGATGCCATCAGGCAATACAAACGCGACCGCGATCCCAAAGAGCTGATTTTTCAGTTCGGACGCTGTATGGTTCATTTTGCGGTGGACGACCATCAGGTAGTCATGTGCACGCATCTGAAAGGGGAGGAAAGTTGGTTCCTGCCTTTCAACATAGGTTTTAATGATGGTACAGGCAATCCTCCCAACCCGGATGGTATTGCTACGGATTATCTGTGGAAAGAAGTACTGACCAAACAGGGACTGACCAACATCATTGAAAACTATGCGCAAATAGTGGAGGAAAAAGACGAAAAATCGGGCAAAAAGAAAAAAAAACAGGTTTTTCCGAGGTACCATCAGTTGGATGTGGTAAGGAAACTTTTAACCGATGCAAAGCAGAAAGGAACAGGTAAGAGATATTTGATTCAACATTCTGCCGGTTCAGGAAAAAGCAATTCCATTACCTGGCTGGCTCATCAGTTAATAGAATTGAATACAGATAAAAAAGCTGTATTTGATTCGGTTATTGTGGTTACCGACCGTAGGTTGCTGGACCAGCAGATCAGGGACAACATCAGGCAGTTTGCACAGGTTTCGGCTGTGGTGGGGGCAGTTACGCAGGGAAGTGCCCAACTCAGGGAATTCATTCGTCAGGGCAAACGAATCATTATTTCCACTGTTCAGAAATTTCCTTTTATTGTAGATGAAATCGGCAATATTCATCGTGACCGTACTTTCGCCATCATTATTGACGAAGCACACAGTAGTCAGGGTGGTCGTACCGCTGCCTCACTGAATATTGCCCTTTCCAAAATACAGCAGGAAGAGGAAGAAAGCACGGAGGATAAAATCAACAGGATCATTGAATCCCGGAAAATGCTTGATAATGCCAGCTATTTTGCGTTTACAGCCACACCAAAAGGCAAAACCCTTGAATTGTTCGGGGAAGCTTATGTAGAAGGTGGTCAGGTGAAACGATGTCCTTTTCATCACTATTCCATGAAACAAGCCATTCAGGAAGGTTTTATCTTAGATGTGCTTAAAAACTATACTCCCGTTGATACCTATTTTAAACTCCTGAAGAAAATTGAGGAAGACCCGGAATTTGACAAAAAGAAAGCAAAGAAGAAGCTTAAAAAATATGTGGAAGGACATGACAAACCTATTCGTGATAAAACCGAGATCATGGTGGATCATTTTCTTAATCAGGTCGTTGCCAGAAGAAAAATAGCCGGACAGGCGAGGGCAATGGTCATTACCAATGGAATTCAAAGAGCGATTCAGTATTATTTTGCCTTCAGCACTTATCTGACAGAAGTCAAAAGCCGCTACAAAGCCATTGTTGCATTTTCTGGTGAGGTACTTTTCAATGGACAAAAAGTAACGGAAGCTTCCATCAACGGCTTTTCTTCCAATAAGATTGCCGAAATGATCATTACTGATCCTTACCGCTTTCTTATTTGTGCCGATAAATTTCAGACCGGTTATGATGAACCACTCCTCCACAGCATGTATGTGGACAAAACCCTGGAAGGGGTAAAAGCAGTGCAGACATTGTCCAGACTAAATCGGGCACATCCGCACAAGCACGACACTTTCATACTTGATTTCATGAATGATGAGGAACTGATTACAAAATCTTTTGCTCCCTATTACCGAACTACCATATTGGGAGAAGAAACCGATCCGGACAAACTGCATGATCAGAAAAACGAATTGGACAATTATCAGGTGTATTCGCAGGAAGACGTTGACCATTTTGTGGATTTGTATTTGACGGGCGTGGAGCGCGACAGGCTTGACCCGATACTGGATGTTTGTGTAGCCACATATACCAGCGATCTGGATGAAGATAAGCAGGTCAGGTTCAAGAAAAATGCAAAAGGATTCAACCGAATGTATAATTTTCTTGCCTCCATACTGCCCTACAACTACCCTGCATGGGAGAAACTCTCGATTTTTCTGAATTTTCTCATACCGAAACTGCCGTCTCCCAAGGAGGAAGACCTTTCCAAAGGAATCCTTGAAACAATTGATATGGACACCTACCGGGCGGAAATCAGGGCAAGTATTGATATTTCACTACCTGATGAAGATGGGGAAGTAGGGCCGGTACCAATTGAAAAGGGAGGAGGAAGATCTGAACCTGAATTAGATAAACTGAGTAATATTATCAAAGCTTTTAACGACCAATTTGGCAATATAGAATGGAAAGATGAGGACAAGGTGTATGAAATAATTACCAAAGAACTGCCTGAAAAGGTAAAAGCCGATGAAGCCTATAAAAATGCCCGTAAAAATGCCGATAAGGACACCGCCAGAATAGAAATGAACCGTGCCCTTGGCAGAGCCATCACCAATATGCTTTCCGACAATGCAGAATTATTCAAGCAATACAGTGATAATGAAGACTTTAAACGCTGGCTGGGGAATATGATTTTTGATTTGACATATTATGAAAAGTAAATAAATTCTATGAATAATAATGATTTAAAAATTCAAAAGAAGCAATCGAGTTTTGATATTTATCGTTATCAATTACTTGTTTCAACAGCTATTCAATTAAAAATAGATGGCAGGTTCAACTCAATTGAAGAAATCCGAGAAAGTAAAAATTTAATATTAGAGAATATTCTCAGAAATGAAAAATTTAGGTTCTTTTCAAATAAATCAAGTATTGAATCAAAATTGATTATATCTGAAGGAAACATCCTTGTTTTTAGAATTGCAGTAGAAAGAACAGCTAAGGTTTATAAAAAAGACTTTACAGAGGATGAACTTGAAAATTGGCCTAATATTCTTGTTGTGGTTAATAATTCCCCAAATGTTCAGAAAATTGCAATTCAAAAAAACTATAAAGCATTTGGGAATAATTCAACAGTAGCAGCCTTAATAGAGGAATCCTTGGAGCCAAAATTAAAAAATGAAAATATTGATTTTTACATTGAACCTTTGTTTGATAAAAATGAGTTTTGGCGATTGGCTGAAAAATATACAAACAGAATTGTTCAAGTAAGTTTTGATCTAATTTCGCCCAATTTAGCTAATATATCAAAGAATCTTAAAATTGATTTGAGACAACTCAATCATGATACAAATACTCAGAAAACAAAATTAGAGTTAAATAGTAACAAAGGTTCAAATTTGGTATTGGAAAACGATAGTGAAATAATTCAAAGTCTTGTGGAGTATGCTTCAGAGGGTGGTGGTAATATTGATATTAAAGTAAAGGGATTTAGAAAGAAATTCAGAACAAACAGAACTGTGCAGCAAATTTCAATAGATGAAATTTTAATTTCTTCAAATAATTTAGAATCAGGCGTTAATCGTTTTAAAGATTTATTAAATTAATGGAAAATATAAAAGGCTTTTCACTTTATTTGCTATTAGGCATACTTGCTGCTTTTGTTTCAAAAATTATCTCAAGTACATTTTTAGAAACATTTTTAGTTGGTAATTTAATTATAATTCAAATAACCTTACTTGCTATCAACATTACAATAATTAGTCTAATATTCACAAAAATAAAGGATATCTCTGAAGCGTTGAAAATATCCTTTGTGAAAACTACACCAGAATTAAAAAAATCAATACTTGAACAAATTATTTTGATCATTCTAACCATAGTTCTTCTTGTTTTTTATCAAGGCGAAATATTAGTTAACAGCCCAGAAATTAAATATTACTTATTTAATTCATTACTCAATGGTGTTTTCTTCTATGTAATTTATTTACTTTTTGATACTGGTAAGGCAATCTTTCTATTAATAGAAGCTGAAAATAAACAAAATAATAAATCCGAATGAAAGACCTCTATATAAATACTAACCTTGCCTCCGAATATCATGTTCTATCGATGCTTTACAGGCTTGGGTTTAATGCATTTTTGACATTAGGGAATAAAAAATCAGTTGACATTATCATTGATCATGATGGGGAGACCATTACTATTGATGTCAAAGGTTTACAAGGCACAACCAATTTCCCAATTGACAACTGGACAAAAATTGACAGCAGACACTTTTTGATTTTCGTTTCCTTTCTGAATGAGATTCAGAATCCGGCTCTTGTACCGGAAGTGTATGTTGTTCCTTCAACAAGAATAAATGAGAAATTCCCAGAACTCAATGGTGCAAGTTTGGTTTACGAAAACCCGAAGAAAAACAGGAAAGTGGTTCAGTTGAGTAGATTGAGGAAATTGAAAGGGGCGTTTTTGAATAATTGGGATCTCTTGAATGCATAGAACATGGCAAATTTCAAAAAAGCAAAAACAAAATATGCAAATCTGGTTAGCAGAGCTTTCGATAAGTTTATTGAACTTTATCTGATCAAATGTTATCTGGATGATAAAAGCCTTAAAAATGTATCATCCGAAAACTTTAAGACTTTCAACTATAATGACAGTGAAATTCATAGGTGTATTAAAGCCTTTCAGGTTGGTAAAGGACAGGATATTTTTGAAAATGAAGCAGTTAGTAATCTTGACAATGTTATAACAGAATGGTTTAAAGTTAATGAACTGATTAATTATAAAAATTTTTTTCTGCATAAAAGGATAATTAATAAGGATGAATTCATTGCGTTTTATGGAGATGATGAAAAAAATCGAAAATGTGAATATTGCGACATTTCTGAGCAGGAGATAAATTTGTTATTGGATCAGGGACTTATTTATACTAAGCGTTTAAGAACTCGTGGTTTATCAATGGAAATTGACAGGATAGAACCTAACAAAGGCTATGTTGAAGGCAATATCGTATTATGCTGTTACTGGTGCAATAATGCTAAAACAGATGAGTTTTCTGCAAAAGAATTTAAACCGATTGGTGAACTTATTGGAAAAACTTTAAGAAAAAGACTAAAATGATACCAGACCATCAAACAAATACGGTTTATTATTCAGATTCAACCAGGTTGGAATTTCCGAATGAAATATCTGACTTAATAAACCTTATAGAGAAACATGGAAATAGTTGCAGGGAACTAAACAAAGCAAAAGATTATTACTGTCGTGATTTTATGCCGGTTCAGGTCAGTAGTGATGATTTTGTACAATTTGTATTCAGACCGGTAGCCTACATAAAGGGTGACGAACTAAAGCATGTGACAAATCCTATACAAGTCCAGCTTATAACACCTGGATTAACAAAACCAAGGTATTCTCCATTAATTCTGGATGGAGGAAATATAATAAAGTGGGAAGATAAAGTTATTATTACAGATAGAGTGCTAAAAGACAACCGCTATCAGTTTTCATCGGATAATGCCATTATAACTCAGCTTGAAAATGACTTAAATTGTAAAATCATTATTATACCGGAATACCCTGAAGAAGAAACCGGACATGCTGATGGATTAATAAGATTTATTGATAATGATACTGTTTTTATCAATGAAACAGATGGGGAATCCCAAAAGGAATGGTTAAGTCAATTTTTAAGGATTTTGTCAGAAAATAATCTATTACATATTAGTTTGCCATGTCCAATGAATGTAAATCAAAAGACAGCAAATGGATTATACTTAAACTATCTCCACGTAGGAAACTTGATATTAGTGCCACAGTTTGGCCTTAAAGAAGACAATAAAGCGCTGGAGGTGTTTGAAGATGTTTTCAGAAACGGATATACAATTAAACCTTTTAAGGCAAAATGGATTGCCAAATTTGGTGGTGTTTTAAACTGTGCAACATGGACAATTAAAAAATGAATTATGAATATACCTAAACCTTTCTGTTTCAATAAATCAAAGATCAAAGCATTTGTACTTGGTGCTGATCCTTCCAATTTCAGTGATCATGGAAAGACGGTTTATCTTGATACTGTTTTCGGTATTGGTTCCGGTGATCACAGGTATTTTGAGGGAATATTAAGAAACCTCAAAGAAATCGGGCTGGGGCTTGAAGATATTTATGTTCAAAATCTGGTGCAGGAATATCTGCCCGATGAAACCTCAAAACTAAAAGATTGGGAAAAATATGCGGATAAATGGGTACACATAAGTAAATCTGAATTTGATGATATTGATAAATCCTGCAAAACACCTGTTTTGGTCACAGCCGAAAGGATCATGAAGTATTTATTTTCTGAAACACCACCAGTTGAAGAGATTTATAATGGAAATATTGAGATTCCTTTCAACGATAATAAACTGAGTAGACCACTTATACCTTTTTACAGACATCCAAAATATTCATTGAACGAAAGGAATTCATTATACAGAGATAATCTTAAAAACAGATTTCAACATTAATGACAAAACATGAAAAAGGTAAAGTATGTGCTTGTATTGTTAATGCTTTTAACGGTAAGTAAAAGTGTAATAAGTCAGGAAAGACAATCCGGTTATTTTGATTTTTACAGGACTGTTGGTTATAAAACAATTACGACCTATGCACATCCAAATCACACAATGGTTCCTGAAAAAAGTAGTATTAACCAATCCGCAAATAAAATTACCTTAAAAGCTTATTTCAAAGGATATGCAATTGATTTTATTACCATTTATTCAATTAAAGTATTAAACAACGGTTTACCGATAAAAATTGAAGTTGAGGAAGAAGGTTGTATTTGGCCCAGTTTTTCATCTTGTGATCTACTGCGGGAAACTGCTGTCAATTATTTAAATGAGGAAATAATTCAAGAGAACAGTGAAAACTATATTCAAAAGGCATTGGAAGAATTAACTTGTGTTGACTATTGCCTGATTAATTTATGGGTTGAATATTATAAATATTTTAAGAGATAATTTTTACAAAATAATTTTAACTTGATTCTATTACAGGATTGGATAATAAGAATAATTAAAGTGATTTTAAATAATTAACATTATGGTTTCAAAAATCTCAAATCAAACCGGAAATATCGAAATTGTATTGACGGTTTACAATAATTGTGATGATGCACAACTTTTCTGGAGAACTAAAGTAGATGCTTCAATTGATAAACCCATACCTGAGTGTGTCGGATATGCGATTGAAAGACGCAGAAAGTTAAAAAACGGGCAATGGGGAAAACCTGAAATCTTGCGAAACAGGGTGGGTTTTAAGGAAGTTGAAAACAGTGATAATAAGGACATTACAAAGCCTTCATTCATCTGGCCTTTTCAAACCTTTTACTGGACGGATCATGGAGCCACAAACGGGAATGTCATACAATACAGGATAAGTGCGGTAAAATTACCGCCAAATGGGATATTGGGTGAATCAGAACTCGAAGTAATTGTGGATTCAGGTTGGACAGAAGCGATACGCATTTCTGGCGAATGCAGCAAGGGCATTTCTGCATTTTTTAACAGAGGTTTCGTCATTTCTCAGTTTATTTCAAGAATAATGAGGCAAAAAGGATGGGATAAGAAGAAATTAAAGGATCAATTAAAAGATCTGGAAGAGCCGGTCAGAAGGTTCCTTGCAGGTGAGTTGAGAACTGCATTGATAAACCTGTTGAACGAAGCAATTGCAAATCCTGATTTATCGGTTTATGCAGCACTATATGAATTATCCGATCCTGAATTAATCGCATTGCTGAAGCTACTGAAAGGCAGGGCACATATCGTGTTGGCAAATGGTTCAGATAAAAAAGGAGATGTGAATATCCAAGCCAGGGAAGAGCTTAAAAATGCAGAGGTGGATGTTAAAGACAGAATTTTAAAATACAAGGGATTAGGTCATAATAAATTCTTGGTTGTCTATGATACTTCTACAGATGAAGCATTAAAAGTATGGACGGGAAGCACAAATTGGGCAACCACGGGATTATGCACTCAGGTCAACAATGGAATTCTGATTGAAGATTCAGCAATTGCAGGTATTTATTATGAGCAATGGAAATTATTGGAAGCAAGTAAAGACGATTTTCCTGCAAGCCTGGTTGATTCAAATGCAGATTCCCCGAAAAAAGCGGGTCATGTTGATGTATGGTTTACCCGGGTGCGAAATCCTTCCACCAAAAATGTGGGTATAGGTTCCGATTTACAAGCTCTTAAAGACCATGTAAATTCTGCAAATGAATGCGTATTGTATGTTATGTTTATGCCGGGAGAAGAACCCTTACAGAGTATAATGGCATTACCCGAAAATATTCTTGTAAAGGGTGTTGTAAGCACGTTATCAAGTCAAAACAGGGAAAAGTTTGCACTTAACGGATTGGCTGAACGTGAATACAAAAGAAGGCTTGTTCAACCTGAAGGAATAGAAAAGGACTTTTCATACTGGCTAAAGGAAATAACGAGAAATGAATTTTTATTTCCCAATAAAGCTCCGGGAATCGGTCATGCAATTACCCATTCAAAAATGATTGTTATTGATCCGCATTTGTCATCATGTAAGGTCATCACTGGATCACACAATTTCTCAAAGTCGGCCAGTGAAAATAATGACGAGAATTTTGTGGTGGTGTCAGGAAATAGGGAGCTTGCTGAAGCATATGCAATTGCTTGTTTTGCCACCTATTCGCATTACAGATGGAGGGCTTATATCAGCGATAAATTTGAAAAAAATGAAAAAGTCTGGTCACATTTAAATGATTCTCCGGTTTGGCAATCTGAATATATGACAAATGAGAAAAAGAAGTTATTGGATATTTGGTGTAAATTTTAACTTTAAAGAAAATAATTATGGACGAATTTAACCTCTCATTTATTGCTTCTCAGATATCCAGATTACATGAATACCTTCAAAAAAGGGCTCATCAACAGGTCAATAATGCTCTTACTATTCGTAATTGGCTAATTGGTCTATACATTATTGAATATGAACAAAACGGTAGTGACAATGCAATTTATGGATTAAAAGTAATGAAAGAATTAGCCGACAGGCTAAAACATATTAAAGGCATGTCATCCACCCAACTCTATTTGTATAAAGATTTTTACAAAGCATATCCCGACTTTTTCCCGACAGTGTCGGGAATTTTACAACTTTATGGTTATCAGTCTGATAAAATTTTCCTGACAGTGTCAGGAAAATTGCAAATCGAATCAACCACACAAAATGAATCTGAACATTCTTTTCCACACGAGCTATTACTTTCCCGACTCAGTTTCTCTCATTTCATTGAACTTATCAAAGCCGAAACCCCATTAAAAAGAGCCTTCTACGAAGTGCAGGCAGTAAAAAACAACTGGAGTGTCCGCGAATTAAACAGGGCAATGGGTACACTGCTGTTTGAGCGAACCGGTCTATCAACCCATAAAGAGGCGGTAATTGCCAAAACTAAAGACGTATTACCTGCCTTTCCGGATTATGTGGTAAAAAATCCATATCTCCTCGAATTCCTTGGCTTGGAAGAAAAACCGGAATACTCTGAAAGCGATCTGGAAGAAGCCATCATCAATCATTTGCAAAAGTTCATGATTGAACTGGGGAGGGGATTTTGCTTTGAGGCACGTCAAAAACGTATCACTTTCGACAATAAGCACTATCGTATTGACCTGGTGTTTTACAACCGTATCCTGAAATGTCATGTACTTATTGACCTTAAAGTGGGAGAATTCGACCATGCCGATGCAGGGCAAATGAACGTGTATCTCAATTACTACCGCAAAAACGAAATGACCGATGGTGACAATCCCCCTGTCGGAATTATTCTATGTGCTGCTAAAAATGACACTTTGGTGGAATATGCCATTAGTGGTTTGCCACAAAAGGTTTTTGTGAGTAAATACCTCGTTCAGTTGCCAACTGTTGAAGAATTAAAACAAATTATTAACAGCGAAATCCAAAGCAGAATATTATCATGAACTTCCCCTCTATTGACATACAAGGCTCAATCATTTCTTTCGATCTGCAGGGGAAAATACGTTCCGAACAGGCTTCATTTCAACAGGGTAAAGACTTTATCTTGTTTTTGGTATTAATCAACTTTTTAAGGAGCAATTGCGTGATAATTCATTGTCAAACCATCTGACTTTTTTCCTCCTTGAAAAGAAAGACAAGCCAAACAAAAGATCAAAAAAAATTCATTGCAATCAATGCAAGTAATAATGTTTACAAAGCATGGGGAAGCAAAATTAATGATCCGCTTTATAATTGGACATGGGAATGCCTGACAGGTTTTAATGAGCATGTTAAATATACTCACTCAAAATTCATGTTGGTTGATCCTTTAGGCAACGATCCAATCGTTGTAACCGGTTCAGCAAATTTCAGTGAATCTTCAACAACGTATAACGATGAGAACATGCTGATTATCCGCGGTGACAAAAGAGTAGCGGATATTTATTATACAGAATTTAACCGATTGTTTTCACATTATTATTTCAGATCAGTAATGGAAAAACATAAAAAAATAGAGGATGAGGATGATTTAGTTGTGAATTTATTTCTGCAGGAAGATGATAAATGGCTCGAAAAATATAATACCGGGACTTTCCTGTATAAACGAGTTGAAGTATTTAAAAAAATGCAAGGATTTACAGAAATTCAATAGTAAATGTATTTATCAAAAGCGAAATTGGCAAGATACGATTAGGGGGCTGCTGCATTAGCGGCAATGATCTCCAATGGTATTGCAAAAACTGTGATTTGGAGTTTTAGGCTAAGGATCCCTTTACATTCAACAAGGATAATAAGGAAAAAATGTATGCGCAAATTAAATTAGTGAAAGATTAGCTCCAATAAAAACATGCAAATGCCATTAATTAATCAATGATCATCAGCTTGCCCCTGAGTGTATACAATCCTTCAATTTCAATAAAATAGATGCTGGAAGTCAACTCCCCTTTTTCTATGGTAAATACGGGTTGGGTTTGATTGGACTTATGCATAACCTGTTTCCCGGCATAATCATAGATAGTATAGGAAAACCCTGACTTTGCAAAATCCTCTTCAACTCTGATGGTGGTGCTTTCGGTAAAGGGATTGGGAAAAATAATAAAATCTTGATTTGAAGAATTGAGTTTAGTTAACGAGTTACTATACGTCCAATGAATATTATATATTTTGGTATTAATGCCATTTTCAGCAGTCACAACAATTGAAGTAGTTCCTGGAATTCCTTTGGCATCAGCGACATAAACCATAGCGTTAGGATGGGTTTTAATTCCTATGACAGTTGGTACAATTGTATTTGATAAAGTAATATTATAGTCAGTAATGAGTGGATCAAATCCTGGGATGGATTTCCCATTAAAAATGAGTTCCTGAAGCGTAGCAATGTCGCTCAAGTTTGAAGTACTATTGTTTTCAATATTGGAAAATGATGAGCTATAATCCTGTTCTCTTAATGGTGAACATCCTCCGGATCGCATAACTCCAATCGCATAATAATATACTGAAAAAACATTTATGTCTGTAAAGGAAGTAATACTGCCTGGCAAAGTTTGATATAATTGAAGATTATTAGGTGTTGAACCTCTGTAAATATAGTAATTAGAAACAATAAAACTGCTACTTTCGTCTTTATAATCACTCCAGTTGAGTTCAATATTTGTTTGCGGCATTCCAAGGCTTACACCTAAATGAATAGTTTTATGAAATGGACTATGAGCAGAATTATCTCCATTATTTTTTACAGCTATTATCCGGTATTGATAAGCATGTGATCTTGGGGTTGACATATAATCAATAAAAATACAATCTTCTGTTGCAGGCAAATACCCAATTGAATCATAAATGCCAGTTGAGGTCTCTCTTGAGATTATATAATATGAAATATCACTATTCTGAGTACTGTTCCAAATAATCATGTTCTTAAAACTTGAAGTGTCAACTGTGACAATGCAGATCTCAGGTTTGAAATTAAAAGAGAATACATTGACAATAATTGAATCCGAGTAAGAATGTCCTTGGTTATCAGTTACTGTATATTTAAGGTTGTAATTACCTTCATTCGGACAATTAAATACAGGGTCTTCTATAGATGTCAAATTTAAATACTGAATATCTCCTGACCATTGGTGGAACGTGTAAATTTCTGATCCACCAGTTGGATTACCATTAAGCTGAAGATTTGTATTAAGATAAACTGATGCAGGATTGGGACTAATGGATGCATGAAGAAATGGATTTACAGTGATAAAGGAATCTTTAATCAATGTATCACTTCCATATGTGTTTTTTGCTGTCAATGAAACAGTATAAATACCAGGCAAATTGTATGTATGTGATGGATTTTGTGTTGTAGATGTCTTTCCATCTCCGAAGACCCAATTCCAGCTTGTAGGATTATTAGTTGACTGATCTGAAAACTGTACTAAAAGCGGAGGACCTCCTGAAATCGGTGTTCCTGAAAAATTAACTACTGGAGGTGCTGATTGAATTAGTGCAACATCGTCAATATACCATCCATTTCCAAAACTATTAAAACCATCAGAAAAAAAATAAAATGCGATCTGTACTGTGTCAGTAGCATAATCTGATAAATCAATTAATGGATATGTCCAAACATCTCCACTTGAATTATTATAAATAGGTGAAATATCTTTCCAATTGGTTGTTCCAACTTTTCTTATTTGCACTCTGCCAGAATCACCAGGTGCAAAAGCATAATAATGCCAGAAACGTAATCTTGGATAGAATTTACTCGCTGGAACAACAAATGCTGGACTTATCAAGCTGGTATTAGCAAATTCAGAATAATTTCCGTTTAAAACCGTTGCTGCACAATTATTCCCATTGTAAGCACTGTCTGGACTACCTTTTGGCGTTCCAACTTCCCAAGTTCCATAGTCAACATACCATTCACCAATCCCAGATTCCCAACTTTCGGGATTATTAAAAAAAATTGATCCCGTAATAATCACGATATCGTCAATATACCATCCATTTCCAAAACTATTAAAGCCATCAGAAACAAAATAAAATGCGATCTGTACCGTGTCAGCAGCATATTCTGTTAAATCAACTAATGGATATGTCCAAACAGCTCCGCTTGAATTTTTATTGATAGGCGAAATATCTTTCCAAGTGGTTGTTCCAACTTTTCTTATTTGCACCCTACCGGAATCTCCAGGTGCAAAAGCAAACCAATGCCAAAAACGTAACCGCGGATTACTTATACTGGCAGGAATAATTATATTGGGCTTATTAAGCGGGTATTCGCATTATCAGGATAGTTCCCCTTAAGAACTGTTCCTGCGCATTTTTGTCCATTGTAGGCACTATTAGGACTATTTGTTGGTGTACCTATCTCCCATGTTCCATTTTCAACATACCAATCTCCAATTCCGGTTTCCCAGTTTTCAGACCAATAAACTGTTTGACCTTTAATAATCTGAATAAAAGTAAATGAAAATATCACGAATAATAACAACTGTTTATTCATAAAACGTTTCCTCCCTTAAATACTTTGTCTAGCGTTTAATGACGCATAACAACAAAACACATTATTTCGCTACACACTTTAATATATGATTTATTTCTAATTATGTACTGTGAAATTTTCTTTATAATCCTAAGTTTTCATTCTAATTTTAGCAGGATACTCTCTTATAATTTCAATCGAAATTAATGGTTTTTTATTTAAAAAAAGTAAAATTGTAAATTTCAAATGCGAAACTTGGTAGAAAAAACAGAGCTTTTGACCACCCTTGGCCGGAATGAATTGACCATGCTGAATCTCAACTATTGTTAACATATAAGGAATTGAAAAACAAGATAATGTGTCATTAATTCTCTGAGTGGTCAATGAAAATGGCTTTAGGTGGTCAGTTTGTCTGGCTAGAGGTGGTCAGTTTACTTCGGTCTAATAGGGTCAGTTTGTCCGGCTTTTACTTCGGTGCACATTATGTCAAAAAATCTGATATTCCGTAAATACATGAAACCTGTTTTTATGGGTGTTTGCTTTACCTGCTTCAGCTTTAATATTGATATCGGAGTTGTGTGCATACTCATTACTGCCTTTAAAACTGCCGTCCTTGTTTGATTGCAGGATAATAACAAAACAAACTTCTGGAAATTCTTTTCTTAGACTTTCGAAAGCCTCAGGGGTTATTTCAATAATCTTGTTTATGCTATCAATAATGCAAGCTGCGTAATCAGATTTTTGAAGTACCTGCCTTATTTGATCAATGGTAAATTTTTCACATATATGAATCAGGGGGCTTGTAATATGCAGTTGATTAAGCCTCTGCTGTAAAGTGGGTCCAAATCCCTCTTCAAGAGAATTGTAAAGTACCAATCCAATTTCTGAAATTGATTCCGATATTTTTAAGGCCAAGGTACTTTTTCCACTTCCCGGAGGCCCTGTGATAGTGATAAACGTATTTGGGGCTATAGCGCCAAGAAAATCATTGAAATCTCCATTAAGGTTAAGAAGTTTGAAATTCTGATTTAGCAATTGTTCTGCGGTCATTATTGCCTCATTTTTTGAGGAATTTTTGGTGATTTTTTTAACCGGTACTTTTATTTTTTTTAACTGTTTTTGTCTAATTTCCTTCGGAGTATTTTTATTAAAGTAATTGTTGAGGTTGAAAAATAAGTTTTTTTGTTTAAGTTGTTTCTCCATTTCGCCAAGCTTTGTATTTAATATTTTGATCTTATTATTACACATACTTTTTAAAGATAATTTTACTTTTAAATCAATTCTCATTTGCCAAATCTCTTCAATTTTATTTTTTTGTTCAGCTATTTCTTCATGCTTTTCTTTAATTGTCTTTTTTAAATTTTCAATTTCAACAAGAAGCTTTTCTTGGTTACGTTGAAAAATTATATATTGAGGATTTGGTACTTTTATGGAAATTTCTTTTTCGATCACTTCAAACTTTTCACCAAGAAGAAACCGTGGAGCATCAATTCCATTTCGTTGTTCGTATGCCCGGGATTTACATGCCTTGGAGCAGTATATTTTTCGCGGATTTGAACTTTTGAAATCTGTCCCGCAATGGGCACATTTTGTATTATTTATAGTCATATTTCTTAATTTTAGGGTCTAAAATGTTAGATACGTTACCGTAACAAAAACGCCATGTTACTTTTGACGTTACGGTCGTTACGTTACGGGTATAAATTAGCCATACGCTTTGCATGTATGCTATTCCAGTGTAATCAAGTTGTTTAAAAATTGTATTCATAATTGGTTTTTTGTTTTACAATTCTACCTGCAACTTGACCTTAACATTTTTAGCACTTCATCTCTCTTGTACCTTACCCGGTTCTTGCCAAGAGAATAGGCATTAATTTTCCCGATCTTCGTCCACTCATTTAATGTGACGTAGGAGATTTTGAGCAGAGATGCAACCTCTTTTCGGGTCATCAGGTAGCCATCTTCATCTGGTTTTGGATGATTTGGCACCTGATTTTTGGCCTGTGCCTCTATGAACGTCTCCATGATCAGAGCTTTCAGGTCGTCTGTTGATAGCTCTTCAAGTATGATTTTACGCATAACTGTCTTATTTTAATGTTAAAAAAAGACTGTAAATAAAATACAAATAATTAGGATAAAAGCGAAAGTGTTTATGAAAGAAGTTAAAAACAGTTACTCTTTTATTTTACCTATTTCTTTTCTTTCAATGGTTAATAGGTCTTTCTTTGCCGTTAGAGCTTGTTTTTCTAATCCCAAATTGTTAAATAAATCAACTATTATTTTTATGTTTTCTTTTGACTTCATGTAGTTATTATGCTTTTTTACGGAAAATTTTCCATTATATCGAATATAACTAATTGTATTAGCATAATTCAACCCTATAATGGATGAAACCACTGAAGCCATATTCTTTTGGTTAAGACCCTGATTTTCAAGGAAGCTTAAAAACCCAAGATATTCCAAGGCCAAAACTTTTTGCTGATGAGTGAGTTTGGTCTTTATTTCATCTTTAGTCTGATAAATATGGAAATCGGGTATATTTAATTTCCTATCTAAATACTGAAACAAATTTCTTTCATAAAAGGCATCAATAAAATCATTCTCAGTGTATTTGGAGTTTACACCATCAATTATTTCTTGAATAATCTTATTTATAGTTTCATTGTCATTCCCATTTAAATAAAAGTGAATGTTAATGATCGGTGCAGGAGAATCAATAGTTTCAATCCAATTTATTGTGTTGACTCTCTTTAGTTGATTAAGGGATAGTTTAATAAAATTTTCTTTATCTAAAGGTGTTCCCGTTTTAAAAATGCTTTCCTCAAGCCTGGATACTTCGGTTTCATACCTTTTATGTGCTTTATCTTTTAACTGAATAATGTATTCATTTAGGTCAAAATCTTTTCCCATAATTATTATTTTGAGGTAATAAAGTTAAGTAAAATGCGGTAAAATTCAGTATAAAGAAATATTTTGCTCGACAAAAACTCGACAAAAAAACAGAAGCCATTGATTATCAATGGCTTCTTGCAGTCCGTAGGGGAATCGAACCCCTGTTGCCAGGATGAAAACCTGATGTCCTAACCCCTAGACGAACGGACCCTGTTTATTTGGAGGTGCAAAAGTAAATTCATATTTTTTAAAAACCATGCATTTTTTAAAATTTTTATTTCCATGGCACTCAATTCAAATTAATGACATTCAGATAATTAATTTTATTATTTTTGCAGGGTATTTAATTTTATCATAACCTTTAAAATCAAGATCATGAAAAAAATAAATGTGGCCATTAATGGCTTTGGAAGAATCGGAAGATCAACATTCAGAGTAATGTACAACAAACCAGATATTAATATCGTGGCCATCAACGACCTCGTTGATCCGCACACCATTGCCTATCTGCTAAAATACGATTCTATTTTTGGTATCTTTTCGGACGAAGTAAGATATGACAACGAATATCTGATCGTTCACGACAAAAAGATCAAAGTCCTTAATGAAACGGATAACAGTAAATTGCCATGGAAAGAACTTAACATTGACGTTGTGCTGGAAAGTACGGGAAAATTTACCAACGAGGAAAAATTAACCAACCACATTATTGCAGGTGCTAAGAGAGTGATACTGTCGGCTCCTCCCAAAGATGCCAATATCAAAACCATTGTGCTTGGCGTCAACGATCATGAACTGAAAAAGGAAGATCTCATCATCAGCAATGCCAGTTGTACCACCAATTGCCTCGCTCCCATGGTGAAAGTGCTCGACCGCATAGCAGAAATTGATACCGGCTTTGCCACCACAGTTCATGCCTATACATCAGACCAGCGTTTGGTGGATGCTCCGCATAAAGATCTCCGGAGAGCCAGGGCTGCAGGGATCAATATTATCCCTACCTCAACAGGAGCGGCTAAAGCCACAGCTTTGATATTCCCTCATCTGAAAGGACGCCTGACCGGTAGTGCATACAGGGTTCCCGTAATTGACGGATCTGTTGCTGATTTTATGTGTACGGTAAAAAAGAACATTACAACGGATGAAATCAACAAAGCGTTTAAAGAAGCTGCGGAAACCGACCTGAAAGGTATTTTGCAGTATTGTGATGAGGATATTGTTTCATCCGATATAATCAGAAGCTCTTATTCCACCACTTTTGATTCCAAATTGACGGATGTTATTAAAAATATGGTACGCATCGTGGGATGGTACGATAATGAATCAGGTTACTCCTACAGACTTTCAGATCTTATTACCCTGATGGGAAAGATGATAGATTGATCCTGTTTGATCCTTACAAAGCTCAAGCGCTTTCTGAATGGAATACATAACCTTCGGAAAGCGCTTTTTTATCTTTTATCACATTCTTTGTCCTGTTTTTTCATAACTTTGCATCAAAGTATGGTGGTCTGTCGCTCTCTGATGTTTTGCATCAGGGGGAGGAAAGTCCGGACAACGCAGAGCACGGCACTTCCTAACGGGAAGGTGTCTTCAAGGCAACGGAAAGTGCCGCAGAAAGGGAAACTACCCTGACGCTTGCCGTCAGGGAAAAGGTGAAAAGGTGAGGTAAGAGCTCACCAGTTCCGGGGGTGACTCCGGGAGCTTGGTAAACCCTGCCGGTTGAAAGATCATGTAAACCGGAGTATTTTGCCTTCGGGCAAATGAGAAGGTTGCTCGCCTGAATCTCCGGAGGGTGGATCGCTAGATCCTGATGGCGACATCAGGACCAGACAGATGACAGACATTCCGGTGAATTCCGGAATACAGAATCCGGCTTACAGCCATGCTTATACCGGGGGTTCGTCCTCCGGTTTTTTTAAAGATAATTTGTCAATATGTATACATCTGATCAAGAGAAATATTTTTTAAAACGGACTTCGGAATATCTCCCGATCGCCAAAAAGGAAATAATTGAAAGGGTCTTGGCCGAAACTATTGTCAATCCCCTCAGAGAAGTGATCCGTTTTCATGAATACATGTACTATGTAAAAACGCAACCTCTGACAGATGATTACACCTACGACTTGCTTGAAAAGCTGCTGAAAAGGATTGAGGAACAGCATCCGGATTTGTGGTCATCCGATTCTCCCACGCAGCGGGTTGGAAAGGATCACATTACGGAGTTCCGGCAAGTAGCACATAAATATCCCATGCTTTCGCTCGGGAATACCTATTCGGAGGAGGAACTTATAGAGTTTGACAAACGTGTTCAAAAGATATTGAATGAAGATTGCCGCTATGTTTGTGAACTTAAGTTTGATGGTGCTGCAATAGGCCTGACTTATGAAAACGGGAAATTTCTGCACGCGATTACCCGAGGTGATGGGGCCTTTGGTGATGATGTCAGTCGTAACATCAAGACCATAAAAAGTATTCCCCTGACGCTTAAGGGACATGATTTTCCGGATGAGTTTGAGATCAGGGGTGAAGTATATCTCCCCAGAGAAGGATTTGAAAAACTTAACGAAGAACGCATCGAAGCCGGTGAACTCCCCTTTGCCAATCCCCGTAATTCTGCAGCAGGAAGTCTGAAAATTTTAAATCCTGCTATTGTTGCAACAAGGCCTTTGGATTGTTTTTTATATTATCTGCTGGGGGAAGATTTGCCCGGGGATTCTCATTATGAAAATCTTCAAAGAGCAAAAAACTGGGGATTTAAAGTTTCCGAACATATACGGCTCGTGAATAGTATTATGGAAGTTATTGATTACGTCAATTACTGGAATGAACAGCGCAAAAATTTACCTTATGATATTGACGGCATTGTGATCAAAGTGGATTCCCTGATGCAGCAGGAAAGGCTGGGTTACACCGCAAAATCTCCCCGATGGGCAATTTCTTATAAGTTTAAAACCGAAAGGGTGAGTACCAGGTTGCTTTCCGTTGATTTCCAGGTGGGACGAACAGGGGCGGTTACCCCGGTAGCCAACTTGCAGGAAGTAGCTTTGGGAGGGACAAAAGTTAAAAGAGCCACCCTGCATAATGCCGATCAGATAGAGATGCTTGATCTGCGTATCGGAGATTATGTATTTGTCGAAAAAGGGGGGGAGATCATTCCTAAGGTTATTGGTGTTGATATGGAACAAAGGGGAAAATCGGTTTTACCCCTTAATTTTATAACTCATTGCCCGGAATGTGGCAGTCTGCTTGAAAAGAAAGCAGGAGAAGCCCAGCATTATTGTCCGAATGAATATACCTGTCCACCCCAGATAAAGGGAAAAATTGAACATTACGTAAGCAGGAAAGCCATGGATATCAGCTTTGCGGAAGCCACCATTCATCTTTTGTTCCGGAAAGGATTTCTGCATTCCATTGCGGATATATATGACTTAAAACATGCCGATATCAGTATACTCGAAGGCTTTGGCGATAAGTCAGCTTCCAATATCCTGAGCAGCATTGAAAAGTCAAAGCAAGTGCCTTTTGGCAGGGTGCTGTATGCCATTGGAATCCGTTATGTCGGGGAAACCACTGCCAAAATGTTAGCCAGGCACTTCGATTCTGTGGAAACCCTTGCGAAAGCCTCACGAGAGGAATTAACCTCAATCAATGAAATTGGAGAACGAATTGCCGACAGTATTCTGGCCTGGTTTAAAAACCCTGTGAATTTGGAAATTATCAGGAGACTGAAAGAGGCCGGATTGAAATTACAGGAAGCGAAAAAGCCAAGTTTGCCGGTATCAAATTTATTGGCCGGAATGACTTTTGTGATAAGCGGCACATTTCTGAAAAAATCAAGAGAAGAAATGAAAATCTTGATCGAACAATATGGGGGAAAAACATCCGGTTCTGTGAGTTCAAAAACGGATTATCTGCTGGCTGGAGAAAATATGGGACCTGCCAAGCTGGAGAAAGCGAATGAACAAAATGTCAAAATCATTTCGGAGGAAGACTTTTACAGTATGATTGAGGAATAAAAAAAGCCGGTAGAAAAACCGGCTTTTTTTATACGTTCAAGCGATTAAACCTGAATCAATATTCAATTTCTTCTTCCTTTTCCTCTTCTTTTTTCTTCTCGGCAGGTGGTGGTGCTTTTTTAGGTTCTTTTTTCGGAAGCAGATGTAACTGATCTTCACGGTACTGGTAATCCACGCGAATGATCTTAAAGGTGGTTCTTCTGTTTTGCTGATGCTGTTCTTCGCTACATGCCATTCCCGGGCCCTCTCCATCTTCGCAGGTGCAACCATTGGCAATTTGTTCTTCGCCATAGCCGATGGGAACCATGCGGTCGGCTGGTATTCCCTTGTATTCGAGATATTCGACCACTGATTTTGCCCTGTTTTCGGAAAGTACCTGATTATATTCGTATGATGCACGGCAGTCGGTGTGGGAACCAAGTTCAATAACAATATAAGGGTGATTGATCAGCAGTTGGTAAAGGGAATCAAGTACAACCATGGATTCGGCACGTAAGGTATATTTGTCGAGGTCATAATAAATCCCTTCAAGTTCAATATCAACAGGCATGAAGGGATCAAGATAAAGATCCCGTATAAAATCCTCTGAAAACTCAAGTCCAACGGTGGAAACATATTTAATTTCAGAATCGAAATGAAATTTCTTAAACGCTTGTACACTGTATTCATTTTCCGGAAGAAGATCATAACGGTAGCCACCCGATGCGTCTGATTTCACCTCAATTTCAAAGGTGTCGTTAATAATGAGTTTAACGGTAGCGTCAGGAATGACTTCCTTGGTACGGAGGTTAAAAATGGTACCACTGAGCGTATATTTCAGCGGGGTCATGTAAAAGTGGTAAATGTCATCGCCTTTACCGCCACGGTTTGATGCAAAATAACCGGAATATCCCTTTGCAATAGTTCCTCCCGGATCAACAATAATGGAAAAATCATCCCATCCTGTATTAACAGGGCTTTTCAGGTTTACCGGAGTGGTCCATTCGTCATTGGCCTTGTCGGAATAGAAAATATCAAGTCCGCCCATGCCGGGATGTCCGTCTGAGGAGAAATAAAGACGATCTTCCGTATAGCTGAACGGATAAAAGTCATTGCCGGGTGTATTGATCACGGGGCCAAGATTCACGGGATCACTCCATGTTTTTCCACGTTTTACGTAGGATGAAACATAGAGGTCGTGTTCTCCGTATCCCCCGGGCATATCACTGGCAAAATACAATTTATTGCCATCAGGAGACAAGGAAGGGTGACCGAATTTTATAAAGGAATCGGTACAGAAGGGCATGATTTCAGGTTGTCCCCACACTTTCCCTTTTTTACGAATAACAAAGATCTGGCAGTTATGACCATCACCATCCTTGCCGTTACATTGGGTGTAAAACATGGTATTAAAACGTCTGTCGAAGGTAACAACCCCTTCATTGAATTTGGTGTTCACAATGCCATCCTCATCAATGCTGACAGGTTTTTCAAGTTTTATTACTCCTTTTTTACCAATATTATTGGAGACATAAATATCCGTGTGTTTCTGGTAAGTCCAGTCATACAGTTTATTGCCCTGTGATTCTTCCCTGTCGGAGGTGAAAACGAGGGAATTATTCACATAATACATCGGAGCAAAATCATTGAATTTGCTGTTCAGGATTTTAAAATTATCAACGACATAACGGGTTTTGTCATTTTTCCATTTAATGGCATCTTCACATGATTTAATGCCGATTTCTGCTCTGGGGTCGCTTGGCATTTCCCTTGCGAAATCCTTAAAAGCAATGATGGCATCTTCATATTTTTCAAGTCTTTTCAGCATGTCGGCACGGTAATAAAAGACCTCAGGATCAATGGTGGGCAATTTGGAGGCTCTTGTATAATAGTTTTCGGCTTTTGCAAAATCTCCTATTTGCCTGTAACAATGCCCGATTTTGTATGTAATGTCGGCTTTCAGCCTTTTATCTCTTTCCTTGGAAACCAATTTTCTGTACATTTCAAGTGCCGAATGAAATTGATAAAGATCATAGGCAGTATTGGCTTTTTCCAAAGATGATGATGAACCGCAACCAAAGAGACCAAGAATTAGTGATACGGAAATTACATAAATTACAACCTGATTCCTGATGTTCATATATTGTACTATTTGAAAATAACTCTGTTTTTATCTACTACAAATAAACGATTTATTTAAGTAAATACTAAATTTAAATCATTTTTTTGGGGGTAAAAATAACAATAATTTATTTAAAATAAAATATATCGCACAAATGCCCGCTGATTTTATGAAGATATTTATAAAAAAGGCTTTTAATGCTGATAGGGGTGATTGTTAATTATTGTTAATGCCCTGTACATTTGCTCTAAAAAGATCAATCGTACCATGTCGTGGGTAAAGGTCATTGCAGAAAGGGATATCTGGTCATTCGATTTATGATAAATCTGGTCGCCAAAGCCGTATGCTCCTCCCGAGAGAAAGATCAATTTCCCATTCGTACTGTTGAAAAGGCCTTGAAGATATGAGGCAAAAGCAGCAGATGTAAAGGATTTTCCTTTTTCATCAAGCAAGATCAGTTTTTCATCTCCTTTCAGTTTTTTCAGAATTTCCATTTCCTCCCTGATTTTTATTTCCTCAGGATGGGTTGCTTTTATATCGCGTAATTCACAAAGCTCAAAGGGAATGTAAAGCTTTATTCGCTTCAGGTAAAAATCAATGCCTTGGTTTAAGAATGTATGGTTCAGCTTGCCTTGTACCCAAAATTCTGTTTTCATCAAGGTGGCTGATCATGATTTAATGAAAGAATGTCCGGGATCAGTCAGAATCTCATAGCCGGAAGAAGTGATCAGAAGTGTATGCTCAAATTGTGCAGATAATTTTCCGTCAATGGTGCGTACTGTCCACCCGTCTTTTTTATCCAGCCGCGTTCGGGCTTTCCCAAGATTGATCATGGGTTCGATGGTGAATGTCATCCCTTCCAGCATTTTGTCCCCGCTGTTGCGATCGGCAACATGCATGATCTCCGGAGGTTCGTGAAAATGAAGGCCCACACCATGTCCGCAATATTCATTGACCACACTGCAGTCGTTTGCTTTGGCATATTTACCAATCTCATAACCGATATTCCCGAAAGTATTCCCGGGGAAGCATTGTTTAATACCAATTTTAAGACAGTCTTTGGCTACATCAATGAGTTTTTTGGCATCATCACTGATTTCACCTATGGTGAACATGGTGCTGGTATCCCCGAAAAAACCGTTTAGAATGGTGGTCACATCAATATTAACAATATCTCCGTTCTTCAGAATCTCCTTTTCAGAAGGAATGCCATGGCATACCACATCATTGACCGAAATGCAGCATGATTTGGGAAATCCATTATAATTCAGGGTGGCTGAACGGGCGTTATGATCTTTTATAAATGTCTGGATCACTTTATCGAGATAGGCTGTGCTGACTCCTTCCTTGACATAGGGGGCAATAAACTGAAGAGATTCAGCAGCAAGCAATGAACTGCGCCTGATACCTTCTATCTGCTCCGGGTTTTTTATGATGATTTTGGCCATTCTTTTTTCAGCTTTTTACCATTTGCGTTTTTCGAAATCTTCCCTCTCTTTATCACGTATCCTTTTTACGATCAGTACAATGATGATAACGACCATAGCTGCCGGTATCAAGCCAAACAAAATGGAAATAAAAATGCCTGTAAACATGCAGTGTAAAAATTAAAATTTGACTGCGGTGCCGTAAGCAAGTATTTCCGAACATCCTTGCATGATCATGGAGGTGGTAAAACGCACATTGATCACCGCATCGGCTCCCATGCGTTCAGCATCTTTGATCATACGGGCAAGCGCTTCTTCACGCGAATCGGCTATGAGTTGCGTATATTCCGAAATTTCGCCACCGACAATATTTTTTAGTCCTGCAAAAATGTCTCTGCCAATATTACGGGCTCTCACCGTATTGCCGCGTGCTATTCCCAGGAGTTCTTTGATTTCCTTTCCCGGAATCTCTGATATTGTTGTTAAAATCATATCTTATAATTTAATGGTTTCTGCATTTGGTGCAATCTTGGAAATTAATCCCGAAAGCACATTGCCGGGTCCGCATTCGATGAACACTTTTGCTCCGTCATCTGCCATGTGTTTCACACTTTGTGCCCATTTTACCGGGGCAGTAAGCTGTTCGATCAGGTTTTGACGGATAACGGAAGGATCATCGGATCCCTGTGCCGTGGCATTCTGGTAAATCTTGCAAAGGGGTTTGCGGAAAGGCGTTTCGTTGATAGCTTTGGCAAGTTTCACCCGTGCCGGTTCCATCAGCGGGGAATGAAAGGCACCTCCCACTTTCAGCGGAAGGGCTCTTTTAGCACCTTTTTCTTTCAGCATCTCGCATGCTTTGTTAATTCCTTCCACCGATCCGCTGATAACAATCTGTCCCGGTGAATTGTAATTGGCAGGTACCACCACCTCCGGTATGGATTTGCAAACCTCTTCAACGATTTGGTCATCCAATCCCAGTATGGCTGCCATCGTTGATTCCTGCATTTCGCAGGCTTCCTGCATGGCATTGGCTCTTTCCCTGACCAGCTTCAAGGCATCTTCAAACTGAAGTGCTTCAGCAGCTACCAACGCTGAAAATTCCCCAAGAGAATGACCAGCAACCATATCCGGTCTTTCATTGTCATTTTTTGCCAGAAAAGTCGCAATGGAATGAATGAAAATAGCGGGCTGCGTGATTCGGGTCTGCCGCAAGTCTTCTTCCGTACCCGCAAACATGAGGTCACTGATCCTGAAACCAAGTATGTCATTTGCTTTTTCGAATAAGGCTTTGGCAGCTTCGTTTTCGAGATAAAGGTCTTTTCCCATGCCTGTAAATTGTGCTCCCTGTCCGGGAAAAACATATGCTTTCATATTCTAAGTTTTAATTCTGGCTGCAAAGGTCATAAATTATTTTTAAATGAAAATCGTGCACTTCATTCTTGGTGGCATCAATGCAAAGTCCTTGATTAAATGCAATATCCTGAACGGATAACTCCTTATCTTTGTTCTTTAAATCATGACACAATGATCGTAATTACAGGTGCATCAGGTTTTATCGGCAGCGCTTTGGTCAGCAGATTAAATGAGGAGTTTTACAACGATCTTGTTTTGGTGGATGATTTCAGCAATCCGATTAAAAACAGAAACATTTCCGGGAAAAAATACAGTCATAAGGTGGACAGAAGGGGTTTTTTCAGATGGCTGGGAAGAAATCACAAAATGGTGCAATTTGTTTTTCATATCGGAGCCCGGACAGATACTACGGAATTTAACTGGGATCTGCTGAAAAGCCTGAATCTTGATTATACAAAGAAGCTTTGGAGGCAATGCACCCGTTATGGACTGCCTTTGGTGTATGCTTCTTCAGCCGCCACTTACGGTGATGGTTCCAAAGGGTATTCGGATGATCACGATCTTATAAGTCGGCTTGAGCCTTTGAATCCTTACGGAAGATCTAAAAATGAATTTGATAAATGGGCTTTGGCACAGGATGAACAACCCTGGTTTTGGACGGGTTTGAAATTTTTCAATGTGTATGGCCCCAATGAATATCATAAAGGGCGTATGGCTTCCGTGATTTTTCATGCCTTCCATCAGGTCAGGGACAGCGGGAAATTGCGTTTGTTCCGCTCGCATAAAGCAGATTATGCTGACGGTGAGCAAAAGCGTGATTTTATTTACGTCAAGGATGTGGTTGATGTTCTTTTCTTTTTACTGCATCACCGCATTTCTGCCAACAATGGCATATATAATCTGGGAACCGGAAAAGCCGAAAGTTTCAATACTTTGGGAAATGCAGTTTTTGCTGCGATGGGAAAGAAACCGGATATTGAATTTATAGACATACCGGAAGATATCCGGGATAAATACCAGTACTTTACGCAAGCCGGAATGGACAAGCTGCGCGCCATTGGATACCAAAAGGAATTCACATCACTTGAAAAGGGCGTGCACGATTATGTGCTTGAATATTTGATGCGCTCGAATTATTTGTAAACAGGGTTAATGCTTGTAAGGGTGTTTTTTATTGTATTTCGGGTGATCCTGAAAAACAATAACAAAAGTAAAAATTACTGAAATGGCAGAGATAAAGACAAAACAAAATGAGGCAAATGTTGAGGAATTTATCAACTCCTTTGCCGATACGGAGCAAAAGAAGAGCGACAGCTTTGAACTTGTAAAATTGATGCAGGATTGCTCAGGGTATGAGCCGAAAATGTGGGGCGGGTCCATCATCGGTTTCGGACAATACCATTATAAATCGGAAAGAAGCCGGCAGGAGGGGGATTGGTTTCTGGTCGGATTTTCACCCCGAAAAGCAGCCATTTCACTTTATATCTATACCGGATGCCCCGGTCAGGATGATGTATTGAAAGAATTGGGCAAATTTAAAATGGGCAAAGCCTGTATTTATATCAACAAGTTAGCGGATATCAATAAAGAAGTCCTCAAGAAGTTAATAACATCAAGCATTGCATTTCTGCAAACAAAATACGCTGTAAAATAAAAATGGTACTTTCTCATTCCTCCCCTATGAGTCACTTGCAGAGGACTCTGATTCCCTCCCCTCTGAGTCACTCGCAGAAGACTCAGAGCCAAAAGAATTTTTTTAATGTACACCCTTGTGCTGTTTTAAATTATTGTTAATTTTGAAGTGCATTCAGATTTTTCCAATTGAGGGTAAGTAAAAGAAGTTAGAAATTTTATGCGTGGACAAAAACTCAGGCAATTACACTTGATACTTTTTGATAAATATGTTCATTACGACAAAAAATAAGATGGAGACCAGAAACCATTCCAAAAAACGGGGCGAATCCGAAAAGCCATAAGAGTAGGAAGCTTAAAAAACAACGATATGAAAACAATTTT
>Ga0265297_10003091_pt1 | contig 31212 bp, 46 predicted proteins | sample Munlanlwell13791_FD_192502 | JGI IMG/M metagenome (GOLD analysis project Ga0265297, IMG submission 192502) | Leachate microbial communities from a municipal landfill in Southern Ontario, Canada - Leachate well 137-91 | ecosystem: Engineered > Solid waste > Landfill > Unclassified | place...
TATTTTACTTTATTTAGGAGGATTAAAATGAACTTACCAGAATTTAAAGAATTTCCAAAAATAGCAAGACTAAATCGAGATATAATAGTTACAGAAAAAATTGATGGAACTAATGGACTTATTTATATTGATGAAGAAAATAATATTTTCGCAGGTTCGAGAACTCGTTGGTTAGATGACCATAATGATAATTTTGGATTTTATCATTGGGTCATAGAAAATAAAGAAGACCTCTTACAATTAGGCAAGGGATTTCATTATGGAGAATGGATGGGAAAAGGAATACAAAGAGGATATGGTCTTTTACAAAAAAGATTTTATTTATTTAATACAAAATATAATGACGATACTATTAGACCAAAATGCTGTTATGTAGTTCCTATTCTTTATCAAGGAATATTTGATACTACAGTTATTAATTATAATCTAAAACAATTAGAAGCAATAGGAAGTTTTGCTATTCCCGGATATATGAACCCCGAAGGAATTGTAGTATATCATAAAGCAGCTAATATGGGTTTTAAGGTAACTATAAAAAATGATGAGAAACCAAAAGGAGCACAATGAAAATAAGAATAAAAAATCTTATTCCTTATAGTTGCGATTTTAGTTGTAGTAATAAAAAAATAAGTAAAAATAACAAAACAGTCGGAAAGATTATTAAATTTATAAAAACAAAAGATGGAATAGATGCAATCGGAGAGATAACTGATATAATTACTATAAAAGAAATAAAAGGAGAAATATGAAAAAAGAAATAGTAACTAATATAGCATTACTTCGTAAACCCTGTGAACCAGTTCAGGATAAAGAAAATATAAAACCCATTATCCAAGACCTTAAAGACAGTTTAGACCCAACTAAGGGTTATGCCCTTTCCTCGAATCAATTGGGCTATAATAAGCGGATTTTCTATGTAAAGTTCCCTAAGATAGACCCTAAAACTAAACAAATAAGCTATGAAGAAATGATTGTAATAAACCCTAAAATAGTAGAAAAATTAGCACCTTTTAGATTTAAACAAGAAGGATGTCTTTCTTTACCGGGATTAAAGGTTGATACGTTAAGGTATAATTTTATCATTGTAGAGTGCCTAGACGAGCATTTAAAGCAACAGACCCATACTTTAGTTGGGTTAAGGGCTGTAATTTTTTTACACGAATATGACCATTTAAACGGCAAAACAATATTTGACAGAAAATATAAGAACACAAAAACTTGACATAGAAGACTTAAATATGGTATAATATAATTACAATGAAGACAAAATGCCCAATATTCAATAACCCAAACTTCGAATGTGAAGAATTCAGAGAAACCTCTTCTTGTATGTGTTCTCAAGTGTATAATGTTGTTTATAATATTAAAGGTGAAATTATCTATTTTTCCTGCCCAAAATATAAACTTGGACTTCAAATAAAGGAGACACTTGATAGTAACATTTGTTATTAATCTTTATTGTATTATAATTCTCCATGAGTTAGGACATTTAATCGTAGCTAAATTATGTAAATGTAAAGTTGAAGTATTTAGTATAGGATTTTGGAAGAAAATAATAGGTAAACAAATTGGCTCTACCTACTATCAAATTGCACTTTTGCCCTTCGGAGGTTATTGTAAACTAAAAGACGAAACAAATAATAGTAAAAGTAAATATGCATTTACCAATCTTAAATATAGATATAAATTAGCTATTAGTTCTGCTGGCTGTATAGTTAATATTTTAACAGGGATGATAGCATTAGGTATAGGTAATTTATTTTTAGTTGAATGGCTTGTTTATACAGGACTATTTAGTATATTAATGGGATTGACGAACCTTTTGCCTATTGCTCAATGTGTTGACGGTGGTTATATTGTTTGGATGCCATTATATGAAAAAATATTAGGTAAGAAAAAAGGATTAAAGAAATTTGAAAGACATTGTAAGATTAGTTTTGTTATTTTGATGATATTAAATGTTTTGTCATTGATTGGATTAGCTCTAATATATTTTTTAAAATGATTTCAAGAATTATAGATTATAAAGGTAAAAAGTTCTTTGAAGTGTTTTGTCCTGAATGTAATTGTTACTTGGATTTGGGTGAAGTTATTTTTAAAGGAGAAGAAGTTTTGTGTCTTATTCATAATGAGTCTGAAAGATTAGGATTCAAAAAAGACATAAATAATGAATACTTATCACATTAGAGTATTTAAAACAATTGAGCAAGTAGATATTTCTATTTTAGCACACGATAAGAAGGATGCAAAGAAAAATGCAATTAGAATGGTCAAACATAATCCGAAAACAAATTGGAGAAAATCTGAAGCAAACTACATTGCCATTAATTTAGATAAATAAAGGAGGCATATGAAAAACCAAAAAACAGAAAAATTTTATGATTCAGAAAAACCTGTTTTGTGCTCTGATGAATATTATTATACTTTAGTTAATAATAAAGAAAGAAGAATATTACTATATGATGAAATAAATGAGAATTCTTCTTATATAGTCAATTTGAAATTGCGAGGAATGGCATTAGATAATCCAAAACAACCCATTATTTTAGAAATTTGTAGTTCAGGAGGAAATGTAAGCAGTGGTTACTCAATAATCAATACCATAAAAAATATAGCTTCTCCTGTTATAACAATTGCGAATGGCGAAGCATGTTCAATGGCAGCATTGATATTTATTATAGGAGATAAACGTTTAATGTATGAAAGTTCATATATCATGTTTCATCCATTATCAGAAGGGCAAGTTGATTATTTAAATTTTATTAAAGATAGAACAAAATTCCTCATTACATTAGAAAAAAATATGGCATCCTTATGTCAGAAGTATACCAAATTTGGCGAAGAAGAATATATGAGGATGAATGCAGGTGAATTATGGCTAACCGCAGAACAAGCTAAAAGAAAAGGTGTTTGCGATAAGGTAATAAAATAATATAATCATGCTATTTTTTACAGCAGATAATCATTTTTTTCACACAAACATAATTCGTTATTGCTCCAGACCTTTTCCTTCTATGGAACGGATGAATGAAACTATGTTTAGAAAATGGAATGAAAAAGTAAAACCTCCCGACACAGTATTTCATGGTGGCGATTTAGGACTAAGTAAAAGTAACGAAGCTCCCAATGCACCGAAAAATCCATTAGAAATAATAAAAAGAAATCTTAATGGAAATATTATATTTATTCAAGGAAATCACGATGGGAATAATTCAAATAGAACCCCTATCCAAAAAATAATTATCAAACATGGCGGTATGAGAATTTGCTTAGTTCATAATCCAGAACATTTTGATTATAACTATCCTATTAATTTAGTAGGGCATGTTCATGAAAAATGGGAAATAAAAAGATACTTTAAAGGGGATAGATATTCTGATTGTATAAATATTGGAGTAGATGTATGGGATTTTGCTCCTGTAACTTGGTCGGAAATATGGCAAAGATATTCTTTATGGAAGAAAAATGAAAAGACTAACTAAAAAACAAAAAGCAATAGTAACAGAAACCTTCCGCAAATTAAGAAAAGTAATGTCATTAGATAATGCTTTGTTAAAGATTGCTTCTATTATTTTAGAATATCAATTAAGAGATAAAAGAAAATGAAATATATTATAGGATTTTTTCTATTATCTTGTGCTATTGTTTTTATAGGAGTTCCAATAATTGTATGCTTATTTTTTAGAAAAAAATTAAATAAAGAAAATTTAAAGAAAATATATTATGTATTATTTAAATAAAAAATATTGGGAAAATTTTTATAAAAATCAGCATATAAAAACTCCGACATCGTTTGCGAGATTTGTTCTTAATTATTTAAATTGCAATTTTCCACAATATAATTCAATCATTGAACTCGGTTGTGGAAATGGCAGAGATACTTGTTTCTTTGGTAAACAAGGATATAAAATATTAGGAGTTGACGAGGCTACTTTGTCAAAAAACATGAAAAATGTTAAATTTATTAAATTAAATATCAATAAACTTTTTTTTAAAAAAAATAAATATGATATAGTTTATAGTAGATTTTTTATTCATGCTATAGATGATAATTTAATAAATAACATATTAAAATGGACAAAAAAGTTATTTATAGCTGAATTTAGAGCAGAAGAAGATGTTCCTATTTTATATCCAAAACATTATAGGAATAAAATAAACGGGAATAAATTTATAAATAAACTTATTGAGAATAAATTTGATATAGTATATTATAATAAATCAAAAAATTTAGCTTCTTATAAAAATGAAAATCCTATAATAATAAGAATAATTGGGGTAAAACAATGATACAGCCATTTGATAATAATATAGTTCCTTGGGAACAAGGTGTTAGGCTAGTTGGTTCTGAAAATATGAATAAGCCAGTAATGTATCAAAATCTATTAGATTTTAAAAATGTATTAGATAGTTATAATGTAGTATTTGTTTTTATTTTTGGGGCATTATTAGGACTAATGAGAGAAGGAGATTTAATTTCTTATGATAGTGATATAGATGTGGCTTGCTTCAATGAGTTTATTCGTAGAGACCATTGGAAAATGAAACAAATTAAAGAAGATTTGCGAAACAAAGGTTTCCGAGTAATTGATAATGATGTATGTTATTTACATAATGATTTTTTTATTAGAAATGGAGAAAAAATAGAAATATGGTGGTTTGACAAAATAGATAATGAATGGATATTTGGAGATACTGTAAGATACCCTTCTTCTTATTTTGATAAATTAGAAGAAATTGATTTTATTGGAACTAAATTTAAAATTCCTTCAAATGCAGAAAAGTTTGTAGAATTAACTTACGGAAAGAATTGGAGAGTTCCTAATTCCAAAGCCAAGTGGTTAAATTTAAATCCCAAAGAAGTAAAAAAACGAATATGAAAGTAAGTATAATATTACCTTCTTTTCAAAGAGCCGACCTATTAAATATAGGTTTAAAATCTATTTCTGTTCAACATATTAATTATGAATTAGAAATTATTGTAATTAACGATGGTATTAAAGATAATACAGAATCAATATGCAAACAATACTGTAATGTTAAATACTTATTTACAGGACAACGAAACGAACCTAACATTATTTTTAGAACTCCTGCAATAGCGTTTAATATAGGTATTAAACAATCAACAGGAGATATTATTATTTTATCTAATCCTGAAATCTTTCATATAAAAGACACTATTAATTTATTAATTGAACCATTATTATCTAATAAAAATATAATAACTACTCCTGAAGTAATGTTTGACAATACAGGTAAAACTAAAGAATATTTAACTAATTATTATACAAATCAATTACCGAAAAAAATAGAAGAAGATTTGGAAAAAAATACTACGAGATGTAAGTATGCTTCAAAATTACCATTTTGTATTGGTTTATATAAAAGACATCTCATTGATATACAAGGTTATGATGAGGACTTAACTGGTTGGGCATGTGATGACGATGATATAATAAATAGATTATTATTAAAAGGGCTTAAATTTTATTTTACCGAAGCAGAAGTTATACATCTTTATCACGAAAAACAATACGAAAGAGGGAATAGAGAACATCCAAAGTTTTTACATAATTATAATATTTATCAAGAACGAAAAAATACAATAGTTAGAAATATAGGAAAAGAATGGGGAAAATATGAAAATAGGTAAATTAGAAGTTATTTGTGAAAAAAATAATTCTGTTATTTATAAAGAAATATTAAATAATAATTTTTATTGTTTAAAAAAATATCAAATTAATGATAGTTGTAATTTAGATATGATGATTAAAAGTTATAATAATTATAAAAATTTAAAAAATAAAGAAGGTTTAATAAAAATTTATGATTTTTGGAACGAAAATAATATTGTTTTTATTCGTATGGAATATTTAGAAGGATATATTACATTCGCTGAATGGCAAAAGCAAAAGAAAAATTCAGAAATTCCAATTAAAAAAATAATAAAAATACTTAATAATTTACTTATCGAAAATTGTATAGCTCCTGATTGTGGAGATAGTAATTTTTTAATTAATGAACAACAAGATGTTAAATTGATAGATTTAGATTTATTAAATAATTATGATATTCCTAGTTTATCATTTTTAGGAAGAATTTATAGAAGTTTATTCCATAGATTAAATTATTGTCAAAAATTATAATGAATAATTTACCTGCAAGAATGAAAATTTTAAAAACGACTCCTCTTTATAAAGGAGGAAATTTATTGATTGATATTGGATGTGCTACTGGTTATTTTGAAGTTGCTTTAGCAAATAAATACAATAAAATAATTGCCATTACTCCAGAAAAACATGAATATGAAAAAGCATTTATAACCACTCAAAATCTCGAAAATGTAGAAGTTTATCAAAGTTCTTTTAAAAATTTTAATTTTAACAATATTGAAGCTGACGTAGCATTTCTTGGAAATTGCATTCATTATATTTTTATAGAGTATAATGGTTTTAATTTTGTTGACAAATTGCTATCTATAGCAAAAGATTATTTAATTATTGAATATCCTTACAACATTGATTTAGATGAAAGTGATATGAAAGTATTGAAAAATAATCTAAAATCTAAAGGACTATATGAAATATTTAATAAAGAAACAATATTGATGCATTTTTTGACTTATTTTTATTTAGAGCAAGAATTAAAGTCTGGCTCTAAAACAAGAGAAATATTAATTTTGAGGAGAAAATAATGAATGTTAGTTTAATATTATGTTCATGGAAAAGACCTCATTTATTAGAATTGGGATTATGGTCTTTAACTCAACAAAAAATAGAACATAATCTTGAAATAATTATTTGCAATGATTATCTTCCTGATGAAACTGAACATATTTGTGAGCAATATTCCAATGAATTAAATATTAAGTATGTATTCACTGGAAAAAGAAATTTGAACGAAATTAAATGGAGAAGTGCAGGATATGCATTAAATATTGGAGTAAAACAATCATCTGGAGATATTATCATTCTTTCTTGTCCTGAAATAGTTCATCTTAATAATACAATTAATTTAATTACTGAACCTTTATTAAACAACAAAAATATAATGACAATAGGACAAGAAGTATGGTTTGATGATACTGGAAATACAATTGATTTTCTACAAAAATATAGAACATTAGAATTGCCAGATAATTTGTTAAAAGAAATTTCGTCTGACCCTGAATGCAAATATGCAGTTCAAATGCCATATTGCATGGGGTTATGGAAACAACAATATACAGATATAGGTGGATATGATGAACAAGATATAATAGGTTATGCAGGTGAAGATAATGATTTTACCGATAGACTAAAATTAAAAGGATTGAAATATTTCAGAACAGAAGCTAAAATAGTTCATTTATTTCATGGGAAAAGATGCGATTCTAAAGCCCATCCCGAAAATCCTTTGTGGTTAGCTAATTTTAATATTTTTGGACAAAGAAAAGGGCAAATAATTAGAAATACAAATAAAGAATGGGGAGTTTTGGAATAATGAAATTATCTATTATAATACCATCATATAGAAGACCTGAATTATTAAATTACGGATTATGGGGATTGACCCATCAGAAAATAAATCATAATGTCGAAGTTATTGTTGTTAATGATGGCACAGTAGATTCTACTTGCCAAGTATGTAAAAAATATAGTAACAAATTAAATATAAAGTATATTTTTACTGGATATAGAAATAAAGATAAATTAATATGGAGAAGTCCAAGTGCAGCAATTAATACAGGAGTTAAAGAAGCTAAAGGAGAGTATATTCTTCTTGCAAGTCCTGAAATATTAGTTTTAGATGATTGTATAGAAGAAATGATAGAAACCTTAGATAAAGATAAAAAATCTCTTGTGATTACTTATGGAAAGAATGATAATAAAAAAATCTTAAAATTACTAAATAATAAAGACTTAATTGAAATAAAAAATAATTATGATAAATTAGATAATCAATTAGATACTAATTTGCCATTTTTTATGGCTATGACAAAAAATGAATTTAATCATATAGGTGGTTACGATGAAGAATTGGGCAAAGGTTATTGTTTTGATGATGCAGACTTTGTAGATAGACTTTTGGATAATAATTGTCGTTATGTAAAAATTGGAGCTAGAGTAATTCATTTATTTCATAGCAGAGATAAACGAGAAGGATTGATGGATAGAGTTAGCGCATGGCAAGAAAATAAATCTCTTTATGATAAAAAAACACAACAACGAAAAAATGAAAAAGAAGAACTAAAAAATCATGATATAAATACATGGTATCTACAAAATATACCAAAAATAGCTCATTTTTATTGGGGAGAAGAAAAGCTACCATATTTAAGATACTTAACTATTGAGTCTTTTATAAATAGCAATCCAGATTGGGAAGTTAGATTTTATATCCCTAAATTTAGACAAACACTAAAATCTTGGAATACACACGAACATAAATATGATATAAGTAATGCAAGAAATTATTATAGTGATTTAAAGCGATTACCTATAAAAATAATCGACATTGATTTTAGAGATTATGGATTAGATAATAATTTATCGGAAGTTCATAAATCTGATTATTTAAGATGGTTTTTATTATTTACTGTTGGTGGTATGTGGGCTGATATGGATATAATTTTTACAAAATCCATGAATTATATGGATTTAAATCGAGCAACTAACAAAGATTTGAATACATTAATTTGTTATCATACTCCTTGGAAACATTCTATTGGATTCTTATTATCTTCTATTAATAACTCTTATTATAAGGAAATTTGGGAAAAATCTAAGTCAGCTAAATATGACCCCCTTAATTATCAAACAATAGGGTCTTTGCTGCTTAATTCTGTAATGAAATCTCCTGAAATAATAGAAAATAAATTTACTGATATTAAAATTGGAAACATATCTATGGAAACTGTATATGCTTATAATTCATTTATGATAAAAAATATTTATAGTAGCAATGATTTCAGTTATTATAAATCAAATACAATTGGTTTACATTGGTATGCTGGACATCCAAATGCAGAATATTATATAAATAATATTACTGAAAATAATTATAAAAAACATGATAATATTTTAACTAAAATTATAGATTTGGCTATAATAATAAAAAAAGAAATCAATATTATTAAACCGAGAAAGAGATTAACCATTCATTCAGTCATTAAAAATGAACCTTTTATTTATTATTCTATTAAATCAATTTATAACTACGCAGATGAAATTTTATTATATGATACTGGAAGCGATGATAAATATACTTTAAATGATATAGATAGATTACTCGAAGAAGATAAATAAATGGACATATAATGATGTAGATAAATTTGCTAAAGAAAACCAAGGAAAATTTTCCGTAGGTAAAGTCAGACAAATACAATTAGACGATACTAATACTGAATATTGTATGATAGTTGATGGAGATGAAATACATTATAAAGAAACTATAGAAAAAATCATAGATGATATAATTCAAATTGTTGACGATAATATCATTGGTATAAATATTCCTTTAATTTGGTTCTATAATTTAAGTTATAATTTTATTGTTCCCGGATTAGAAAACACTGGGAGAATTTGGAAAGTCAAAGATGTTAAAATGAACGAGCAAAGCCCAAATGAATATCATTGTTTTAAAACTACTGGAATACCAGTAGCAAGAGAAGATAAAGAATATTTAATTTATCAAGATATTAAACCATACTCTCATTTTGAAACTTTCTTAAAACCTTGGAGAAGAAAAATAAAATTAGAACAATTAACTTTATTCAAAGGAAATTTACCAGAAGTAATGCAAGAAAATGATTATTATATTAAAAGATACTTAATAGAAAAAGGAGAATAATGGAAGAAAAATTATTTTCGCAGAATAAAGACGAATTAATAATCAATAAATATTTAAAAAAAGACCCAAATAAAGAATTAGGAACTTATGTAGATATTGGTGCTTGCGACCCTGATTTTTTAAGCAATACAAAATATTACTATCTAAGAGGTTGGAAAGGTTTAGAAGTAGATGCTTATCCTTCTATAGAAGAAAAATTTAAAAAAGAAAGACCAAGAGATACTTTTGTAAGAGTAGCTATCACCGATTATAACGGCGAATGCCAAATGTATGGCAGAGCTATAGAAAATAGTATGGTAGGCAAAAGGTACAAAGAAACTTATGGAACTAAAGAATTATATACTGTGAAATGTATAACAATGGATAAACTCATAGAAATCTACCCTGAATTCAGAGAACCTGATTTTATGAGCATGGATATAGAAACAAACGAAGAAAAAGCATTAAGTAAGTGTAATTTCGCTATCTTTAAACCATACATCATTGATATTGAATTTCCGGGAGAAGGAATAGACCATAGAACTCTATGGGAAAAATATCTACTACCATTTTATGATTTTCGTGAAGTATTGAATAATAACGCTTTTTATACGAGAAAGGAAGGAAAATGAAAGAAGTATTACTTACTGGTGGAGCAGGATTTATAGGGTCTCATTTATTAGAAGAATTGGTCAATAATAAAGACTATAATATTACAGTAATAGATGATTTATCTACTGGAAAAATTAATAACATTCATAAGTTATTAAAATATATTAATTTTTATAAAGGTAAAATACAAGTTTTTAATTTTGATAAAAAATTTGATATAATTTATCATTTAGCTGCTAAAGCTAATACAAGAGAAAAAGGATTGAAAGATTTTGAAGATAATGTAATGGCTACTGAAGCAGTAACTAAAATGCTAAAAAATGATGGGGAGATTTATTTTTCATCAAGTTGTGCAGTTTATGGCAATCAATCATTTGTAAATGAGCAAAGCCCTTTTAGACCTATTAGCCCATACGGATATTCAAAGTGGATGAATGAATTAACTATAAAAGAAAATTGTGATAATTGGACTATTTTTAGATTTGGAAATGTTTTTGGAGAAAGACAAGATGGAAGCACTGAAATGGGCTTGGTAGGTGTAATTTCTTATAATTTAAAACATAATACCGAAATGGAAGTCTTTAATAATGGAGAAAACGAAAGAGATTATATCTACGTTAAAGATGTAGTAAAAGCCTTGATTAGTGTCAGTAATCAAGACATTTATCAAGTAAGCCAAAATAAAACATATAAAACTATAGAATTAATTAATTTATCTGGAGTAAAATATAAAATAGGAAGAAACAATACCGAAGTAAATAGTATTCAATTAGATAATACAAAATTAAAACAGTTAGGATGGTCTCCTACATTATCTGTTATAGATTATATTAATAAAATTAAAAATGGCTAAATCATTATATAATTATTTAAATAGTAAAATTAAAAAAGAACATACTACTTTAGACCTTGGATGTGGAGATAAAGTATTATCTTCTTATTTAAAAGGAAAAATTACTACATTAGATGTTTGGAAACCATTCAATCCGACTGTATTGTGGGATTTGAATAAATTACCTTTGCCTTTTAAAGATAATTCTTTTGATAATATTTTATTGATTGATGTATAGAACATTTACCTAAAGAAAATGGGAAATTATTATTGCAAGAAATTAAAAGAATAGTAAAAAAATCTATATTTATATTAACACCATTATTTTGGACTGATAATCATATAAATATACATAATAAAAAATCTCCTTATTATCAAAATATGTATAATGAGCATAAAAGTTTATGGACAAGAGAAGATTTTATAGATTGGATAGAAATAAAAGAAGTTAAATTTAAATTAGATATGTATTTAGGAGAATGGAAACAAAAATGAAGATAATAACTATAGCAGGAACTAGACCCGAATGGCTTAGATTGAATCTAATTATTCATAAATTAGATAAATTATTAGGAAAAAATCATATCATTATACATACTGGACAAAATTTTGATGCTAAATTAAGTGATATTTTCTTTAAAGAATTAAAAATAAGACAACCAGATTATTATTTGGGAGCTAAAGGAAGTTTAGGAGAGCAATTATCCATCATTTTTAAAGAATCAGAAAAAATATTTATTAAAGAAAAACCAGATAAAATTTTACTTTTAGGAGATACTAATTCTGGTTTATCAGCAATAATAGCAGAAAGAATGGGCATACCTTGCTATCACTTAGAGGCTGGCAATAGAGCCGGAGAACGAATTCCCGAAGAAATTAATCGTCATATTATAGATAGTGTATGTAGTATGAATTTTCCTTATACTCATAAATCTAAATCTAATTTAATGAGAGAAGGATTTAATCCAAAAAAAGTTATTGTATCGGGAAATCCTATTTTTGAAGTGATTAATTACTATGAATCTCAAATAAATAAAAGTAAAATTCTTAAACAATTAAATCTTAAAAAGAAAAATTATGTTCTCGTTACTTTGCATAGACAAGAAAATGTAGATAATCCAAAAAGATTTAATAAAATAGTTCAAGCATATAATTTAATAGCAGAAAATACACAAGTTATTGTATCTACTCATCCAAGAACAAGAAGCAAAATAAATACTCTAAACATACTAATTCATCCTAATATTAAGTTTTTAGAACCATTTGGATTTTTTGATTTTATTAAATTAGAACAAAATTCTCAATGTCTTTTAACTGATAGTGGTACTTGCCAAGAAGAAGGATGTATTTTGCATATTCCTTGCATTATTACACGAAAAGCAACTGAAAGAATGGAAACTATAGAATGCGGAGCTTCTATTTTGTCTGGAATAGAAACTAATGACATTTATGAATGTTATAATCAAGCAATTAAAATGAATAGAAATTGGCATCCACCTATAGAATATTTGGATAATAATGTAAGTAATAAAATAATTAGTTATTTAATGAATAAGGAGATGTATGTTTAATAATAAACGACTTTTAATAACAGGAGGAACTGGTTCTTGGGGAACTGAATTAACAAAACAATTATTGCAATTCAATCCAAAAGAAATAATCATTTATTCTCGCAATGAAGCAAATCAAGTATCATTTTATAGAAATTTCAATAATGAGATATTAAAAATGATTATAGGTGATGTGAGAGATTACGGTGAACTTAAACATGCTTGCCAAGGAATTGATTATGTATTTCATCTTTCAGCTCTTAAACATGTTCCAGTTTGTGAATATCAGCCATATGAAAGCATAAAAACTAATATTAATGGAACTCGTAATGTAATAAGAGCATGTGTAGATAATAATATAAAAATTATGGCAGATGTTAGTTCTGATAAAGCTGTATTACCCATAAATGTTTATGGTATGTGCAAAGCAATAGGCGAAAAATTGACTCTTAATGCCTCTTTGTTAAATAGTAATACCAAATTTATGGTTATTCGTGGCGGTAATGTAATGGGAACGGCTGGTAGTGCAATCCCATTATTTATCACTCAAATAAAAAAATATAATAAAATTACTCTTACAAATAAAGAAATGACCAGATATTTCTTAACTTTACCAGAAGCTATTAAACTTTTGTTTACTGCTATAGAAAGTAATATAAATGGAGCTTTATTCGTAATGAAAATGCCGGCATGTAGGATAATTGATTTAGCAGAAGTATTAATAGAATACTATGGAAATAAAGATACCAAAATAGAAGAAATTGGCATTCGACCCGGAGAAAAGATAAATGAAGTGCTTATCTCAGAACATGAAAGTCCATATACTTATATTTATGATGATAATTATTATTTTATTTCTCATAAAGAAGTAGACTATCCTAAAGTAAATTTTAAAGAATATAATTCATCTACCAATTTAATGAACAAAAAAGAAATCAAATCATTGTTAGATAAAGGAGGATTTATATGTTAAAAGTTTTAGTTTTAGGGGCGAATGGAATGGCAGGGTCGATGATAACGAAATACCTATCCTCTTTGAATAAATATAATATAAAAACTTCCGCAAGAAAAGATTCTGATTATAATTTGGATATTGAAACTGATTTAGACTTATTGCTAATCGCAATTAAAGACTTTGAGCCTGATATTATTATAAATTGTATTGGATTACTTATTAAAACTTGTAATGATTATCCTAATAGAGCTATTTATGTCAATTCTTATTTTCCACATTGGTTAGAAAAAATTACAAAAAATACTCTAACTAAAGTAATTCATTTAAGTACTGATTGTATTTTTGACGGAACTCAGGGAAATCACTTAGAAACTGATAAAGCCACAGAAACGAGTTGGTATGGCAAAACAAAAGCAATGGGTGAAATAATAAATAACAAAGACTTAACTCTAAGGCTTTCTATTATAGGAACTGAACTAAAATCTAATGGAGTTGGTTTGTTGAATTGGTTTTTACAGCAAAGCGGAATTGTTAGTGGTTTTACTCATTGTTTTTGGAATGGAATTACGACTCTTGAATTGGCTAAACAAATAGATACGATAATAGAAAATAAATCTGAACTAAGCGGTTTATATCATTTAGCTCCTGATTTTAAGATAAATAAATATAATTTACTTGTTTTAGCAAAAAATATTTGGAATAAAGATAAAATTAAAATTTTTAAGAAATCTGATTTCCTACAAGATAAAACTCTCATAAATTCTCGGAAAAAAGAATATGACCCTATGATACCGAATTATGAAATTCAATTAAAAGAATTATATAAATTTACCAATGTATAAAATAATTAGTTTCTACACTCCGAATTATAAAGCTATTGCAGAGAAGTATCTTATTTCTTCTATAAATAAGTTAAATCTCAATAATTACATTATAGAAGTTCCGAACCAAGGAAATTGGAAAGAAAATACTAATTATAAACCAATTTTTATTAAAGAATGCTTGGAAAAATTTAAAGAAAATCTCGTATGGATAGATTGTGATGCTACTATCAATAGCTTCCCGATTTATTTTGACCAATTAGATAAATCTAATATTGATTTTACTTATCATTTATTATCTTGGGAAAAGCATTATGGTAGACCGAGAGATAAAGGAAAATTTGAATTTCTTTCAGGAACATTATTTTTTAGAAATAATGATTTAGTTAAACAATTTGTTAATATATGGACAGAATGCTCTGAAGAAATTTATCCAGACCAGAAATCTCTCGATTATACTTTAAAAAAATTCGGGAATATAAACTCGGAAATTTTACCAAGAGAATATTGTTATATCGATACTCTTCCCAATGGAAATAAGCCATCTATTATTATAGAAAATCCTGTAATTACTCATTATCAAGCAAGTAGGTCTAAATGAAAAAAGATAAACAAATAAAACTTGTGGACATCACAAAGATACGTTTTTCCCCGGAATTTGAGTTCGAGGTATCTTCTGCTAAATTATCAGAAAAACTTATAGAAAGAAGCCGAACACTCCAAGGTTGGAAAATACACGAAGATTGCTCATTAGACCATGGAATTGAATTATCTCCTGAAAATGATAATCATCTTTTTTATAATGAAGACAGTCTCATGCAAATTAAAGAAGTCTTAGCATTATGCAGAGTATACCATGCAAAAGCATTAAAAAGTTGTGGACTCCATGTCCATATAAATGCTAAATCACTGAGCGATAAAGATATAGTAAAAATTATTACCGAATGGGTACATAGACAGCAATATATTGTAAAAAGATTTGGTGTTTGTAAAGACCGATTAGAAAACACCTGTAAATTAATTCCTAAAAAAGAATTAAAATTAATTACTGAAAAAAATATACATAGATATAGAAATAGTGGAATATTATATAGAGGAGAGGAAAATTTATTTGAAGATAAGTATCGTAGTTTGAATATTTCTCATTTACCTAAAGATGAATATCAAAGCATCGAATTCAGAAGTTTCGAAAGCACAGTTAATTTTAAGGAAATAAAAAGCATTATTTTCTGGTTGCTTAATTTTATTAAAGATAGTTTAGAAAGAGATTAATATGACCAAAAAAATCATAAAAATAGACCCTAAAACTGGAGATTTCTTAGTATATAGTGAAGAAGAATGGAATACTCTTAATTCTCAAGGAAATGCCGATTTTAGCCAAAATAGCATATCAACCACATCTAACGCCATAACATACACAAAACAGGCTAAAACAGTCAATAAAGAAGATTCTGACCTAATCTGTCCAAGTTGTCAAGGGCATCTTCCTGATATATCGTTCTTTACTCAAAGAAAAACAAAATGCATTTGGTGTGATGCTAGTTATTGGGAAAAACATGATAAATGACATTCTTTTAATCGGGGGAGGAAAATCTATTTCTGAAGGGCTTTCTTTAGGCTTAAAAGATAAACTTAAAGATAAATGTGTTTTTGCTCTTAACTACGCATTTAAGCATTTTGAGCATACTTGTTTATTTTTTAAAGATTTTGATTTTTATGTTCCTTTATATGCAAAGAAAAAAGAAAATAAAGACAAATATCCTGATATTTATAATGACCTTAAAAAAGAACCATTAATTATAGGACATAAACAGAATAATGGACTAGAGGAATTTTTATTACCTAATACAAAACTAATAGAATCTAAAATAGAAAGTCCACTTGTAGGTATATTTGCTTTAGATATTGCTTGCAGACTTGAACCAACGAATATATTTTTATTGGGATTCGATTTTTCTCGGTCTCCTATTCCACAAGATAAATCAAAATATACTGGCTATGCAGATTTTAACATTCATTATTATGATGATATAAAACATCGAGGCATTTCTTATACTAGTTTCTATGATAGGCATAATCCAGACAACTATTTTTCGGTATTCAATAATTCTAAAAGTAAGATTTGGAACGTATCTTTAGAATCGAATATAGAAAATTTCGAGAAGATAAGTTATGATAAAATGTTTAGTTTATTGAATCAAGAAGAAGTTAATCAAGAAGAAATAAGACAAGAAATAAAGGAGAAACTATGTATAAAATAATTTATGGTGATAGTTCTTACATTGGAGGAAATCCTCAAAATAGTAAATGGAATAATCAACATAATAAACCTATAAAAAGAATTGAATATACTTTATTAAATAAAACTGCTATTTTTGAAGGATTTGAATCTTATAATCATTTAGTTGAGAAAGGTCATTTTGTTATGCAAGGAAAAGAAAAAATAATAAATGTATATTTAATGGCTCTTAAAAATGATAAAGTTTATATTTTTAAATTTGATTTGACTACTAACGAAGTAACTGAGCAATTAAAACCTAAAAATAAAGAATATTATGGAACTGCTACTACAGGTTGGAAAGAGGGTTTAAAAGACCAAGAAATCTATATTAATCTTACTGAATAATTAAACTATTTTCTAGTAAAACAACTGCTCGCATTTCTACTTGTTCTTCCGCATCTATCTTAATATAAGAATCAATTTTCATACGAACAGTAGTTTCGGTATCGCTTATTATATCATTATCCTCTATTTCATCTAAAACAAAATAAACCTGATTTTTTAAAACTTCTATAATTTCTGATTCTGTTCTGTATTCTATACTATATTTTATAAATGGAATTAAATAAAGAGGAAATTCTAATAATTTAACTTCTATCTGTTGATAAGCATAGAAATCATCTCCTTGCTCGTCAACATAAGAATTCATTTTTATCCAATCACTATCATATTTTTGTATTTTTTTAAAGACATTATAAGATAATCGTGCAAGTTTTTTATCTTCATCTAATTGATTTGCTTGTTTATTTAATAAATCACTTTCGACTTCAAAAGTTTTGTTCCAAATCTTACGTTGTATTCTGCGTTGTCCTTCGTAATTATACATTTTTTTTAGTTTGGTTATATTGATTATTATTTCTTAAAGCAGTATATAATTTTATTTTAGCTTGAGATTGCCCTATATTAGTATATCCTGTATTTTTAGTAAAATCTGTATATTCACAAACTTGATTCCATTGAACTCCATCCCATGTAGCAGTTATTTTAGTTTGCTTATATGAAGTTGTGGTGTATTTAGCTTTTGTTTTGGGATTTAAACTGCCGTTTACAAATATTTTATATTTTATTCCTTCATCGTCATCATTTCTATCTGTTTGCATAAAACACATCCCATTTCTATTGCTGCCATCAACTATTAGAGTTTTACCTAAATACATTACATCTGGATGATTTATAGTAAAAATTAATACAGTTCCATAAGAAGCATCATGAGGCAAACCATATATTTCATTATATATAACTTCTGGTAACAATTCATTGAAACCTAACATAACATCATAACTGCCGGGAGAACCTCCACTATCTTTATATTCTATAATACTCATATCAGGTATTCTTTCGGGAGGAATTGGAGATAACATAGAATCTCTATATTGTTGTGCATATGATGGATATTGCAATATCAGTTCTTCGTTAAAAGCATATAAAAGATGTCTTCCTGCTATTCCTGCACTATCAGGCTCGAACCATCCTTCCAAAATAGTTCCCAATACATTAGATGTTAATTTATAATAATCCGTAAATTCATATGCATATTCTTCTTTTACTGAATTTAATTCTTCACCTGCATCTAAAACTAAAATAGATGGTTTGATTAAAGGAAGAAACTGTTCTTCCATTTCTATTTCTTGTATCAAAGTATATGGAATAATTTGACCAAATGTATCTGGAGGAGATAAAGTTAAAAAATTCATTATCCTGCTCCTCCTCCACCTACCGTAACTGAATTTATACTAAACCAATCTGTCTCTAAAAAAATTAACTTAATAATTATATCAGTTTTATTTACTTTGGCAACAACATATTTTATATTCTGTTGCTTACTATTTAAATCAGATATTTCGTTGAATTCTTTTCTTTTTCTATATCTGTTAGATTCGTATCTCATTAGATTCACCTATATTATACAAATGTACGAATATTTTTCCGAATAAAGGAATATACGTCTGGGAATATGGGCTTGTAGTCATTTTCTGAGCGTAAGCATATAAATTGCCTTTAATAACATAAGAATCTTCTTCTGTTTCATCTTCAGATTCTTTTATTTGATAAGTTAATCTATCAAAAAAATCGAATAAGCACCAATGTAATGTATTTCCTGTTTTTATTTTTTTTATATCTGCTTCTGGAGTTAATGAGGAAACAAAATCAAATGCTTCATAAGCAACTTCAGTTTTAAAAATTGAAATTACTTTTATATAAGGAAGGAAATTTCTTGGAAATTTCTTTAATTCTAAATTTATATTCAATGTATAACTATTATTTAAAAAATCATAAGAATCTTCGATTGTATAATCTGTAACGTTTTTTTTATAATTTATTATTTTTAAAGAAACATCTTTATTTAATAAATTATCTGCTAATGCTTGATTATCTCCTATTTTATCCCATAGAAATTTTTCTCGTCTTCGTTTATCCTCGTAATTCATTATTCAGTATACTCTTGTTTACTTAGGTCATATTTAGATGCTATTTTATAAGAATAATTACCATATGTATCTGGTTCGGTAGGATAATTGCCATCTATAATTGATAATTCATATTGTGATTTATTATTATCGCAATTCAAAGTAACTGACATCGTATTGCTATCTATATTTATTTGTTTTACACTTATAGGAAATCCATTTGCATTATTATATATATTAGCCGATGTAGTATTAACTATATTTATTCTTGATAATAAAGCAATTTTGTAATATAAATATCCATCTATCATTAAATCTATATCAGCAGAAGTTTTAGGAAATAAATCCCCATTAATATTTTTCATTTTATCATATTCTAAATCCGCAACTTGTTTACAATAATCTTCATAATCATAATATGTATTCATAGAATAATATAATCCATCATCTTTATCGTCATATCTTCCTACTGCTATATATCTACCATTTCTATTGGCACTAACATCTTTAAAAGGAGCAGAACCAACCGTATAGTAGCCAAGTTCTGTAATTAAATTTCCCAGTACTTGTTGTATATAATATCTTGCAGCAAAAATTTTGAAAACATTAGAAGACAAAGGAGATAAAGAAGTGCCTATGTAAACTTCAGTAGGAAATGTTTCCTTTCCAAAAATAGTAACTAATTGAACACTAACATACCAAAAATATGTATAACTTTGAATAAATTCAAATTCAGTATTTTGTATTAAATTAGCTAATCCAGTGGAAGGTGGTATACCAAATTGAACTACTTGTTCTTTACTTTCTTCACCTAAATATATTCTTGTTCCTAAGTAATATTTAGGATTTGGGTCTGTTGATACTATAGAAGGATTATCTATATTTACATTACTGAGCAAAATTTTATATGGATGAGCTTGGTCATATTCTGCTAAAGGTAACGAAACATTATTTATACTATAAGGAGTAGCTGAATAATAATTAATAGTAATATAATCTCCTACTTGAAATGTAGGAAAAGTTAAATCAATTAAATTAGGTAATGAAAAACTCCATCCACTTCCTTCAGGCAATTCAGTTTCTATTCCATTTCTTAATCTTGTTACTTTAAAAATATATTGACCGTTATATCCTGTAGGAGAAGGAACTATAGCAATTTGGTCTAATACATTTGTAATTGTTTGTCCATATGTAATTATTTCATAAGGAACTGAATTACTTTCGCAATTTACTGTGATGCTTTCATTTCCACCATTTGCTTGTAAACTTAAAACATTTCCACTAAACTCTTTTTTATCTTTTATATAAATTTCTATTAAATTATGATTTGATATTTGTGTCGGATTGTTAATATCATCAAACTTTCTATTTAAAATAAAACTCGCAATACTTTTTTCGTCTGATGTATGTGTTATCTTTATTGAAGCCAAGTCAAGGTCATTATTTCCGCATTCTACTCCATCTATATATACATGAAAATCAGTGCGCTTAATTACATTATTAACTAAATCATCATATTCATAAATTCGTGTTCTTAAATCGGTATTTATAACTGACTCTGCATCTATTCTCGTTCTTAAATCAGTATTTATTATAGATTGAAATTTTGTTAATAGAATTGTATTTATTATACTTTCTTCAGAAATTCTTGTCCTTAAATCTGTATTAATAACTTCATATGTTCCTTCATCTAAAGTAAATAAACTTAAACCAGAAATTGCATCTGCTGCATATGTTATTAAATAATCTTCATTTGTAGCCATTGCATATAATTGTATATTTTCTCCGACATAATAAGCACTAAAAGAACTTATAACACTCATATCAACTTTAACAATATATCCTTCGTTGCAAGAAATATATATCTTATTTCTAACATCATCCATAGATAAAAATTTTGCATTTTTATATCCTGTTAAATTTTGTATAATCCAAGAAGGAATTCCTGTTATGTCTACTTTTATTATTTGTGCAGGATTGTCATCTATTGTAACAAAAAGATTATTATTATTTATAAACTTGCTATTATAAGGGTCAGAAATAACACTATCAGAAGTTATAGTCTTTTGTTCTCCGATGGCTTCTATATTACTATCTGATGTTATATTTTCTTGTCTTCGGTCAAGTATCATACTATCAGATGTAATAGTTTGCTGAACATCTACTGCCTTAATATTACTATCTGAAGTTAATTGTTTTCTTCTATAAGTTACAATTTCTGAATCTGAAGTTATTGTTTCTATTATATCGGTTGCTTTAATATGTGAATCTGATGTTATAATTTGTTGAACTGAAGGAATAACTAATTGAACTTTATCAAAATAAATTGTATATGGAGAACCTGCGCCTGTATAATAATATACATATAAATAACTTGCATCATATTCCATAACAGTTGGATATTCATCTATATCGGCATCATCTGTTAAAAGAACTTGAGCATTCCAAGAAGAACCATTCCAAAATCTATACGCAATGTTATAATTACTTCCATCATAATCTTTCCATACTACAGCTAATTTATCGTCTATATTTGTTATAGCAGGGTCTCCATCATTTGCATTATCTGAAAGTAAAGTTCCTACATCCCAAGAAGCTCCATTATATTTATATATTTTTATTCCTGAAGAAGTTTGAACTGCTACATAAATTTCAGAATCACTTATTTTTACTGCACCTAAATTTATAGATGTATTAGAAACTCCAGAAGCAACTATTTCTGCTCCTGCATCCCAAGATGAAGTATATTTATATAATATTACTTTTCCAGTATTAGTCGAAGCTAATAACCAAATATCAGAACCTTTTGGAAAAATATAACATTGCAGTAAAAAATTATATGCTGGAGATGTAGGTCTAGTCCAAGTTGTTCCTCCATCTGTAGAATAATAAGTAGCTACTTCAGCAGAAGTATTATCTATATTAGATACCCATAAATCTCCGTTACTTCTTTTTGTTATTTCTAATCCTGCGTATGGAGAATCTCCATTGTATATTTCTATTGGGCTACCCCATGACCAAGTACCAGCAGAATATGTTCCTTTAATAAAAGTTGGATTACCAGAATTAGCTCTATAAACAATATAAATATCATTATTAGTATCAATATAACCACTAAATACAAATCCAGCAGAAGAACTTACTACATTACTCCAAGAACCATCCCAAGAAGCTCCATTATCATCAGATGTTTTATATTGTATATAAGAACCTGTATAAGAAAATAAAACTAATTTTCCTAAAGTAGTTTTAAATATTCGTCTATTTACAGCATTGCCAGCAGTTGCAGAAGTTGTAGTCGTTCCTAAATTTACTCTTGGCATTAATTAACTCCTTATAACAAAAGACCCATTCTGAGAAATTTCTAATACTATTTTATGATTTGTTCCATCTTCAGAATTATACTGATAGCCAATGTGATATATAATTGTATGTTTTTTTTCTTTTAAATCTAAAGTTCCTATTTCTACTCTATTTCGTCTAAAACAAATAAGACGGATATTATTTTTAATTTCCTGATTTTCATTTATTTCTTCTGCATTATTATAAGAAATAGTTCCTTTAATTAAATCTATTATAAAAAAATGTTTCTTATCTTTACTATATAATAAAAAATATTTTAATGTGTTTGACTTGAACCATTCTAAATTAAATCTAATTTCTATATTATTTTTATATTGATGAAATAAATTATCATTCAAATCGCATACAGTCCAGAAAAAAGACAGAGTTTCAATTGAATTTGAAACTTCTATTTGTTTAGATATTGAATTATCTTTCATAATTTCTTGTCTCCAAATAAGTTACTAAATTTCATCGTACTGGAATGTAAAAATTTTCTGATTAGTAGCCCCTGCACTCGCACCTACACCTATTTGTGCCTGTTTTCTAATATAAGCACTATAACCGCTAACACCAGATACTCCATATTCAATTGTTACAGCTCCTTCTGCTGAATTAACACTCAATGCAGTTCCTTCAGTTGTAGGAACATCGCTATCTCCTGTAGCAACCTGAGAAGGTGTAGCATAAACTACATTAGCAGCAGCTTTAATAGCTTCATTACTGACGTAAGCCCCTGAACTTTTCCAAAACTTCATATTAGAAATCGTTGTCCATACTCCTGTAAATTTTGCTCTGATATACTTTGCAAAAGAATTATCTCCTCTAGTAATAGAATAAGAAGCAGGAACTAACTCAACTGCATCAACTGACCCTAAATTTACATTGGTAATACCATCAGTGATTACTTCGCCAACTAAATTACTTTCCGAAAATTGAAATATTGCACTCATAAATCCTCCTTTTCTAAAATTTCATTACATATCTTTTTCATTTTTTCTATCATTTTATCTTTTTCTTCTTCTAATTCAATTTCATCATACATCTTAGCCCTGAAAAGATATGTAATTTTATCCATTAATTTATTTCTATTTATTTTCATGATAATGTATAAGATATATATGACCAACCGCCACTATAATAAACCTTGGTTAAAATAACAGGGTTTGTATCACTTAAAATCCAAAGATTACCTGACCTATCAATATCAATTTTATTAGCATTGAAGACTGTAGTTAAATCTATTGTCTCTACAAAAGCTAAAGATGTTTTATTGTATTTACATATTTTTGCATTTTCTCCAGAAATAGTTCCGGGAGTTAAAAAATAAATATAAGTTGCATCAACAATTACATCTATTGCTTCTTCGTTTATTCCACTTTGTTTAACATAGTAACTAAAACCATTAGGACTTGTCTTTAAAAATTTAACTCCTATATTTGTAGTATCATCTAAAGAACCATAAACATATAAAGTATCTTGCCATAAAGATGTTATTTCGTCTCCAACCACATCAATATTCCAATAAACTGTGTTAGGATTAAATACTGAAGATTTGTAGATAGTAGAAACACTATCAACCCCTTCAAATGCAATCCATAGATATAATTCATCTACTAAAGTCGCACTTATTGTATTTTCGTTAAATTCAAATTTAGTTTTCATAAATTAATTCGTTGTGTAACGTACCACCCATACTGGCGTTTCAGAAAAAGCATTTAAAAAATTCATCGGGATTGTGCAACGCAAATTGAAATAGCAATCTTGAGCTGCACTTAAAGCACCTGAACCATCGTTTAAGAACAAGAAATGATTATCAGAAGAACCAGCCAAACGCTTCCCTGTCCAACCTGCACCCGGTAATGCAGAGGTTGTCGTTATTCCCCTGTAAAAGCTATCATTTGCTACTCCTTCACCTAAACTATAATCTTGTATAGTTTGTAATGTGCTATCATCCCATAATTCTAAAATCGGTTCGGAAGCTGTCGCAGCATCAAATGCTGCACAGAAGACATACCTTTTATTTTGGTTTCCTGCATTAAATATTTGTCTTAATTCATTTTCACTTGCATCTGCAACAAAGAAGTACGGAACTTCGTTATCTGTACTTAAAATAGGCATTGCAGCCGAGTTAAGTTGTTCAGTTGTTGGGATTGGTTCTAAATCCGCTACATAAACACTCCCGGCTGACATTATTATTTTGTCGTTGGTCAAGTTTAATTCTAAAAAATCTGCTCCACTTACATCTCTCGCTAAATCATCTGCTCCTACATTTGCGTAAATTTTTAAGCTCATTTTTCCTCCATTATTAAGCCCAAGATAAAACTCTCAGGGTTATTGTATATTCCATTAGGTCAGTCCTTAAATTATCTTCTGGATATGTAATTGGTGTTATTCTTTTTACATTATAAGAGTATGTAGTTCCACCTGTTGACACTATCTTTAAAACATAAGGTGTATTAATTACTACTGCACTTTCTAATGAATTTACTAAAGTCATTAAAGTATCATAATCACTACCAGATAAAACTCCTCTTAAAGTTAAATCCCAAGGCGAATTTCCTCCTTCTACAATTACAGAACCATTTGCTCTAATATTTTTATGTTCTATAATCTCCTTTTCGGTATGAGGGTAGTTAGCTTGAAAAACTATAGGAAATGTATATAATAGAGTTGTGCCATCACTTGCATATAATTTGAATGTTACCATATTTTCTCCTTATGGTTGTTCCTCTCCACCGTAATCATTAGCTTCTCTTGTAGCTTTATTAAGAGGAGAACCTACTCTTTTTAATTGATTTATAGTTTCTTGTTCTGCTTGTTTGCCAACTTGACTAGCTAAATCTCTTATTTCTTTATCTTTTAATAATGGAGCAGTGGGTGGAATTGTTATATTTATATTTGATTCTAATTTAACAGTTGATTGAAATGCTTTTTCTGATTGTCTTAATGTAGGAACTAATGGTTGATTAGTGATATTGTATTTGACATTTATTAAATTTGCAATTGCATTTCTTACTTCTTCACTAAATGCAGATAAATTCTTTAATATTATATCTTGGTCTCTTTGACTTCCTCTATAAGCATTAACTACTTGCGTAGGAGACATTGTTTGCAATTCAATTTGTCTGCGAATTCTTTTTCTTTCTATAGTGTCAGCTTCTTCGTATCTTAATATTAAATCTTTTACACTATCAGCTTCTTTTTTTCTTTGTTGTAATCTAGCATCTATTAATTTATTATTCAATTCTTCTAATTTTAATAATTTTTGTTTATCATTATACTGTAGATTATCTGCTTTTACTAATTCTATTTGTTTTTGTACTTGTTTTTCTAAATTATCAGAATAAAGTATTTGATTATTAGATAATTGACGTTCTACGTCTAATCTTTTTTCTTCTTCATCTGTTAAAAAAGCAGTATCTTCACCAAGTGATTTTTGTATAATAGACTCTTCTTTCGATTTTTTTAATTGTTTTTCTACTTCATCATTATAAGCTACCATTAAATCCGTTATTTCTTTTCTTAACTCTTTGGCTTTTTTTGGTAAACCAATAAATGATAATTCTTTTCCAAAAATTGTAGGAGGAACTATAGTAGCTAATTCTTCTTCTAATTTAGATACCTTTCCTAAAAATTGTGGCTTTACATTTAAAATTATATCTTGCCTTAATGCATTTTCTCTAATTTTTTCTATTTCTGTATTTATTTTTTCTTTATCTCCTATTTCTACTGCTAATTTTAATTCTTTATTTTTAGATAAAAAATCATTTATACTACTATTCAAAGCATCTATCCGTTTTAAATTTTCATCTGTAGCAGATGCTTTAGAAAATTTATCTCTTGCTTTTACTAATTCTTCGTAATTATCTGTTTGTTCAATTATTTTTTTATTTGCCAAAGATTGTTGTAATGTTTCTTTAGCAGTAACAGCTAAATAACCTTTTTCAACATCTACTAAAGCAGTATATCCTAATATTAATTGACTCATTGCATCTAATACTGTTTTAAATGCTCCTGTATCTCCTAACGCATTTGTAAAATTATTCCAAGCAGCCGAAAGTTGTTCTGCTTTAAATTTTGTTGTCTCTTGTTCTATATTAAATGCTCTTTCTGCCTGACCTGCCGATGTTAATGATTTTATTCTCGCATCTATTGCCCTATTATGATTTATCATTAAAGCATTCAAAGTATTCATCTGTCGTTTACTTCCAACAGATGCAGCTATCTGAAGCTGCTGCTCATTAGTTAAAGAAGACCATTTAGTTGATAAATCATCTAAAATATCAGTGGCTGAACGAAGAGTTCCAGTTAAAGAATTAGTAGCTTCATTATTAGAATCTAAATAAAATTTTATTCCTGTTAGTGATTGGATTAATGGTTTAGCTGATGTAAGTAACCTAGCATAAATAAACTGTAATCCTCTAGCAGCTTCCGAACCACTTTTTCGAGTAACTTCGATAACTGCGGTAACATCTCCTAATAATTCATCTATAGTTACTCCGACTTGTTTAGCTGTAGCACCTGTTACTTTTGTAGCATCTGCTAAATCTCTAGACGTTACTGCAAATTCTTTTTCTACTCCAATCCATTTATCAATAATAGACAAAGAATTTCTCGAAGATATACCATAAGAATTCATTGCTGCTGTCATATCTTCAGTTACTGTTTTGATATCCTTTCCTAAAACAATAGAAGCTAACATTGCTTGCTGTGTTAATGCAATAGTTTCACTTACTGATTTACCCTGTTGTGCAAATATTACTGCTGCATCTAATGCTTTTGAAGATGCAGTACCATAAGCAAACGAAAGAGCTACCAATGAATTCTTTAAATTTGTAAATTCTTCTTCTGTTCCTTTTCCTACTATTTTAATTCTTGCCATTGCTGATTCTAAATCTATTAAAAATTTAACTTGGTCTCTAATTAAACTCATTACAGATTGCATTGCTGCTCTTAACGCCATCCACACTGGAGCAACGATAGCAGCTCTGCGTAATGCTTTAGTTAAATCATTTACTCCTGATGATGTCTTAGGAGCAATTATGCCCATTTCTTTTAAATTTTTATTTATAGAATTAATTTGTTGAGAAGATGCTCCAGATGCTTTTAACGAAGCATTGAGCTTATCTATTTGATTAGTGGGAATAGCTATATTTTTAGTAGATGTATAAAATTGACTCAATACATGGTCGGTTTTTTCAGAAGAAAAACCGAGTTTTTCCATTGATTCTCTGATAGCATCAAATTGTTGAATTCTTTTAGTATCGACTGGAGTTTTCCCCATTCCACCTAAAGAATCTCCAATTGCTTTTGTTGTTTTTTCTATATCTTGAGCACTTTTTTGAGAAAAAGTTCCGAAATCCTTGATTCCTTGTTGAACATCTCGTAAATCTTTTTTGACTTCAGACGCATTTTGAAATCTAGCAAATATATCAATTAAATATTTAATTCCTTCCATATTTATTTCCTCTTTTTACGCTTCTGCGGAAATTTAAGATGAATAGCGTGTTGTCTTTCTGATTTTTTATCTTCTTTTTTATTCTTTTTGTAATTCATATAAGCATCTTCGTAAATTTCTTCGTCAAATATCTTTTCATTTATTTTGTTACTATAAACATCAACAATTAAATCATGATAAAAATATAAATAAGACAAATAAATTTGCTGAATTTTGCTAAGGTCTTTTTCATTATCAAAAATATTAACTAAACCATCTTTAGCTGCTAAAAAAGAGTTTTGATGGTCAGTTTTCTTTGCTATCTTTCTGATTGTTTCTTCGTAATTCATTATATTTGATTTAATGCCATTGAAAAAGCTATTGTTATTCCTTGTAATGCTTCTTCAGATTTCAAAAATTCATCATTTGTATTAAATGCTTTCTTAAATTCTTCCTCTTCTTTTACCTCTAAAGATAAATAAGCAATATACTCAATTACAAAATGCTCTAAAGTTTTTTCAAATGCATTTTCTAAAAGTTGGGTTTTTTGCATTATCAATTCTACTATTTCTGATTTAATTTCTTCTATTTCATCTTTATAACTTTTCCAGATAGATTGAGGGTCTTTCTTTTCTATTGATTCACCTAATTTATACATAGTATCTTTAAGTTCTTTTTGTAATTTTTGTATTTTATCCTCATTTTCTTCTATATTTATACCTCTTTCTTTGTAAAGTTTGATTATTTCTTTTTCAAATAAGATATTTTTATCCTGCAAAAGTTCTCCAAATTTTTTCCGTCTAAGTAAATCTAATTCAGATTTTTCTAGACTATTCAATAGTTTAACTCGATATTTTTTATCTTTATAATCAAATTCAATCTTATTGTCTTTAATCAATTCAGCGATTTTATCAAAATCGCATTTATCAATTAATTCTTTAGATATTTTAGCTATCTCTTCCTTACGAATTTCGTTTTCCATTTTTTACTCCTTATTTTTATTAGTTATACTTAATACAAACCTACTTGCGTTAAGTGAATCTCTAAAATCTCTGAGCCATTCATACATAATTTCCTTTATTTGAGACTTTATATTTTTTACTTGTTCTATGGTTAATTCTTTACGATTTTCTTGATATGCCTTTTCAAGTTCAATATCAAATCGCTTTAAACACTTGCCTATTAATTTACGAGATTCTTGTTCGATTAAATAATTTGATAAACTTTGAAATATTTTGTCTTCCATACTTTTATCTTGTCCTTACTGAGTTAGAAAAATTAAACTTTATTATAAATCATTTTTATTTTTTTCTCATAAAATTCTTTCCAATAATTTCTATTATAATTTGTTTCTGTATGACAAGAATTGCATAAACTTATCAGATTATCTTCTAAACAATTCTTTTTGTTATAGTCTATGTGATGAACATGCAATACTCTTCTATATTTACTTATATGTTCTTCTTCATTAATTCCACAGATTTGGCATGTATAGTTATCTCTTTTTCTAATTTTTTCTTTTAATTCTTTGTTAAATTCATATGTATAATCTAACAATTTTCTATTTTTTATCCAATTCCAATGAAGTTTTCCTTTTCTAGAACATGATTTGCATTGTTTACTTCCATTCCATATCTCTTTACCGCATTTACAATAATGTCTCCTTATTCCTTTTTTATGAGAACAAGCCCTGCATTTAGTTGCTTTCCATCTTTTAATTTCTTTTCCGCAGACTTTGCAATATTTAGGATAAATAGTTATTCCATTAATATAATGAAAAGCATTATTCCCTACATACTTTCCTTTCAATGATTCTGATATAGTTCTTATTTTAATGCCGTATTTTTTCAAATAACGATATACAGTAACAACAGAGCAATTTAAAATTTTGGATATCTGTTTTCCTGCTCGTTTATTTATGATATACTCTTTGATTAGAATTTTTTTATTAAGTTTATTAGATTTACTCATAATTTGGGAGTAGGGGAAGTAATTCCCCTACTCATAGTTTATTTATGCAATGTCTGATTCATCTGACGATACTAAAAAGTTATCTGACTCTAAAGCATTATCTGCTGTATTCATAGCTTCAGGAGCTGCTCCCAATGGTTTCAAAGTCGTAGGACTAAGTCCTGTAATTTTATAACCACATTTAAATACAGTTTTTTCATTCGTTGTATAAATCTTAATCAATAGTGTAATATCCTCTGAGAAATTTTCTATATCTATATCAGGATAAGCACCAACATCTGCCAAAATTTCTTCTAAAGAATAATCAGATAAAATTCTTCCAAGAGATACTGTTACTGTTTTTGAATTTACTCCAGTTTGAACTATTTCTTTATTTCCTATTTCTTTATAATCGCTTCTATCCAAAACTGCGTCAATCGTAACGCTTTGAACTTTGTAAATCTGCTGTGCAGGGTCTGAACCCACTTTCAAATAAATTGTGCATTGGTCTGCGTAAAGAGCATCAGAATCGCTATCATTATCAGTCCAAAGAGTTGTATATGCTGTATCAGCAGCATAAAAAACTTTAATTACATCTCCAACAACGCAAGTTTGAACTATGATGTCGCTTCCACTCTTATGCCAAGTGTTGTCAGCATAAGGAGCACTTGAATCTTCAACAAGTTCGTCTACTGTTCCTGCTCTGTCTCGAATAACTCTATAAATGTATTTTCCACTTGCATATTCAATAGGTGCAGGAGAAAGAGAAATTGTTTCTGTTGCACCAGAAGCTGTTTGCTGTGCGAATGCTAAATATTTGTCAACAATTAAATGGCATTGTTCGCCAGCAAAATCAAAATTCCTAACTACCATTGCATCAGGGTCTGCAATAGAAATAGAAAATCCACTCAAACGCTGTTTAGGAAAATACGCAGTTCCTTTAAAAGTTCCTGCTTCATCTGTCATATATGCACTAAGGTCAAAAATTGTAGATTTCAAATCTTCTAAAGTAATATCTTCATCTTCTCCAGAGCCGGGGTCTTCGACATTTGCCAAGGCTCTCCAAAATGACATAGAACCATATTCATTCTGAGTAAGTGTGATAGGGGCTGTTGGAGTTAATTTATGAATTCCCAATTTAAGTGTTCTTCCTAATTCATAAAGTTTCTCTTGATTGAGAGTTACATCTCCATTAAGCTCAGTAGCCC